>Ga0070664_100002271_pt1 | contig 15460 bp, 17 predicted proteins | sample KBSC73metaG_FD_65863 | JGI IMG/M metagenome (GOLD analysis project Ga0070664, IMG submission 65863) | Corn rhizosphere microbial communities from Kellogg Biological Station, Michigan, USA - KBS C7-3 metaG | ecosystem: Host-associated > Plants > Roots > Rhizosphere > Soil ... | reverse complement strand
GACGTAGCGCCCATTGGCGGACCACATGGGCTGCGCCCCGCCCGCCGACAGATCGAGGATGGAGAGCCGTCGATGGCCGAGCGCGATGGGGGTGTCGGCGGGCACCCAATGGCCATCGGCGTCCGGACCGCGGTGCGCGAGCCGATGCGTCATCTGACGCACCGCCTCCCTCCGCTCCGCAGCCGACAACGTCGGCGACCAGAACCCCGCGATACCGCACATACGCTCTCCCTCGTGGTGCGCCCGTTCGCCTGAGCCGGACCGTTGCGATCCGGCGGCCGGGGCCGGCGCGAACGATAAACGCACGCTTCCGTACCGACTAGCGCTTCAGCCCGGTTTGGGCCAGCTTTTGTGACCCACAGCACAAATCGCTGAGGGTGGGGCCCTCGAAGAGACGATCCAGCGCTAGAGGGCGCTACATCCATCGCAGCCCTCGGCCGGTGCTCGACTGCGAAGGCGCGGCGAGCCGAGCGGGAAGGACACCAAATGCGCAGCAACGAGAAGGACGGCGCTCCGCGGAACGCGTGCGCCACCGGAAGCCATGCGTCGTCGCGATACTCGGGACCGCTGCGCTTGGGGCTGCTCGCGCTGTTGGTGAGCGGGATCACCATCACGGGCTGCAACGGTGGCGCGGATCGGGTCGCGTCGTCGCTCACTCCGCCAGTGGACAACTCGGCGATCGACGACGCCGAGACTCCGGGTGCCACGCTCGTCGCGCCCACGCTCATCTTCGTCGGGACGTACGACGGCTCCGGCCAGGCGGTGCACCCCGATGCGGTCGTCTTCCCGGACTCGTGGCGGGGGCGCAAGTACTGGGTGTCGGCGACGCCCTACCCGCTCGGAAACCCCAAGTTCGAAAACCCATCGATCTATCAGGGGTACCGCGCACAACAGATGTCAGTCCCTACGGGCGTCATGAATCCGCTCGCGGTGCCCGGGGCGTTGGGCGGATATTTATCGGATCCGGACATGCTGTACGATCCCGATCGCGATCAGCTTCGCATGTACTACCGGCAGACGACGGAGTCGGCGGACCTGCTGTTCCTGATGAGGAGCGACAACGGGGTGCAGTGGTCGGCGCCGCAGCGCGTGGTCACGGGAGATCGCTACGGGCTGATCTCGCCCGCGATCGTGCGGGAGAGCGCCACCGCGTGGCGCATGTGGTCGGTCTCCGCCATTCCGCAGGGGTGCTACTCTCTCAATGCCGAGCTCCAGGTGACCCAGCGCCGGTCCCGTGACGGCCTCGCGTGGAGTGCGCCGGAACCGGTGAGCCTCCGTATACGGGGAGCCGTGCCGTGGCATCTCGACGTGCAGTACGTCCCCGCCAAGCAGGAGTACTGGGCGCTGATCGCCGCCTATCCCGAGGGGACCTCCTGCTCGCGGACGGCGATCTACTTCGCACGGAGCACGGATGGCACCGAATGGAAGGTCGCGCCCACTCCCCTGCTGGGCCCCAATGAATTCGGACCGATGAACGACCTCGTCTACCGTTCGAGCTTTCACTACCACGAAGGGAGCGACGCCATCTCGGTGTGGTTCTCGGGCGCGCATCTCGGCGACGGCGGATTTCACATGGCCATGGCTTCAGCGCGCTACCCGTACGCCGATTTCCTTCGCAAGGTCGAGAGCACCCCGTCGCCGACGCGCATCGAGCGCGAGCGTTTCGAGCAGCTCTCGGTCGAGCTTCTCTCCGCACGGACCTCGTTCGAGCAAGGCTTCCCCTGATCCCGCCCGCGGGAGCGGCAGGGACGTCGCATCCGGGATGAATGCGGACGCGTAGAGCGAGCCGAGGGGGCTTGGTGCTTGCACGGGAGCCGGCTAGGATGTCGCAGCCCGGAACTCTGCCGGACTCTCCCCGCCCCGTCGCCGCGCCCATGATTCGCTTACACGCTCGTCACACCACCGCGTTGCTCATCCTCGCGGCGGCCGCCTGTTACGACCGACCGAACGGCGCGCTCTCCGCCGACAAGCAAGCCGTCGGCCGCAAGGCGGCGTCGGACTCGTCGCACCATGCGGCGACGGCGGGGGTGACCGCGGTCACGGCCGATGCCGCGGCGAAGAACACGTCCGACCACGACCTCCCCAACACCGAACCGCCGAAGCGCAACCGCCGGGACAGCGTGGCGCTGGCGAGCATGACCAAGCCCGACTCCGTGCTCGATCGGAAGTGGCCGGTGAAGATGCCGGAGCCGCTGCCGGGCGCGATCTTCCCGAAGAATCGCGTGGTCGCGTACTACGGCAATCCGCTGTCGAAGAAGATGGGCGTGCTCGGCGAGTATCAGAAGGACACGATGCTGCGCATGCTCGACCGCGAGGTCATTCGCTGGGCGAAGGCAGATCCGTCGCATCCCGTGGTGCCGGCGCTTCACCTGATCGCGACCGTGGCGCAGGGCACGCCGGGCAAGGCCGGGCTCTATCGTCTGCAGATGCGCGACTCGATGGTCAACGAGGTGTACTCGTGGATCAAGTCGCGGAATGGGCTGTTCTTCATCGACGTGCAGGTCGGCAAGAGCAGCGTGCAGGCGGAGCTGCCGCGGCTTCGCCCCTTCCTCGAGAACCCGGACGTGCACCTCGCGATCGATCCCGAGTTCGCGATGGCGACGTCGGGCAAGGTGCCCGGGACCGTGATCGGCACGCTCGACGCGGCGGACATCAACTGGGCCGTGAACTGGCTCGATCAGATCGCGCGCGAGAAGAACCTGCCGCCGAAGATCCTCATCGTGCACCGGTTCACGCGGAAGATGGTGACCAACGCGTCGAAGATCCGGTACACCCCGCACGTACAGGTCGTGATGGACATGGACGGCTGGGGACCGCCCTGGCTCAAGTTCGATTCGTACCACGACTACGTGAAGGCGGAGCCCGTGCAGTTCACCGGGTTCAAGCTGTTCTACCACAACGACACGAAGAAGGGCGACCCCATGCTCACGCCCGCCGAAGTGCTGCGGCTCACACCGAAGCCGCTGTACATTCAGTATCAGTAGAGCGCCGCGCTTCCCCACGCGGCGCAACCTTGACGCTTCGCGACCATGACTCAACTCCAGAGCACGCGTTCCTTCACGGATGCCGTGGGAGTCGAATGGGCGGTACGCGAGATCGGATCCCCCAAGATGTCGCAGACGCTGGCGAAGCTGCTGGAGCACGACCGTCGCAGCGGCGGCTGGCTGGTGTTCGAGTCGAACGACGGGGAGAAGCGGCGCCTCGCCCCCTATCCGCCCGACTGGCGCACGGTGTCGGCGTTCGAGCTCGAACGCTGGTGCATGAAGGCGAAGCGCGTGCCCCCCGCGCCGGCGCGGCGCAAGGAAGACTGAGCGCCTAGAAGATGTTGACGGCGCGGCCCGCGAGCACGACGACCGTCGCCAGCGAGATGATCGACTGCAACATCATCGTCGCCTTCGCCCAGGGCGACAGCGGGGGCACGTCGGTGGGCGAGAACGCCGTGCTCGTGTTGAAGGCGAGGAACAGGTAGTCGACGAAGCTGGGGCGCCACCCTTCCTCTTCGGCAAGCGACACGTCGCTGGCGGGCGGCGAGATCGCCATCTGCGGAAAGAGGAAGGCGCCTCGCGTGTGGGCCTCGCGCCGCTCACGCTCGTTCGGGCCGCCCCCATCGAGTCGCCAATACCAGCTCGCGAAGACGATCACGTTGCTCGCCCACAGCACGCCGGCGGAGAGGAGCAGCTCGGTGCCATTCTCGGTCTTTCGCATGAGACCGACGATGAGCATCACGACGCCGTACAGCAGGCCGAGCGCGAGCGCGCCGAGCACGCCGTACGAGGCCCACGAGTTCTGCCGGTGCATGCCGAGACGACGAAAGACCGTCGCCGCGATCACGAGCGTGCCCACGACGAAGAAGAGAAACCAGGGCGTGCCGGGTCGCAGCGAAGGGGGCAGCGCGAAGTGGAGCGCGACGGCAGCGCAGGCCGCGACGATGACTGGCCAGCGCGGCTCCGGGCGCTCGACGTCCGAGGTGTGGCTCAGCATGCGAGAGCTTACGGAGCGGCGAGGCTCGCCGCGAGAGGGCGCACGCGCTCAGGGGCGTGCAACGAGATCCGCGTACTCCGGATGACGCTGGAGGAAGGCCTTCACGTACGGGCAGCTCGGGATGATGCGGATCCCTTCGCGCCGGGCTTGGTCGAGCGCGGCGGTCGCGAGTGCCGCGGCGTACCCCCGCCCCTCGAGCGCCCTGGGGACCTCGGTGTGCATGAGATCGAGGTCGTCGCCGCGATGTCGGTAGGCGAGGATTGCCGCGCCCTGGTCGGTGAGGATCTCGAACCGACTGGCGGCAGGATTGTCGGTGACCTCGGGGACATCCGACATCAGGTGCCTCCGTACCATTCGTAGCCCTGGTCGCTCCAGTAGCCGCCGTTCTGCTTCGGCATGAACACGACCTTCGTGAGGTACTTGGTGTTCTTGTAGCCGAGCTTCACGGGCGAGTGGAGCCGCGCCGGCGCACCGTGCGCGGGGGTGAGCAGGTAGCCGTCCATCCCGTACGCGACGAGCGTCTGCGGGTGCATCGCGCTCGCCATGTCCCAGCTCTCGTGGTAGTCGTCGTCGAAGCTGGTGAAGTCGACGTAGTGGGCGTCGTCGGTCGCCTGCGCCGCGCGCGCAAGGTCGCTGACGCGCACGCCGGACCAGGTGGCGCGGGCATTCCAGCCTTCGACGCAGAAGTGATCGACCTTCTGCGTGATGCGCGGGAGCTTCATCAGATCGTCGAGCGTGAGCGCGAGCGGGCGACGCACGGCACCGGAGACCTCGAGCCGCCACACGCCTCTCGCCGCCGTGTCCCAGATGGGCACGGTCTTGGAGATCCGGTACTTCGGAAAGCTCGCCCCCGCGATGGGCGCCGACGGCGACACGTGGTTCATCGCCGTGTGGCGAAACAGCCCTTCCTCGACGCGTCGATTGCCGCGCTCCGCGAGCGCGAGGAGCTTCTGCGCGCGATCGGGGTTCGCGTTGCACGCCGCGAGCAGCGCGCCGCTCAGCGAGGCGGCGGAGATGGTGATGAAGCGCCGGCGGTCCATGCTCATACGGGAGGCACCTCGCGCTCGGCGGGAACCTCCCTCGCCGGACCGAAGAGATGATAGAACGGGCGCGCGTTGCGTGCTTCGGGCGAGCGCGCGCGGTCGTACCACCCCGTCACGATGGCGCGCAGCGAGTACGGGTCGACGGCGAACACCATGAAGACGTGGACGAGCGCGAGCAGGAGGAGCAGCGCCATCGCGACGAAGTGGACGAAGCGCGCCCACTTGTAGTTCACGAACAGCCGCGTGATGAAGCCGAGCGTCAGCGGCTTCCAGATGGCGAGCCCGCTCAGGACGATGATGACCCCGAGGATCGGCATGGCGAAGTACGCGCTCTTCTGCAGCGCGTTGTGCTTCGCCTGGGCGGGATGGTCGCGGCGCACGAAGAGATAGAACTTCAGCATCTCCCATGCGTCGCGCGCATCGCCGCGACGCGGGACGATGTCGCGCCACTCGCCGTGGAAGAAGAGGAAGGCCAGGTACACGAGACCGTTCGCGACGAGGAGCCACATCATCGCGAAGTGCCAGTGCCGCGCGCCGGCGAGCCAGCCGCCGAAGGTGAGCCACTCCGGGATCGGCCGTCCTTCCCATGGATTGAGGGGGAAGTGCTCGCCCGGCCGCGCGAAGGCGGGATGCGCATTGAAGATCCGCATGCCGCTGCCCGCCATGATCACGATCGCGACCACGTTCACCCAGTGGGTGAGCCGGATGACCCAGTGATTGCGCTTGACGAGAGTGGCCACGGCGGAGAGAGCTCGATCGCGAGACGAAGGTGAATGGAGAGTCTACGACCGTCGCCGGCGATCGGATCTCAGACGCGGCCCGGGTCGGCGAGATCGCACGGATGGATCGCGAGCCCCTGCTCCACCTGCAGCGTGGCGTGGGCGATCCCGAAGCGGTCGCGCAGGAGCCGCGTCGCCGAGGCGAGGAGCGCGTCCTCGCCGCCGTGACAGGGGCGAATGAGGTGTGCGGTGAGCGCGACGTCCGTCGTGCTCATCCCCCAGATGTGGAGGTCGTGCACCTCGACTACCCCCTCCAATCCGCGGAGTGCCGCGTCGACCTCGAGCGGGTCGATGCCCGCCGGCACCGCGTCGAGGGCGAGGTTGACGGAATCCTTCGCGAGCCCCCACGTGCTCCAGAGGATCGCCACGGCGAGCAGGAGCGACGCGGCCGGGTCGATCCAGAGCAGACCGGTCGCCTGAATGAGCAGCCCGGCGATGACGACGCCCGCCGATGCGCCAGCGTCGCCGAGCATGTGGAGCCACGCACCGCGAATGTTGAGGTCGTGCGCTCGGCCGCGCATGAAGCCGAGCGCGGTGCCGAGGTTGATGGCGATGCCGATCGCCGCCACGACGGAGACGACGCCCCCCGCGACCGGGGCGGGATGCCGCAGGCGGTCGACCCCCTCGACGATGATCGCGCCGACGGCGATGAGCAGCAGCCCCGCATTGGCCATCGCGGCGAGGATGGAGAATCGGCGCATGCCGTAGGTGCGCCGCGGCGTCGGGCCCCGCCTCGCGAGCACGGTCCCGGCCCAGGCGAGCACCAGGCCGAGCACGTCGCCCAGGTTGTGGCCGGCATCCGAGATCAGCGCGAGGGAGTTGGTGCGGAGGCCGAAGCCGATCTCGGCCACCACGAACGCGACGTTGAGTCCGACGCCGATGGCGAACGCGCGGTCGAAGCTCGCTGGGGCGTGGGAGTGTCCGGCGTGCGAGTGGCTCGCGTGCGAGTGACCCGCATGGCTGTGGCCGTGATCATGCGCGCGATCGTGCCCCTGATCACGGTGATCGTGATCATGGTCGTGTCGGACACGATCCGCCGTCTGCCCCATACGGGACAAGCTAGCGACGGCCGGCGGGCGCGGCCATGCGGCCTTCTACCGCCGTGGCGCCGGCGGGGGCGGAAGCTGGGCGAGCCGCCGCTTCATCGCCTGGAACTGCGGCGAGTCGCTGCGGAGCGCGGAGAGCTGCGCGGCCGGCATCGCGTCGAGCATGCGCTGAATGTCGGCCATGCGGTCCTGCGTGCCGGGGTGATCGGCGAACCACGCGTTCACGCCGCCCGATCCGCCCGACCCCTCCTCGGCGAGGAGCTTCTGGAAGAAGGTCAACATCCCTCGCGGGTTGATGCCGGCGCGAACCATGTTCTGGAAGCCGCCCTCGTCCGCCTGGACTTCATCGTCGCGGCTGAACCGCGCGAAGACGGCGGTGCCGCCGACCTGGATCGCCGCCTGAGCCGCCTGATTCTCGCACACGCGCGTGAGCACGCATGCGAGGGTCACGCCGATGTTGGCCTGCTGCGCCTGCTCCATCTGCTTGACGGAATGCCGCTGCACCACGTGCTCGATCTCGTGCGCGAGCACGCCCGCGAGCTCGCTCTCGTTGCTGGCACGCGAGAGCACGCCGCGATTGACGTAAACGAAGCCGCCCGGCAGGGCGAACGCATTGATCACGTCGGTGTTGACGACGGCGAAATGCCAATCGAGGTCGGCGCGCGACGTGCGGCTCGCGATCGACCGGCCGAGGGAGTTCACATAGCCGTCGATCTGCGGATCGCGCAGCATCGGGAGCTGCGCGTTCACCTCTGCGGCGGTCTGCTGCCCGATCTCCACTTCCTGCTGCTGCGAGACGGATGAGCATCCCACAGCGGCCGCGACGGCGACGACGGCGGTCAACGACCGCGCGCCGCGCACGAGTCCCTGGATTCCGTACATGGTCGTGTCGATGAGTGAGTCGTGTACGAGCGGAACGTTGATGTCTCCGCAGAAGCATGACTCACGCCACCTACCCGATCATGCGCCTGAACGCTCGATCAGATCATGCCGCGGCGCCGCATCCAGACCAGCAGCACGATGGCGAGGGCGATCTGGATGGCGACCATGATCTCGAACCCGTACGGGTGACGCGAGAGCGGGATGCGCTCGAAGTTCATCCCGTACACGCCGGCCACGACGACGAAGGGAATGCTGAGCGCGCCGACGACGGCGAGGCCCTTCGAGACGGCACCGAGCCGGTTGGAGACCTGCGTGAGGTAGCTGTCGAGCGTGCTGCTGAGCAGATCGCGATAGCTGTCGAGCGCATCCGTGATGCGCAGCATGTGGTCGTAGACGTCGCGGAAGTAGAGCTGCGCGTCGGGGGGGAGGAAGCGCGACGGGCGCATGGTGATCTGACTGAGCACCTCACGCTGCGGCGCGAGGTAGCGGCGCAGCGAGATGACGAGGCGCTTCACCTTGAAGATCTCCTGGAGGAGCGCTTCGTCGAAGCGGCCGAAGACGCGCTGCTCCATCTCGTCGACGAACTCGTCGAGCTGGTCGAGCACGGGGAAATACGCGTCGACGGCGGTGTCGAGCACCTGGTGCGCGATGCGCGCAGGCCCTCGCTCGAGCAGGTCGGGATTGGCGCGCAGCCGCTCGATGAGCGACTGCACCGAGGGAAGTGTCTCCAGGTGCGTCGTGATGACGGCGTGCTCGGTGAGGAAGAGGGTGAGATTGGCCGTCTCGAGGTCGTACGGGTCCGGCGTCGTCTCGCAGAAGCTCACGACACGCGCGACGACGACGAGGAAATCGGGATACTCCTCCGCCTTCACGCGGCTCTTGGCGTTGCGCGCGTCCTCGACGGCGAGGGGGTGGAAGTGGAAGACGTCGGTGAGCAAGGCGACCTGTGCGTCGTCGGACACGTCGAGGTCGACCCAGAGGGTGGTGCCGTCGGGATGCTCGAAGGCAGCGCGAATAGCGTCGACGGAGAGGTCACGTTCGACCTGACCGGTGGGCCGGCGCAGGGCGCTCTGCATGGCGATTGGGAGGCTCGAGGAAGGTGAGAGGCTACCGAGGTCGAGTGCGCGGAATATGCCACGGGTCCAAGGTCCCGGTAGGATGGCGGGCACGGCCGCCAGCGCGGTACGCGACTTGACCGATAGGACACTACTTCCTCGATTCAGGAGAGCTCGATGCCAGAGCGCGACAAGAACATCGACCGTCCGTCCTCGCCCAGGATCACGCCTCGGCGGGACGACGATCCGAACGTCTCGCGGCAGCCGAAGGTCGGCCGCCCACGGAGCGACGAAGAGAGCACCCCCTCGCGCCCGCACGGGACGACGGAGGATCCGGATAGAACGTTGTAATGGATGAGTGGGTGAGTGGGTGACGGCCTCGGGACGCTTCGGTGCTCCGGGGCCGTTCCGCATTTGCTGGCTCTTACCGGCGTACTTCCGCGCTCCTACTGGCGTACTTCAACGACGGAACGCGGATCTGGAACGGCGATGCCAGAGGAAAGGGCCGGATTCTGCGCCTGTCGTTGCCGCCGCTGACGGTGTTGGCTCACCGCTGAGGGCTCGAAAGCCGACCGCTCGCCGCTCAGTCGCTCGTTGCTCGCCGCTCGACGGCTCAACCGCTCGCCGCTCGGCAAGTGCAGATCCCTCGACTCGCTGCGCTTCGGGATGACGGGGCACTCCGCTCGCTCGGGATGACCGTTCGTTCACGGTGCGCCAAGGGGTCAGACACCGCAGGTGTCTGACCCCAGCCTGCACGTTGATAACTGCTGGAAAGCACGCCGGCTGCGTGAGGCAGGGGCATGTCGTCTCTTCCTACGCGGTTCGCGCCGATGCTCGCGGCGCCGGTTGGCAGCTTGCCCGAGCAGCTCGACGGATGGACGATCGAGCCGAAGTGGGACGGGGTGCGGGTCGTCGCCGAGGTGTCGGCGCGGGGCGCGCGACTCTGGACGCGGAATGGCAACGACAAGGCGCCCCAGTTCCCCGAGATCGCCGACGCGTTGAGCGCCCTCGCCCGCGAGCACGGGCCGTTCGTCCTCGATGGCGAGATCATCGCACTCGACGCCAGCGGTCGTGCGCAGCGGTTCCAGGCGCTGCAGGGACGCGTGCACGCGGAGAGCGACGACACCCGCGCGCGCCACGCGAAGTCGACGCGGACCGCGCTCGTCGCGTTCGACCTCCTCGTCGCCGACGGACGCTCGCTCACCGCACTGCCGTGGAGCGAGCGACGCAAGGCACTCGAGGCACTCATACCGGCGCGACGCACCGGTGCGGTGCGTCGTGGCGAGTCGGTGCGCTGCGGGAGCGCGGCGGCGCGAAAGCTGTTCGACCGCGCGCGCGCGGAAGGATGGGAGGGCGTGCTGCTCAAGCGCGTCGACGCGCCATACCAGGCCGGGCGACGCACGCCCGACTGGCGCAAGGTGAAGCTCGAGCGCGAGCAGGAGTTCGTGATCGGGGGCTTCACCGCGCCCACGCAGGGCGCGGCGCGCGATCACCTCGGCGCGCTGCTCGTGGGCTACTACGATGCGCACGGCCGCCTGCGGTACGCCGGCAAGGTCGGTACCGGCTACACGGCGGCGATGCTCGCGCTGCTCGCGCGCAAGCTCGCGCCGCTGCGGCAGGGTGCGTCGCCGTTCGTGGACGCGCCGCGGAGCAGCATCGGCAAGACGACGTGGGTGAAGCCGGTGCTCGTCGCGCAGGTGCGCTACAACGAGGTCACCGAAGCGGGGATCCTGCGTCAGCCGAGCTTCCTCGGCCTGCGCGACGACAAGGCGGCGCGCGACGTGCGGCTCGAGTCGACGGAGAGCGCGAGCGGCGCGATCGCCAACGGGCTTCGCTGTGCGTCCTGACGGTCGCGACCGACGCACCGTTCCGGCGGCGACCTGGCCGTCCGGCGTGCCGCGCACGACGCACGTCGACTACCTGCTGCGGTTCGTCATCGAGCGGAGCATCGCGGCGAGCGACGGGATCGCGGGGCGACTGGATGCGCTCGAGCGCACGCTCGTCGCACTCACGCGCGCCTGGCGCGCCGACACGCCGCTCGCACCCGCGCGCGAGCTCCGCGTGTCCGAAGAGACGCTCGACGAGATGCTCGCCTGGATCGAGGATGGGGGGCAACCGGACCAGCGGGAGCTGGAGCGCCTGGGCGTCTACGCGTCGGGTGCGGTGACCGACGGCGCCGTACCGGATGGTTGGGTGCGCATTCGATTGGTTGCGTGAGCCGAGGTGTCCGACCCCAATGGGGTGGTGGTGTCTGACCCCGATGTGGCGCGGATGTGATCCAGCGCACAATGCGATGGATCGGGGCGCGGGCTGCGGAGTACGACAGACATAGCCGTCTGTCATCCACGTGCTTCGCACTCCATGGAGGAGCCTATGCGCCGTATCGCGTTCTTCGCACTCACCGCCGCGTCCCTGACCGCCTGCTCCATGGACTCGATCGGCATGCCGGGGAATGTGGCGGGGACCTACAGCCTGCGCCGCATCAACGGGGCGTCGCTGCCGTACACCTTCTCCGGCGGCTCGCGTCTCGTCAGCGACGATCTCACGCTCTACACCGACGGCACCTTCCTCGACACGTCGCGCTACGACACCGGTGAGACGAGCACGGACCAGGGCTTCTACACGAACGACAACGGCTCGCTGGACTTCGAGTCGAGCGAGACGGGGCTGCGGTACCAGGGATCGGTCACGAACAACGTGCTCACGGAAGTGGTGAACGGGTACACGCAGGTGTTTGAGAAGCAGTAGCGGGGATGAGGGGATACGGGGATGCGGAAGTGCACACGGCCTCGGGAGGCAGAAGCTTCCCAGGCCGTTTCGTCATCCCGAGCGAAGTCGAGGGATCGGCACCTGCCGTTCGAAGTGCCGATCCCTCGACTCGCTACACTCGCTCGGGATGATGGACGTCCCGCATTCCCTCATCTCCGCAACACCGAGAGCGCTCCCGACCAGCGCAGCAGCTCATCGAGCATCGTCGTCGCCGCGGTGGCCTGGGTCTCTCCCGGCGCGAACGCGCCGGTCTCCATGTCGATGTACTGCGTGAAGAACGGGATCGACACCGCCTCCGGGATCGGCATCATGCGCAGCGAGGTGACGAGCTGCTTGATCATCTGCACGGAGCGCGTGCCGCCGCTCACGCCGCCGTAGCTCACGAAGCCGAGCGGCTTGTACGCCCACTCCTTGTTGAGATAGTCGATCGCGTTCACGATCGACGGGGGCGCCCCGTAGTTGTATTCGGGGGTGACGAAGACGAATGCGTCCGCGCGAGCCACGATCGCGCTCCAGCGCTTCGTATGCTCGTGCTCGTACTGCCCGAAGCGCGGATGCCGCGGCTCGTCGAACATGGGCAGGTTGACCACCGCGAGGTCGACCGCGTCGACGGTGAACTTGCCGTGCAGGCGCGCGCGCTGGAGAAACCATTCGGCGACGGCGGGACCTGCGCGGTTCTGCCGCGTGGCGACGGTGACGACCTGGAGTACCGGCATGCGCTCCGTGACGATGGAGGGAACCTGGAGTAAGCCGGCCGAGTTCCTCGCCGTTCCCGTGCCAGGTGACCGCTGGTTTCCCTCGCTGCGCCGACACACTATTCGCGGATGACCTCCGACACCGCCAGACCTCGCATCGCATTCCTCGGCCTCGGCATCATGGGCGCCGGGATGGCCGGCCGCCTGCTCGACGCCGGTTTTCCGCTCACGGTCTACAATCGCAACGCCGACCGGGCGCGCCCACTCGCGGCGAGGGGCGCTACCGTCGCCGATTCGCCGCGCGCCGCCGCGAGCGGTGCGGACATCGTGTTCAGCATGGTGGCCGACGACGCCGCCTCGCGCGCGATGTGGGACGGCGAGCGTGGAGCCCTCGCCGGTGCAAAGCCGGGCAGCGTCGTCGTCGAGTGCAGCACGGTGACGGTCGGCCGCGCGCGCGAGCTGGCCGCTGCTGCCGCACGCGCTGCGCTCACCTTCATCGACGCACCGGTGACGGGGAGCAAGATGCAGGCGGCTGCGGGCGAGCTTCTCTTCCTGGTCGGCGGGGCGGACGATGCGCTGGCGCGCATCCGCCCTGCGCTCGAGGCAATGGGCAAGACGATCATCCAGCTCGGCCCGATCGGCAGCGGCGCGCTCGTGAAGCTCATCAACAACTTCCTGGCCGGCGTGCAGGCCGCGTCCCTCGCCGAGGCGGTCGCCATGATCGAGCGTTCGGAGCTCGACCGCGACCGGACCGTGCAGGCGATCGTGAACGGCTCGCCGGGCAGTCCCGTGATGAAGACACTCGCCTCCCGCATCCTCGCCGATGACTTCTCGCCGAACTTCTACCTGCACCTGCTCGTGAAAGACATGGGTTATGCGATCGCCGAAGGAGAGAGTCGTGGTGTGCCGATGAAGACGGCGGCGACGGCGCTGGACGTGCTGCGCGGCGCGATGGCGCATGGCGACGGAGATCTGGACATGGCGGCCGTGGTGCGGCAGTTCCGGGAGGCGACGGCGGCCCGATGAGCACTCATCCCGTTCTCATCGGCGGCGCGTGGCGCGCCGCGAAGGCTTCGGGCACCTTCAGCTCCGAGAATCCCGCGACGGGCGAGCGGCTGCCCGACGAGTTCCCGATCAGCACGTGGGCCGACTGCGACGCCGCGCTCGATGCCGCGGTGGAAGCGGCGCGCGAGCTGCGCGCCCTGCCGGCGGAGCACATCGCCAAGTTCCTCACCCGCTTCGCCGAGCGCATCGAGGCGCGCGCGGGAGAGCTCGTCGAGGCGGCGCACGCCGAGACGGGACTTCCACGCAAGCCGCGGCTGGCGGACGTCGAGCTCCCCCGCACGACGGGACAGCTCCGTCAGGGCGCCGCGGCGGTGATCGAAGGCTCGTGGGCGATGCCGACGATCGACACGAAGCTCGGACTTCGCTCCCTGCTCGCGCCGATCGGTCCGGTGTGGGTATTCGGGCCGAACAACTTCCCATTCGCGTTCAACAGCGTGTCGGGTGGGGACTTCGTCGCGGCGATCGCCGCGGGCAACCCGGTCATCGCGAAGGCGAACAGCTCGCACCCGAACACGACGCGTCTACTCGGCGAAGAAGCGTTCGCCGCGCTCACCGAGGTCGGGCTGCCGCCGGCGACGGTGCAGCTCCTCTATCGGACGAGCCACGAGGATGGCGCGCGCGCGGTGGCCGATCCACGCACGGGCGCGACGGGCTACACCGGGAGCCGCAGCGCCGGCCTCACGCTCAAGGCCGCGGCCGACGCGGCGGGAAAGCCGATCTACCTCGAGCTGTCGAGCGTGAACCCGTTGGTCATCCTGCCCGGCGCGCTCGCCGAGCGTGGTGAGGCGCTCGCGGGTGAGCTCGTGGGCAGCTGCCTGATGGGCACGGGCCAGTTCTGCACGAGCCCGAGCCTCGTCGTGCTGTTCGCCGGCGACGCGACCGAGCGGTTTCTGTCTGATGTACGGGAACGACTCGACGCCACCGAGCCGACGCCGCTGCTCTCGCGCGGCGTGGCGAAGTCGCTTGCGCAGAGTGTGGCCGAGCTGCGCCGCGCGGGCGCGAACGTCGTGACGGGAGGCGCGGCGATCGATGGACCGGGCTATCGTCACGCCAACACGCTGCTGCGCGTGGACGGAGCGCAGTTCCTTCGCGAGCCGCACGCGCTGCAGACGGAGGCATTCGGCAACGTGTCGCTCGCCGTCGTCGTGCGCGACGAGCAGGAGGCGGCGCAGCTGCTCGAGCAGCTGGAGGGAAACCTCACGGGCAGCATCTACTCCGACTCGCACGGGGCGGACGAGGTGCTGTACTGGCAGCTCGAGCCCCTGCTCCGCGCCAAGGTCGGACGGCTGTTGAACGACAAGATGCCGACGGGGGTCGCGGTGAGCGCGGCGATGAATCATGGTGGCCCATATCCGTCGACCGGGCACCCCGGATTCACGGCCGTCGGCATCCCTGCCTCGCTGCGTCGCTTCGGCGCGCTGCAGTCGTACGACAACGTACGACCTGCTCGGCTCCCCGCGCTGCTGCGCGACGAGAACCCGGGCGGGCGCGCGTGGCGACTGATCGACGGCGAGTACACGCGGGCGGACGTGCGCGCACCGGCGTGAGCAGCGAAGTCGGTTCGTGACTCCGAAAGAATGGGGTCAGACACCTGCGGTGTCTGACCCCAACTTCTGACCACTACCGCTGGCCACAACACTTTCTGCTGACCGCTGTTCGCTCGCCGCTGGGCTGAGCTCAGGCGCGCCAAGGGGTCAGAGCCCTCGGGCTTCGCCCTCTCGGTCTGACCCAGCATCCGCTCTCGGGGTCTGACCCCAACGCTGACCCCGAATGCTACCGGTCCACGCGCAGCATGACGACGCCGTGGGACGGGATCGTCGTGGTGTAGCGGTTGTCGCGCACGCGCACCTTGCGATGCGCCCAGAGATCGCGCACGGTCGCGCCGTGCGTGTCGATGTTCAGCGCGGCGAAGTCGATCGTGACACGCGCCGAGTCCGGCCCGCGATTGAATGCGGCCACCGCGTACGCGCCGTTGGCGAGCGGGCGCGTCCAGATCTCCTGGCGCACGCTCGCCGAATCGGGTGAGGCCCACGCGCGCGTGCCCTGCTTGCCGAGTGGATCCTGGTCGACGCGGATCACTTCCTTGTTCGTGAGGATCCCGAGCACCTCGAGCGACATCGTGCGCAGGTCGTTGCCGGCGAGCAG
>Ga0070664_100002262_pt1 | contig 15481 bp, 13 predicted proteins | sample KBSC73metaG_FD_65863 | JGI IMG/M metagenome (GOLD analysis project Ga0070664, IMG submission 65863) | Corn rhizosphere microbial communities from Kellogg Biological Station, Michigan, USA - KBS C7-3 metaG | ecosystem: Host-associated > Plants > Roots > Rhizosphere > Soil ... | reverse complement strand
CGCCGCCCGGGAACAGATTGCCGATCCGCGTCGAAGCCGGAGAGAAGGAGTATGGGCACGGAGGGGGCAGGTAGGCGGACGTATTAGCTGCGGCTGATATGTCGCTGCCCGGGGCGAGAGTCCGCGAGTGCGGTGAGGTCTGAGCTGCGCAGCACCCGTGACGAAGCCCGGAGGACCGGCCCGCAAGTCCCGCGGCGCTCCGAATCGCTTATGGAACGCGGCAGTCCGCAAGTCGGGCCTGCGCCTTCAATGGGGTCAGGCCTTCGCTTTTCGGAGCTCAGGTCGTTGAACGGCTTTACTTCCCGCGCGTCGTCGCTCCGAAGAAGCAAACGCCTGACCCCGAGCACGTCATCCGTTCTAGCCGCTGGCCGTCAGCGCGTCCAGAAGCTCTTTTAAGATCCTCGCCGTCGCGCCCCAGATCACATGCTCACCGTGGTGGTAGAACAGCACCGGCTCCGGACGCCCCGGAAACGGGCGCCGCTCGAAGATGCGCGGATCGAGCAGCGCCGCGACCGGCGCTTCGATGATCGCCGCGATCTCGGCCTCGGCGGGACGGAACGAGTACGGCTGCGGGATCGCGCCCACGTAGGGCTCGACGTAGAAGTCCGTCACCGTCACGATCGGCGAGAGGCGCCCCAGGTAACGCACGTCTTCGGGCGAGACGCCGATCTCCTCCTCGGTCTCCCGCAGCGCCGTGTCGAGCAGGCTGTCGTCGTCCGGCTCCTCGCCCCCGCCCGGGAAGGAAATCTGGCCGCGGTGATGCTCGACCGTCTCCGTGCGGCGCGTGAAGACGACCCAGAGCTCGCCCTCGCGGACGAAGAGCGGCACGAGGACGCCCGCGCGCCGCGGGGCCTCGGTCGGCGGCGGTGGCTCCGGGGGGTCGCGCCGGCGCAGGCGCTCGGCGACGTCCTCCATCCAGGGAAGGGACTCGAGGCCGGATCCGCGAGGCTCGGGACTATCCGGCACGGGCGCGATCGTCTTTGGAGCCTCCGGCTGCGCTTCGGCTCCCCTCAGCCGCCGACCGCAGGTAGGCCTCGATGAAGGGCGTCAGGTCCCCGTCGAGAACCCGGTCCGTGTCTCCCGTCTCGTGCGCCGTGCGGTGGTCCTTCACCATGCGATACGGGTGAAGCACGTAGGAACGGATCTGGCTTCCCCACTCGATCGACTTCTTCTCGCCGACCAGCTTCTCCTCCGTCGCCCGGCGCTCGTCGAGCGCGCGCTGGTAGAGCCGCCCGCGCAGGACGCGCATCGCCATCTCGCGGTTGCGGCCCTGGCTGCGCTCGTTCTGACACGTCACGACGATGCCGGTCGGCAGGTGCGTGATCCGCACCGCGGAGTCGGTGACGTTGACGTGCTGCCCGCCCGCCCCGCTCGAGCGGTACGTGTCGATGCGGAGGTCCTTGTCGGCGATGTCGATCTCGATGTCCTCGTCGACCTCGGGCGCGACGAACACGCTCGCGAAGGAGGTGTGCCGCCGCTGCGCCGCGTCGAAGGGCGAGATGCGCACGAGTCGGTGCACGCCCATCTCGCTCTTCAGGTAGCCGTACGCGTGGTCGGCGACGACGTGGACCGTCGCGCTCTTGATCCCCGCCTCCTCGCCGTCCTGCCGCTCGATGAGCTCGGCCTTCCAGCCGCGCTGCTCGGCGAAGCGGAGGTACATCCGCAGCAGCATCTCCGCCCAGTCCTGCGACTCCGTGCCGCCGGCGCCCGCGTGGATCGAGAGCCAGGCGTTCTTCGAGTCCTCCGGCGCGCCCATCTTCACGGCGAGCTCGAGCTCGTCTCCGAACGTCGCCGCGGCCGCGAGCGAGTCGCGCGCGTCCTTCTCGGCCGGTTCGCCCTCCGAGAGCAGCTCGGCGAGCGCGCCGAGCTCGTCGCGCAGGGCGTCCAGGCGGGCGAGGGTCTCGAGCGTCTTCTCCCGTGACCGCGTCTGGCGCAGCACCTCCTGCGCCTCCTCCGGGCGGGACCAGAAATCGGCGGCGGAGGCCTTCTCTCTCAGCCCCTCGAGCGCGCTCCGCGCAGCGGCCTCATCAAAGGTAGCCCCGAAGCGCCGAGAGGCGCTCCGAGGCGGCGGACAGCGCGGAAACGAGATCGTCGCGTTCGGTCATGGGTGGCTCGCCGGCGCTTTGCGGGCGGCGCGCTGCCCCCTCGGGGAGCGCCGATCGCGGACGAGCCGGACGAGACCGTAGGTTAGCACGAGGGCCGCGGCGGCGTCGGCGGCGCCCGGGAGGCGCCATCCCCACCGCGTCCAGGCGGTCGACGAGTCGACGAGGCGCACGTCGCCGTAGACGATCGTGCGCGTGTCGGGCTCCGACTCCGCGACGATGCGCCCTCGGGCGTCGACGATCCCCGATATGCCGGTGATCGCGGCCCGCATCAGCCAGCGCTCGTTCTCGACGGAGCGCAGCACGGCGCCCGCGAAGTGCTGTTCCTGCGCGCCGGCCTTCCCGTACCAGGAGTCGTTCGAGATCGTCGCGAGCAGGTTCGCCCCCGAGGCCGTCTCCCGCCGCGCGAGCGACGGGTAAAGGATCTCGTAGCAGATTCCGATGCCGACCGCGATCGGACCCGAGCGCACCACCTCCGGCGTGTCCGCCGGGGAGAACGCTCCGATCTCGGTCGAGATCTGGCGGACGAAGAAGAAGAGCTTCGGCAGCGGGACGTACTCGCCGAAGGGCACGAGGTGGACCTTGCGGTACGGCGCGCCTGCGAGGCCGTCGCGCGTGAGCAGCCGCGCCGCGTTGAAGTAGCGGTCGCCGTCCTCCGCGACGTCGTTGAAGAGGATCGACGGCCCGCCGTGCGCGATCGAGGCGAGATCCTGCCGCAGTCGCTCGGACCGGTCCCAGTAGAGCGGGAACGCGGACTCGGGGACGACGATCAGCGCCGGCATGCGGTCGGCCGCCTCTCGCGCGAGAGCGAGAACCTCTTGGTAGGCGCGGACCGCGCCCTCCGCCGTCGCGCGGACCTCCTCCGTCTGGTTGGGCTGGAGGAGCGCCACGTCGACCCCGCCCTTCTCCGCGGCGGGGCGCACGAGCCGCGCCGCTCCCCATCCTCCCGCCGCGAGCGTCAGCGCGGCGGCGGCGGCGAGCCAGATTAGCGAGCGCGACCGGACCGCGGCGGCGAGCAGCGCCGCGACGGCGGCCACCAGGAAGCCCAGCCCCACGACGCCCCACACGGAGGCCGTCTGCATCCAGAGCGGATGTCGGAAGAGCGCGTGTCCGGTCAGGTTCCAGGGAAAACCCTTGTAGAGGACGACGCGCGCGTGCTCGGACGCGGCCCAGAGAACCGGGAAGACGGCCAGCCGCGCGAGCGAGCCCGCGGGCGCCGCGGCCGCGGTCGCGAAGGCCACGAGGGCGGGCCACTCCGCGAGGATCAGCGCGAGGATGACGAGGCAAACCACGCCCATCACCGCGCTCTGGCCGCCGTAGTGGGTGACGACGTAGACGATCCAGGGAATCGCCGCGCACCAGTGCACGAGGCCGAAGACGACGCCGGAGAGCAGCGCGCGTCCCCGGCTCTCCTCGCCCGCGAGTGCGACGAGCCACGGCACGAGCGCGAGCGGCAGGAGGACGACCGCGCCGACGGGAGGAAACGCGAGGGCGAAGAGGAGCCCGGACAGCGCTCCCGCCGCGGGCGTGCGCCACCTCGTCCAGCGCGGGCTCACGCGTCCTATGCCCGCGAGGCTTCCAGAGCCTCCTCCGCCCGGTAGGACGAGCGCACGAACGGCCCGGCGAAGACGTGGCGGAACCCCATCTCCTCGCCGGCCCGGCGGTACTCGTCGAACAGCTCCGGCGGCGCGTACGAGACGACCGGCAGGTTCTCGGCGGACGGACGCAGGTACTGCCCGATCGTCACGATGTCGACCTCCGCGCCGCGGAGCGCCCGAAGGAGGTCGCGCACCTCGCCGTCGTTCTCGCCGAGCCCGAGCATGAAGCCGGACTTCGTCGTCTGCGCCGCGTCGCGCCGCTTCGCGTGCGCGAGCAGAGCGAGCGAGCGCTCGAGACGGGCGCCTCGTCGCACCGTCGGATACAGGCGGGGAACGGTCTCGACGTTGTGGTTGAAGACGTCGGGCCTCGCGTCGAGGACGACGTCGAGGTCCTCGAGCCGGCCGCGGAAGTCCGGCGTGAGGACCTCGACGCCCGGCGCGGGCGAGAGGGTCCGCACGGCGCGGATCGCCGCGGCGAAGTGGCGCGCGCCGCCGTCCGGGAGGTCGTCGCGGTCCACCGACGTCAGCACGACGAACGCGAGGCCCATCCTGGCCGCCGCGTCGCGCACCCGCGCGGGCTCGTTCGGGTCCGGGGGCGCCGGCCGGCCGTTCGCGATGTCGCAGAAGCCGCACGCGCGCGTGCACACGTCGCCGAGCAGGAGGAACGTCGCGGTCCCGCGCGAGAAGCATTCGCCGCGGTTCGGGCACCGCGCCTCCTCGCAGACGGTGTGCAGCCCGTGCTCGCGCATGAGTGCCTTGACGCCGTGCAGGTCGGCGAGACGAAGCTTGCGCTCGCGAATCCACGGCGGGGTCGGAGGAGTCGGGGCCGGCGCGGCGCTCACGGGGCGTTCACTTGCCGTCCGGCACGACCCAGGGCGAAGCGATGCGCTCCTGCTTGCTGAGCCTGCCCGCCGCCTTGCCGGCGTCGTCCTCGCTCGGGTACGGGCCGACGCGGACGCGGTAGACGCGTCCCTTCCCCTTCGGCCCGTCCGCGGAGAGGACCTGCGTCCGGTACCCGCGTTTCGAGAGCCGCCCGGAGAGCGCTCCGGCCTCCTGCTTCGAGGTCAGCGACGCGACCTGCACCCAGTACTTCCCGGCGCCCGGCTTCGCCGTCCCCGACTGCGCCGCCGGCGGCGACTTGCCGGGATACGCCTCGACGAGCGGCGCGGCCGCCTCCTCGGACGACCCGTCGTCGAACGGCTGGATCGTCGGCGGCGACGTCGGCTCGGCGGGCGGGTGCGTCGCCGCGACGCGCGCGACGCCCGCGGCCGCGGTCGGAACCGCGGTCTCGACCGGCGGCAGCGCGTCGGACGCCGCCGCCTGCGCGGGCGCCGGTGTCGGCGCGAGCGAAGCCGCGCTCTCGGCGGGCGCAGGCTCGGGGGCGCCGCGCCGCGAGAGCCCCGTCATCAGCCCGAGGAAATACGCGACTCCGAGCGCGACCAGCAGCGCGGCGAACACGCCGACCGCCTGCCGCGAGGTGAGGGAGATCTGGTAGTGCGTGCGAGGCTCGGTCACGCGCAGAGTCTAACGGGAATGCGCCCGAGCCTCACGGCTTCGGCAGGAACATCTTGATCAGGTCGATCGGCAGCGGGAACACGATCGTGGAGTTCTTCTCGTTGGCGATCTCCGTCAGCGTCTGCAGGTAGCGCAGCTGCAGCGTCGCGGGCTGCCGGTCGATGATCTGCGCCGCCTCGGACAGCGCGGTCGCGGCCTGGAGCTCGCCCTGCGCGTGGATGATCTTCGCGCGCTTCTCGCGCTCGGCCTCGGCCTGGCGCGCCATCGCCCGCTGCATCTCGGGCGGCAGGTCCACCTGCTTGACCTCCACGAGCGAGACCTTCACGCCCCATGGCTGCGTGTGCTCGTCGATCACCTTCTGCAGGTCGAGGTTGAGCTTCTCGCGCTCGGAGAGCAGCTCGTCGAGCAGCGCCTGGCCGAGCACGCTGCGCAGCGTCGTCTGCGCGAGCTGCGACGTCGCGTACAGAAAGTTCTCGACCTGGACGACGGCCTTCTCGGGCTCGACGACGCGGAAGTACACGACCGCGTTCACCTTCACCGAGACGTTGTCCTTCGTGATGATGTCCTGCGGCGGCACGTCGTGCACGACGGTGCGCAGCGACATGCGGACCATCCGCTCGAACGGCCAGAAGATCAGGACGAGGCCGGGGCCCTTCGGGCGCTTGCCGAGCCGGCCGAGCCAGAAGGTGACGGCGCGCTCGTACTCGTTCAGGACGTTGATCCACTTGAACAGGAAGAGGAGCGCGACGAAGCCCGCGATCAGGATTCCGGGGACCGAGAACGCCTCTCTCATCCGATCCTCCGTTCGACTGCGAGCGTCATCCCGTCGACGCGCGTCACCGTCACGACCTCGCCCCGCGAGAGGCCCGGCGGTCCCGCGGCCTCCCAGTACTCGCCGTGGATCTGCACGCGGCCGACCCCGTCCGCGAATCCGTCCACGACGCGCGCGGGCGCGCCGAGCATCGCGCTGGGGCCCGTCCGCGCCGGCAGCATGCGCAGCTGGATCGTCTTGTAGCTCAGTAGACCCACGATCGCCAGCGTCACGATCACGCCCGGGACCACGATCCCGAGGTCGACGCGGTAGCCCGTCGCCTCGCCGTGACCCGAGAAGAGCAGGAGCGAGCCCGCGATCAGCGCGATCGCGCCGCCCACCGCCAGGAGCCCGTGGCTGACGACCTTGATCTCGGCGACGAAGAGCCCGATCGCGAAGAGGATGAGCGCGAGCCCGGCGAGGTTCACGGGGAGCACGGAGAAGGCGTACAACGCGAGCAGCAGCGAGATGCCGCCGACCACGCCGGGCAGGATCGCGCCGGGCGTCGAGAGCTCGAAGTACAGACCGACGAGGCCGAGGAGGAAGAGCACGTAGGCGACGTTCGGGTGCGAGACGATCCCGAGGACTTTCTCCATCTGCCCCATCGGCCGCTCGTCGACGCGGTAGCCCTCGAGGGCGAGCGCCGTCTCGCCGCCGCCGACCCGCGAGAGCCGGCGCCCGTCGATCTTTCCGACCAGGTCGTTCACGTCGCGCGCCACGAGCTCGATGAGGCCCGAGTCCTTCGCCTCGGCCTCCGTGTACGAGACGCTCTTCTCGACGGCCGCCTCGGCCTTGTCCGCGTTGCGCCCGCGCTGGCGGGCGAGCGTCCGGATGAACGCGCGCGCGTCCTGCTCCGCCTTCTCGCTCATCGTCTTGGGCAGGTCCTGCCCCTCCCCGCCGACCGGGTGCGCCGCGCCGGCGTTGGTGCCCGGCGCCATGGCCGCGACGTCTCCCGCGAGCAGCAGGAAGAAGCCGGCGGAAGCCGCCTGCGCCCCGGACGGCGCCACGAACGTCGCGACGGGCACCTTCGACGCGAGGATCGCGGAGGTCATGTCGCGCGTCGACGCGAGGAGGCCGCCGGGCGTCGAGAGGCGCAGGACCACGAGGTCGGCCCCGTCCTTCGCCGCGTCGGACAGGAGCCGCTTGAGGTAGTTGGCGGCCGCGGGATGGATCGGCGTGTCGACGTCGCCGACCACCACGAGGGGCGTCCGGGACGCCGCGGCGCCGGGTGGCCGGGTCGGGGCGCTGGGGGGCGCGGCCACGAGCGCGCACGCCGCCGCCAGCAGGAGAAGAGCCGTCAGCCGGGAGCGCGCGGCCATGGACGGCCCGAGTCTAGCGCAGCGGCGGAGCGGCGGCCCGCGGCTTGCGGCTGACCGGCCGCGGCGCGTGAATCGGCCGAAGCCCGATGTAAAAATTGCCTGCTCAGGTTATAAATGGCCGTGCGAATCCGCCCTACCGACGCCATCAACTCGGCGGCGCTGGTCGTCCTGGCGTTTTTGACCGTCCTGCTCCGGCACCGGCTCGCGGATCCCGCCGGCCTGCTGTGGCGCTACGCCGCCCTCGGCGCTTCCGTGGCTCTCATGGCCGCCCTCGCCCGGCGCTTCGACCGCCTGTCGACCCCCCTGCGGCTCCTCGTCGACTTCTACCCGGCCGCGTTCCTGCCGATCGTTTTCAATACCCTCGAGCCCCTGATCCACGCCTGGCGCGGCGGGCCGCGGGACGAGATCCTGATCGCCGCCGACCGGGCGATGTTCGGCGTCGACGTGACCGTCTGGCTCCAGCGCTTCGTGCACCCGCTCCTGAGCGACGCGCTGTTCGTCTTCTACTCGACGTACTACTTCCTGGCGCTGATCCTCGGGTTCATCCTCTGGCGGAAGGACCACGCGACCGCCCGGCGGTACGTCTTCACGCTGATGGTCTGCTACTACGTGTCGTACGCGGGCTACTTCCTGCTGCCGGCGCTCGGTCCGCGGTTCGCGCAGGCCCAGCAGTACACGGTCTCGATCGTGACCTCGCCGGTCTCGCGGACGATCTCGGAGACGATCAACCGGCTCGAGAAGACGAAGTTCGACGTGTTCCCGTCGGGACACACGCTGATCTCGGTCGCGGTCCTGCTCGTCGCCTGGAAGCGGTCCCGCCGCGCGTTCTGGTACTTCCTGCCGGTGGCCACGGGCCTCATCCTCGCGACCGTGTACTGCCGCTACCACTACGTGGCGGACGTCCTCGCCGGGATCACCTGCGCCGCCATCGCCGTGCCGCTGGGCGACCGGGTCTACGACGCCTGGCGCGAGCGAGAGGTCGCGCGGGCGCCGGTCGCGGCGGTCAGCCAGTGAAGCGCCGACATATTAGCTGCGGCTAATATGTCGCGTCGGCGTCACGCGATCGGCTTCTCGTAGATCCGGTAGGTCTTGTAGAGCTTCCCGCCCCACAGGCGCACCGCGCCGATGACGAGCTCGTTGTCCTCGAGGAGCCACGAGACCTCGGCGCCCGTGTAGCCCTTCCCGAGCAGGAACCGGAGCGAGTCGGCCATCATGATCGACTGGACGCCGCTCTTCCGGTACGGCTTCTTGATCCCGAGCGTGACGACCCGGACGGTCTTGATCTTCTTCGTCGCGAGAAGGAACTTCAGCCAGCCGAACGGGAGGAGCCGGCCGCCGGTCTTCGCGATCGCGAAGTTGTAGTCCGGGAGCATGAGCATGAAGGCGATCGGCTCGAGGCTCCCGTCCGGCCGCGGCGCCTCCGCGATCCAGAGGAGCTCCTCGACGAGGAGCGGCTTCAGCCGCGCGGCCATGAAGTCCATCTCCTCGGGCGTCATCGGCACGAACCCCCAGTTCTTCTCCCACGCGTCGTTGTAGACCTCGCGGATCTTCGGCAGGTCCTTCGCGAGACCGCCCTTCGAGACGTTGCGCACGACGACGTGCGACTCGCGCTTGCGGAAGCGGTCGGCGACGCGCGAGAGGCGCTGGAGCGGCTTCTCCTCGAGCGGGAACCAGAAGGCGAGCAGGTCCTTCGACTTGGCGAGGCCCTGGCCCTCGAGGAGCGGGGCGTAGTAACGCGGGTTGTAGGTCATCATCAGCACGGGCGGCGAGTCGTATCCGTCGACGAGGAGGCCCGCTTCGTCGTTGAGGGTCGGGTTCGTCGGTCCTCGCAGCACGGTCATCTTCCGCTCGCGGCCCCACACGGCGACGGCGTCGAGCAGCGCCCGGGCGACCTCCGGGTCGTCGGGCGACTCGAAGAAGCCGAAGAAGACGACGCGCTCGCCGTGGAACTCGTTGTGGTTGCGGTCCAGGACCGCCGCGACGCGACCGACGTCCTTCCCGGCCCGCCGGGCGACGAACAGCTGCATCTCGCCGTGCCGGAAGAACGGGTTCTCGTCCTGGAAGACCTTCGCGACGTCGGAGCGAAGCGGCGGCACCCAGTTGGGGTCGCCCGCGTAGAGCGGATCGGCGACGTCGAAGAAGCGCTCGAGGTCGCGCTTGCCGCGCCCGATGCGGTCGATCGAGACGCGCTCGGAGCTCACGGAATCCCGACTCGGAGCAAGTGGGCCGGATCCCTCGGAGGTCTCAGGCCCCGACCGTCTTCACGAGGCCCACCTCGCGGCCGACCCTCTCGAAGGCATCGAGCGCGCGGGCGAGCTGGTCGGTCGTGTGGGTCGCCATCAGCGAGGTGCGGATCAGCGCGCGTCCGGGCGGCGTGGCGGGGGACAGCACGCAGTTGACGAAGACGCCCTCCTGCTGCAGCCGGTGCACGAGGCGCAGCGCGGTCAGGTCCTCGCCGACGACGACGGGGACCACCGGCGTCCGCGACTCGCCCGTGTCGAAGCCGAGCGACCGCAGGCCCTCGGCGAAGAAGCGGGTGTTCTGCCAGAGCCGCTCCCGGCGCTCGGGCTCGCGGTCCATGATCTCGACCGTCGCGAGCGCGGCCGCGGCGGACGCCGGAGGCGGCGCGGCCGAGAAGATCAGCGTGCGGGCGCGGTGCTTGATGTAGTCGATGATCGTGGCGTTGCCGGCGATGAATCCGCCCACCGACGCCATCGACTTGGAGAACGTGCCCATGATCAGGTCGACGTCGTGCTCCAGGCCGAAGTGCTCGGCGGTTCCCCGGCCGGTCTTGCCGAGGACGCCGATGCCGTGGGCGTCGTCGACCATCACGCCCGCGGCGAACTCGCGCGCGACCGAGACGATCTCCGGCAGCGGCGAGATGTCGCCCTCCATCGAGAACACGCCGTCGACGACGACGAGCCGCCCGCGCGCCTCGTTGTCGTTGCGCATCTGCCGGCGGAGGTCGCCGGGGTCGTTGTGCTTGAACTTCTTGACCTCTCCGAATGACAGTCGCGCGCCGTCGATGATGCAGGCGTGGTCCTGCTTGTCGAGGTAGACCGTGTCGCCCTTGCCCACGAGGCACGAGATCGCGCCGAGGTTGACCTGGAACCCGGTCGAAAAGGTGACCGCGGCCTCCTGGCGCATGAACTCGGCGAGCCGCTGCTCGAGCCGCACGTGCAGGTCGAGGGTGCCGTTGAGGAACCGGCTGCCCGCGCAGCCCGATCCATATCTCCGGATCGCGTCGATCGCGGCTTCCTTGACGCGCGGGTCGTTCGTGAGGCCGAGGTAGTTGTTCGACCCGAGCATGATCATCCGCCGGCCTCCGATGGAGACCTCGGGGTCCTGGGCGGACTCCACGACGCGGAAGAACGAATAGAAACCGGTCGCTCGGACGCGCTCGGCGTCCTCGTACCGGTAGCACTTCTCGAAAACCGGCGAGACGCCGGCGGACTCCGCGCGGGCAGTCCGGGCGACTTTCGTCATCAATCTCCCCCACCCGCCGTAAAGCCCCGGCCGGCGGGCGGGATCTTAGCAAATTTTACAACTCGGGCGAGCGGCCCCGGCCCGAGGCCGCCCTGCCGGCCCCGTCCGGGCCCCCCGAAGGGACCCATCCGGCCCGCCGGTACCAGGCCCAGAGGGCCCGGAGACCGTCCTCCAGGGGCCTCGGCGCCGGCAGCTCCAGGTCCCGCTCCACGGGGCCGCCGTCGCACAGCCAGTCCCCGGCCAGGATCTCCCTCGCCTTGTCCGCGTTGAACGGGCGCGAACGCCCCGTGATCTTCTCGGCCGCCGTCTCCGCGGCGCCGAGCAGGCGCACGACGAGGTCGGGCACGCGCACCAGCCGCGCCGCGCGTCCGGAGAGGGCCGCGATCTTCTCGGCGAGCTCCCGGACGGTGACGGGCGCGGGATCGCAGAGGAAGCCGGTGCGGCCGGGGAGGCCGCCGCGGGTCGCCGCGCGCGCGATGCCGCGTGCCGCGCGCTCGACCGCGATGAGCTGGATCCGGGTGCCTCCGGCGGGGACGGGCACCACGCCCGACGCCGCCATCCGGAAGTACTGGAGCAGACCCCGGTCGCCGGGCCCGTAGACGACGCCGGGCCGAAGCACCGTCCACTCCCCCGGCCAGAGCCGCGCGACCGCCTCCTCGCCTTCGCGCTTGGAGAGCCCGTACCAGGACACCGGCGCGGGAGGGTCGGCCTCCGTCACCGGGCGCCCGCGCCGCGCCGGCCCGGCGGCGGCCTGGCTCGAGACCAGGACGAAGCGGGCGCGCGGAGAGCTCCGTGCCGCGGCGCGCAGCAGGCGCTCCGTGCCGCGCCGGTTCACCTCGCGGTAGTCCTCGAGCGAGCGCGCCTTGAGGATGCCCGCCGCGTGGACCACGGCGTCGACGCCGCGCGCCGCCTCCTCGAGTCCGTCGTCGGACGAGAGGTCTCCGCGGACGAGGTCCGCGCCGGAGCCGTCGATCAGACTCCCCTTCGACTTCGACGGGTCGCGCGCGAGAACCCGCACTGACCATCCGTCGTTGAGTAGGGCGTGCACGACGTGACCGCCGACGAATCCGGTACCACCGGTCACGAGTGCCTTCGGCATGGAGTGCGCGTGAATTGTATTGACTCGGCCGGGGGGCGGGCGAGAGCATTCCGCGACTTGATCGGCAAAACATCGGGCCGCCTCGCCTCGGGCGCCGCCGTCCTGGCGCTCGTCGCGCTCGGCGCGGTCCTTTCCACCGGCGCGGCGATCGCCGCCGCTCCCGCCTCCCCTCACGTCGTCGAGTACACGATCCAGGTCTCGCTCGACCCCGACCGGAAGACCCTCGACGGCACGGAGCGGCTCGTCTGGCGCAACCCGTCCGGCGACCCGGTGCCCGAGCTGCGCTTCCACATGTACCTGAACGCCTTCAAGAACAACCGGACGACGTTCATGCGCGAGTCGAACCGCCAGCTGCGCGGCGACGAGGCGGGGACGCGGCCGGAGGACTGGGGCTGGATCGACGTGCTGTCCATGGTCGGCCCCGGCGGAAAGGACCTGCGCCCGGCCGCGCGCTTCATCCAGCCCGACGGCAACGACCCGGCCGACGAGACCGTGCTGTCCGTGCCTCTCCCCTCCCCGGTGCCGCCGCACGGCGAGATCGCGCTCGACATCAAGTTCCGGTCGAAGCTGCCGCGCGTCTTCGCGCGCACCGGCTTCGCGCGCGACTACTTCCTCGTCGGTCAGTGGTTTCCGAAGATCGGCGTCTACGAGCCGGCCGGCGTCCGCGAGCGCAAGACCGGAGGGTGGAACTGCCACGCCTTCCACGGCAACTCCGAGTTCTACGCGGACTACGGAAACTGGGACGTGACGATCGACGTTCCGTCCCGATTCGTGGTCGGGGCGACCGGCAAGCGCGTCTCCGAGGCGAAGAAGGGCGGCCGGACCGCGTACCGCTACCTGCAGGACAACGTTCACGACTTCGCGTGGACGGCGGACCCGAGATGGATCTCGATCGAGTTCTCCTTCGACCCGGCGCGGGACGTGAAGCCCGAGTGGACGGCCCGGGCGGTCGAGGAGCTCGGGATGCCCGCGTCGGAGCTGGCGCTGAAGCCGATCGCCTGCCGCCTGCTTCTGCAGCCCGGGCACGAGTGGGCGCGCGAACGCTACATCGACTCGACGAAGGCCGGAATCGCGTTCTACGGTCTCTGGTACGGCGCGTATCCCTACGAGACGCTGACCGTGGTCGACCCGCCGGACGACGCGGTCGGCTCGGGCGGCATGGAGTACCCGACGTTCATCACCGGCGAGCTCGCGAACCCGATTTTCAACAAGTGGTTCACGCGCGGGATCCGCGGGATCGAGATCGTGGTCGTGCACGAGTACGGACACCAGTACTGGTACGGAATGGTCGGCTCCAACGAGTTCGAGGAGTCGTGGCTCGACGAGGGCCTCAACGACGACTCGGAGGCCCGCGCCATGGCGATGGCTTACGGGCCGCGCGACGTGGCGGTCTTCCCCGGCGGCGTCGGGGTCGACTCGCTGTCTCTGCGGCACGCCGCGTACATCCGCCTGCCGAACCTGGATCCCATTCGCCGCTGCGCGTGGTGCTTCGCCTCCGGGGCCTCCTACGGGATCAACTCGTACATGAAAGTCGGCCTGTTCATGGCGCAGCTCAAGAGCGATCTCGGCCCGCGGGCGTTCACCCGCGCGCAGCGCGAGTACTTCCGGCGGTGGTCCTTCCGCCATCCGGGCACCAAGGACTTCTTCGACACGTTCGAGGAGGTGTCGGGGCGCGACCTCTCGACCTATCGTCGCAACGTGGTCGAGGGGACGGATCGGCTCGACTGGTCGGTCGTCAGCGCGAAGACGCGCGCGGCCGAACGCGACACCGGAGTCTTCGACCGGACGGGCGGGCGTGTGACCCTCGACGCGGGCACCGAGGCCACGACTCCCGGGGCGAAGTCGAAGAAGCCGGACTCCGAAAAGAAGAAGCCGTACGTGTCGACCGTGCTCGTCGGCAACCTGGGCGAGTGGCCGCACGGCGCGCTTGCGCGGCTCGTCTTCGAGGACGGCACGGTCGTGGAGCGCCGGATCCCGGCGGACGCGCGCTGGGTCCGCTACACCGTCACGTGGAAGAGCAGGCTCGCGCACGCGGTCGTCGACCCGGACCGCGCGAACCCCTGGGACTGGAACCACCTCAACGACTCGAAGGTGCTCGGCACGGGCAAGGGGGCCGCGGACACCCTTGGCGGCCGCGCGGCGGTGAAGTACGGCGGGCTGACGGCCGCCCTCTCCGCACTCTGGACCCAGCTGCTGTGGGCGCTCGCATGATGGCCCAATCGCGGAACCCGCTGGGGGCCGGACTCGATGCGCTGGAGCACTGGAAGCTGATCGCTCTGCTCGTCCTCGTGACGGTGGTCCTCGGCGTCATCGGCGCGAGCCCTCTCTTCCCCGCGTTCGACCATTCGCTGGCCGGCACGCTCGCGGGAGACCATTGGCTCCGCAACCTCCCCGGGAAGGCGGCGGCGGACTTCACCGACTTCGGCAAGGAGCACGAGTGGTCGATCGAGGGCGCCCGGGCCGCGTCGCGCTGGGCGGGCATCCTCGGCATCGTCGTGCAGATCTTCCTGGCCGGCGGCATCATCGCGGTGCTCCGGCACGGGCCGTTCGGGTTCGGCCAGCTCTTCGAGCCCGCCCGCCGGAATTTCTGGCACAACGCGAAGTGCTTCCTGCTCTTCTGCGTCGCGCTCGGCGTCGCGGAGTCGGTGTGGCTCGGCGGCGGCTTCTACGCCCGGCGGAAGCTGTTCGAGAACTCTCCGCCCGACGCGGCGTCTCACCGGATCAGCTGGTGGATCCTCGTCGCCGGCGCGATCCTGATCTACGCGGTTCTGTCGATCCTCTACGACTTCGCGCGCGCGGCGAGGCGGTTCTCCCCGACGATCGGCGCGTGGCGCGGCTGGCGGTTCGCGCGCGCGGCGGCGTCCGGCTCGTGGCTGGCCGCGCTCGGGGTGTGGCTCTTCTGGTTTCTCGCCGGCGGCGTGCTCTGGCTCGGGCTTCTGCTCGCGGCGTGGCTCATGCCGGCGGTATCGCCGCTCGCGATCCTCGTGAACTTCGCGCTCCTGCTCTCCGCGCTGGCGGCCCGCTCGGCCGCTCGCCTCGGCGCATGGGGATCGTGGATCGCGTTCCTCGAGCCGCGTGCCCGGCGCGCGGCCGCCGCGACGGTCCGGATCCGGTACGACATTGCGCGGGCTCGGACCTCTAGCGGCCCGCTTCGCGGGCCGACGGAAATGGGAGGGGAAGTCTCTCCCGCACCCTCGCACTAGAACGCGCAATCCCTGGTGCGCGTGAGCTACGGAGCCGGCGTTCGCGCCTCCTGAAGCGGCAGCGCCGCCCGCGCCGCCCACTCCTGGATCCGGCGGACGCCCTCGCGGATGCGCTCGGTCCGCGACGCGAACGAGAAACGCACGCAGTCGTCGGCGCCGAACGCGTCGCCGGGGACGGTCGCGACGTGCGCCTCGGCGAGCAGGCGGTCGCAGAACGCCGCCGAGCCGGACACGCCGAGCGGCCCGTAGAGCGCCGAGACGTCCGCGAACGCGTAGAAGGCGCCCTCGGGCAGGGAGCAGCGCACGCCCGGCACGGCGGACAGTCCCTCAAACATCACGGCGCGGCGG
>Ga0070664_100002261_pt1 | contig 15484 bp, 9 predicted proteins | sample KBSC73metaG_FD_65863 | JGI IMG/M metagenome (GOLD analysis project Ga0070664, IMG submission 65863) | Corn rhizosphere microbial communities from Kellogg Biological Station, Michigan, USA - KBS C7-3 metaG | ecosystem: Host-associated > Plants > Roots > Rhizosphere > Soil ... | reverse complement strand
GTACAGTCCAACGGCCGCCAGCACGACCGCCATGGCCGCGAACGAGCTCAGCAGAAGCGTGCGGAAACGCGCGTCGGCCATCGATTCAGCCAGCAGATCGTGGAGCGGGATGATCCGATCGATCGGCATGTCGGGATCGATCGCCTTCACCTCGCTCCGCGCGATCGATGCGACCGCACCTGATCCGGCCGAGCTCCTGACCACGATACTCATGAACGCGAGCGGAAACGTGTCGTAGGGCAGGTACAGCAGCGGCGTCGGCGGTTCGTTGAGGCCGACGTTGTGCGAGTCGCCGACGACACCGACGATCGTGATCCAGTCCTTGTCGTTGCTGGTCTCGCCAAAGCGCACGCGCCTGCCAATCGGGTCCTCGCCCGGAAAGTACCGCTGCGCGAGCGTCGCGTTCACGACTGCCACGGAAGGAGCGGGATCGCGATCGTGGTCGGTGAACGTCCGCCCTTTGATGAGTGGGATATCGAGTGTCCTGAAGTAGTTGGCGGAGACCGAACCGAGCGCGGTGAAAGGTCGGTCGCCACGCTTGAGTGGCGGCCGCCCTTCGATAGTAAACGTGCCGTTCGCGTTGTGCCCCTCGATGGGATTGGGGAACAGAATCGCCGCAGAGTGAACGTCCGCGTGTCGCTCGATACTCTCGAGCACCTGACGGTAGAAGGCTGACTGCCGTTTGCCGTCGGGGTAGCGCGATTGAGGGAGCGGCAGGGAAATGAGAGTGACCTGATCGGTCCTGAATCCGGGATTGACACGCTGCAGGCGAATGAAGCTGTTCAGGAGCAGCCCGGCGGAGACGAGAAGGACGACGGTCAGCGCGATTTCGCACAACACCAGAACCGCTCGCGTTCGTGCCCGACTGCGGCCTCCGGTTGCGGTCCGATCGGCATCGCGCAGCGCGAGCGACGCATCTGCCCGGGACGCCTGCAATGCCGGTATCACGCCGAAGAGCAGGGCACACACGAAGGATGTGAGGATCGCGACAGCTCCCACCCGCGCATCAAGGCCGATCTGTTCCACCCGCGGGATTCCCTCCGGGATCACGGCGAGGAGGAGCGCGATCGCCCAGTTGCCGAGCAGGAGGCCGGCGACGCCGCCGGTGGCTCCGAGCAGCAGGCTCTCGGTGATCAGCTGGCGAACGAGACGGCTTCTTGCTGCGCCGAGTGCCGCGCGGATGGCCAGTTCACGTTGGCGGCCCGACGCTCGCGCGAGGAGAAGGCTGGACACGTTCGCACACGCGATCAGTAGGACGACACCGACCGCGCCCAGAAGAATCAGCAGCGCCTGCCGAACATCGCCGACAATCCGTTCGTACAACGCCGCGACGGCGATGCCTCTCCCGCCATTACTTTCTGGAAACCGACGCCCTTGATCCCCGCTGATGGCGGCCAAGTCGGATTGCGCCGCCTCCGGCGTGATCCCTGGCTTCAACCGGCCGACTGCCTGGAAATAGTGAACGTCCCGGCTTTCCAGCAGGTCACCGGCCACGTCGATTGGCGGCAGCGGTACCGGTTTCGGTGACAGAATCCACGCCTTTGATCCCGCTGGGTAATCGAACGTTGCCGGCATGACCCCAACGACCGTGGCCGGCGACCCATCGATCCGTATTGGACGTCCGACGACTTGCGCGTCCGACGCGAACTGCTGACTCCAGACCGCATGGCTGAGCACGACCAGTCGCTCGCTCGTTGCCGTATCCGCAGCGCGATTGAAGGTTCGGCCCAACGCGGCGGGCATGGCGAAGACCTCGAAAAAGTCGGACGTGACCAGAGTTCCCTGCACGCGCACCGGCCCGCTCTGCGCGGAGGCGATCGTGAGCGCATCATCCCGATACCCGGCGAGCGCCTGAAGCGTGTGATTGTCTCGTTGTAATTCGAGGAAGTCGGCTGGCGCCATCGCGCTGCTCGAGTCAGCCGTACTCATGGGCCTGATCTGGACGAGTTGCCTCGAATCGGGGTACGGGAGTGGACGCAGCAGAACGCCGTTCACGACGCTGAAGATGGCGGTGTTCGCGCCAATCCCAAGTGCGAGCGTCAGGACGGCGACGATGGTGAAGCCAGGATTCTTGGCGAGAGTGCGAAGCGCGTAGCGAAGGTCGATCATTTAGGTTCTACCGGGTTCTACAAGGCTCTGGGTTTTACTGGGTTCGTTCACTCTGTTCGCAGCGCGGCGATTGGATCCAGGCGGGCCGCACGGCGCGCCGGAAGGAGCGCCGCGATCATTGCCACAGCAACGAGCAGCGCGCACGTGGCGGCAAACGTCGCGAGGTCCGCGATCTGCACCCCGAAAATCAATGCACCAAGCGCGCGGGCAAGTGGAAGAGAAAGCAGGCCGCCGACCATCACGCCCGTCATCGTCAGTCGGAGTCCGTCAGCGGCGATCAGATTCGTGAGCTGGCGTGGTGTCGCTCCGAGCGCCAGTCGTACTCCGATTTCGTGTGTCCGACGGACGACGGCGTACGCCATCACGCCGTAAAGGCCCAGCGAGGCGAGCACGAGTGCCAGCCCGCCAAACGAGGCAAACAAGGCGCTGATGCCTCGCTGCTTGTCGATTCGCTCACGAAGAATCGCGCCGAATGAACGAGCGTCGAAGACCGGCAATGCTGGATCGATGGCGCGAATCTGACCCACGACCGCACTTGACGTAAGGGTAGAACGAGCAGCGGACCGAACAATCACGGTCTCGCGATCGAGCTGCGAGCGCTGGGCGAGTGACAAGTAGAGAAAAGGACGCCGCTCCTCGGTCGCTTCGTCGTACTTCGCATCGCGAGCGATGCCGATCACCTCGACGACGGTGCCGTCGACCAGCAGTGTCCGGCCGATCGGATTCGAATCGGACCAGAGCCGACGCGCCAATGTTCCGTTGACGACGCCTACTACTGGCGCTCCTCGTCCATCATTCCCATCGATGGCGCGTCCCTGCAGCAGCGGGATCTGCAGTGTTCGGAAGAAGTCGGGCCCAATGCTGCTCATGTACGCCCGGGACTCGGCGTCCTGCCCGCGACCATCGGTGGTCGTCACCACCGTGCTCACCATCGTTCCGCTGAGCGGCGGCACGTCGGCAATGGTGACGGAGGTCACCGTCGGCAGCGCACCAAGCCTGGCGGAGAGATCGCGCCGAAACGCGTCGCGTCGATCGGCAGGGTAGTTCTGAAGCGTCAAGTCGTACGACGCAGTCACCAGTCCCTGAGGATTGAAACCAAGATCGATCTCGGCGGCTTTCTGCAGCGCCCGGACACTCAGAGTCGCCGCAAGCAGGAGCACCAGCGACAGCGAGAGCTGCGCGACCACGAAAACGCCCTGGGCGCGCGAACGGCCGCCAGCCGACGCGGTTTCCCGGAGGCGCGGCACCAACGTGCGGCGGGTTGCGGCCATTGCCGGCAGCACACCAAACACGCAGATGCTGGCGACAGCCAATGCCGCGGTGAAACAGAGAACGCGGACGTCCACGGCGGTTCGCAAGCCACCGAAGTCGAGCTCGGGCAGCTGCGCAATCAGAAAGTCGGATGCCCAGAAGGAGATCAGCAGTCCGCCAGCCGCCGCCGTCGTCCCGAGCACCAGGCTTTCGACGAGCAGTTGCCGGACGAGGCGCCAGCGCGAGGCGCCGACTGCCGCGCGAATGCTGATTTCCAGCGATCGCCCGGCGCCGCGCGCGAGCAGCAGATTTGCGACGTTCGCGCACGCGATGAGCAGCACGAGCCCAGTCACACTGAGAAGAAGGCCAGCGATCGGGAGCAACTCGCTCGTTTCGGCAGGCCGGATCCCCGACGCCGCGCTCGAGACCTGAACGCCCCGATTGCGATTGGTATCCGGGTACGACCGCTCGAGGGCCGTCGCAATGCCCGCGAGAACAGCTTGCGCGCGTTCACCCGAGATACCGCCGTGGAGACGCCCCATCACCCGCAACCAGACGGTTCCTCGTTCCTTGATCCAGCTCGCCTGCGTCGTGCTGACGGCCGGCGCTGCCTCAATCGGAATCCAGAGGTCGGCAGACTGCGCGAGTTCGGGCCCGACGAATCCGTCCGGAGCCACTCCCACCACCGAGACCTGGCGCCCGTTGATCACAATTGGACGTTCCGGTATCTGTCCCGCGAACCGCTGACGCCACAGGCGAAAGCTGATCACACCGACCGGAATCGCACCCGTCTGATGATCCGACGGCTTCAGTAAACGGCCGGCCGCCGGCGTCACTCCGAGACCGTTGAAATACGAGTCGCTGACGAAGTGACCGCGAATGCGCGCCGGCTCTCCGCCGCTGCCAAGGCTGAACGACGCGGGACCAAAGGCGAAGACGTCTGAGAGGATGTCTTTCGATTGGGTTCTATAGTCGATGAACTCCAGGTAGGACATTCCGCCGGGGCGTCCCTGCTCGCGCCAGACGGCCGAAATCCACACCAGCTTCGACGGGGCCGCGACGCCCACCATGGGTCTGAAAATCGCCGCGTTCGCCAGGCTGAAGATGGTGGTGTTCACGCCAATGCCGAGCGCCAGCGTGGCGATCGCGCCAAGCGCGAACACGGGATTGCGCGACAACGATCGCAGCGCGTATCTGAAGTCCTGACTCATCAGCTTCTCTCGTTTACTCCGCTCGAAGCGACGTCACCGGATCAACCTGGGTGGCGCGTCGCGCGGGAATCCAGCAGGCGACGATGGCGACGCTGGTCAGCAGCAGCGTCACCACCGCAAACGTCGTCAAATCGAGCGGTGCAACGTGGAAAAGCAGCTTCGTCATGAACCGGGTGACGCCAACGGCCGTCACGATTCCCGCCGCGATGCCGACGACAATTGGACGCATGCCCTGGCCCACGACCAGCCTGAGGATCTCCCGCCGTTGCGCGCCGAGAGCCATGCGCACGCCAATCTCGCGCGTGCGCTGCGCTGCCACGTAGCTGACGACTCCGAAGATGCCGACGACGGCGAGCAGCAGAGCGACGATGCCGAACAGGCCGGTGATTGCCGCATACAGTCGCGGCTGGCCCACCGATGCCGTGAGCACGTCGTCCATCTTCCTGACGGTGAACGGCAGGGCAGGATCCGCCTGATGAATCCGATCGCGGATCGCTGGCACCAGCTGCGCGGCCGGCAGACCGCTTCTGATCACCATGGACACGGAATTCCACGGCTCCTGGTTGTGCGGCAGGTAGATGTGTGGATATGCCGGCAAGTCCAAGCCATTGTGTTTGACGTCGCCGACGATGCCGACGACGATCACCTCGGGGCTGAAGACTACGCGGAGTCGCTGCCCGATCGGATCGGCGTTGGGCCAGAACTGCCGCGCAGCCGCCTCGCTGACGACCGCAACCGGTGCAGGCTGCGGCTGGTCGAAGCCAGGAGGATACGGTTGCTGCGGAAACCATCGGATGATCGGGATTGATTGCCGCGCGTCGCGTTCATCGAACAGTCGGCCGCGCCGAAGAGGAATCTGCAGCGTCGCGAAATACCTGGGCGTCGCCACACGAAACGGCGCGTAGGGCTCCTGTCCGGCAGGAGGATCCGGCTGACCGATGATGCGGAACGGCATCCAGTTTTCGGCTCTGCCCAGGGGCAGGTGCGAAATCGCGCCCGCAGCTTCGACCCCCGGGATCCGTTCAACGCTTTCAATCACACGATCGTAAAAGTTGCGCCGCTCGAAGGCTTCGGGGTAGCGCGCGCCAGGGAGATCCACAGGCACCACCAGCACCCCTGCTGTTCGAAATCCGGGATCGACCGAAATCAGCCGCACGAAGCTGTTGATCATCAGGCCCGCGCTGACCAGCAGAACAAGCGTCAACCCGACCTCACACGCAACCAGCGCGTTCCGCAGGCGTCGCCGCTCAGGGTCGTCGGAGCTGCGGTGGCCCTCGCGCAGCCATTCGGGATGCACGCGCGACGAGCGAAGCGCCGGCACGAGGCCCGCCACGAGCCCGGTCAGCACGGAAATCGCCACCGCCAGCGCGATTCCTGACCAGCCGAGTCTCGCGGTGTCGAGAAGCGGGATACTGACCGCGGAGATCTCGGGCGCGAGGTCCATGATCCACGCCGAGATCAGCAGGCCAATCGCGCCGCCCACCGCCGCAAGCACCAGGCTTTCGACAAGCAGCTGCCGGACGACGCGCGCGCGGCCCGCTCCGAGCGCGGTGCGAATCGCGATTTCGCGCTGACGATTTGCGCCGCGGGCGAGGAGCAGGTTGGCAACGTTGGCGCAGCCGATCAGGAGGACGAAGCCGACCGCCGCGATGATCAACCAGGACGCGCGGCGGAATTCTCCAACCATCGATTCCCGCAGTGACGTGACGGCGACGGTGTGTCCGGTGTTATCGCGGGGCATCGTCGTTTCGAGCCGCTGCGAGATCGCGACGACGTCGGCGCGCGCCGCGTCGATGCTTGCGCCCGGCCTGAGCCGCGCGACCACATACAGATTGTGCCGGCCGACGGCACGGAGGTGCTCGGCCATGTCGAGCGGCAACAGGACATCCCGGATGAGCGACGCCGGCAGCGGCCGCATCACCCCGACTATGGAAAAAGACTGACCGTCGAGCGTGATCGTGCGTCCGACAATTCGTGGATCCGCACCAAAGCGCCTTCGCCAGAGTCCGTCGCTCAGGATGGCGACGCGATTGTGACCGGCGGCATCTTCACCTTCCAGGAACGTCCGTCCGAGCGCAGGGGTGACGCCGACCGTGGGCAAATAGCTGACCGAGACGAGAAGCGCTTCGATCGTTTCGGGTTCTCCGGCGCCGGTCAGATTTACTGCTGCGCCTCGGGACATCGTCATCTGCTCGAAGACGTGGTTTTGCTCCTTCCACGAGGCGTACTCGTGACCGGACACCGGGAGGTTCGTGTCGCGGCTGCCGGGGCGGCGCTCCGCGATCGCGACGAGCCGATCCGCATCCCTGAAAGGCAATGGGTTGATGAACACGGCTCGCGCAAGACTGAGGACGGCCGTGTTCGCCCCGATGCCGAGGGCAAGCGTCACCACCGCGATGGCGGTGAAAGCCGGCGATCGAAACAGCGCACGGCCGGCATGCCGGAAATCGTGAAGCATACAGGCGTCAACCCTAGCGAACCAGCTGCCATGTTGATCCATGGTTGGAATTGATTGATACGTTTGTGTTTATTGCTCGATCGGCTCGCCACTGAGCCCGTCACGGTGTTCGTATTTGGGAAGGGAAGTCCCACGAGCGGCCGCGTTGTAGACTGACCCTCAATGGCTTCGGAAATCAATCGCATTCACGTCGGCACTTCCGGCTACAACTACCCCGAGTGGCGCGGCACCTTCTATCCGGAGAAGCTCAGCACCAGCAAGATGCTGGGGTACTACGCGGAGCGGTTCACGACCGTCGAGATCAACTACACCTTTTACCGCATTCCGACCGAGAAGCTGCTGGCAGGATGGGCGGCAGGAACGCCGGACTCCTTTTCGTTCACGCTGAAGGCGCCGCGGCGCATCACGCACGATTCCAAGCTGGCGCGGTGCGAGGAACTGACGCAAACCTTTTGCAGAACGGCACGGACGCTCGGGCCCAAGCTCGCAGCGCTCCTCTTTCAGCTGCCGCCAAACTTCAAGAAGGACGCGGCGGTGCTGAAGTCCTTCCTCGACGTGCTGCCCGAGGGCACCCGGGCGGCATTCGAGTTCCGGCACGCGTCGTGGTTCGATGCCGAGGTATTCGATGCGCTCCGCGCGAAGAACATCGCACTCTGCGTTGCCGACAGCGACAAGCTGCACTCGCCGGTCGAGGTGACGGCCAGCTACGGTTACTTCCGGTTAAGGGACGAGGGATATCAGCCGTCCGACATCGAGCGATGGGCACAGACGATTCGCGGCCTGGAAGGGCTGTCCGACGTCCTGGTGTACTTCAAGCACGAAGAACAGGGCCTCGGTCCTGACTTCGCCCGCCGTCTGATCGCCGCGATGGAGATCACGACGCAACCTTCGCCGCGAACTCCGTAATCTGGGTCTCCGCCCAGTAGCCGTCGTCGTCGCTGCCGTTCGGGTCGGCCGCGAAGCCGCAGTGTCCGCCGTGTCTCGTGACGATGACGTTGAGGTTCGGGTTCGTGCGAACGCGTGGATCGCGAAATGGCCCGGGCGGGACGAACGGATCGTCTTCCGCCGTGACAATCAACGCAGGAACGCGAATCCGGTCGATGACGCGCATCGCGCTGGCGCGGAAGTAGTAGTCGCTGGCACCCTGGAAGGAAAAATGGGGCGCGGTGAAGTACTCGTCGAACTCGCGGACGGTGCGAATCTGGTCGAGACGTTCGAGCGGAAACCGATCCGGGTGGAGCGCCGCCTTCCGACGCATGCGGGCCTTCAGCATACGAACGAAGTTCCATTGATAAATGAAGTTCTGCCGCCGCTCCAGAGCGTTGACGCATTCGGCAAGCTCCATGACCGGCGAAACGGCGCACACGCCTTTCAACGACGAGGGGGGAGCCTCGCCAAAATCGCCGGCGAGCTTGAGCGCGAGATTGCCGCCGAGCGAATACCCGGCGACGACGACGCGGCCGATCCCTTCGGACTCGATCTCGGCGATGACGTACGCTGCGTCCGCGGTCAGGCCGGAGTGGTAGAGACCTTCCGACAGCGCCTCGGTGCCGCCGCAATTGCGCTGGTTGAGCAGGATAACGTTGAAGCCTCGCGCGAATGCCTTCGCCGCAAGCCCGCGCATGTAGTGTGCCGAGCTCGAACCCTCGAGCCCGTGAAGTGCCAGAAGCGCGGGGTGGCGGCCAGGGTCAGGCTGCCAGTGGCAGTGGGCGAGTACGCGTGCCCGAGGCTCCACATCGAAGTAGCGTTCGGTCGGCGCCGGAAGTGCCGGGAAGGCCCGCGGTTTGCCCCAACAGTAGACGGTCATCAGATGACCACTTCTGAGACCGCGTTTCGGGACGTACTCTTTCATCGGAGACGGTACACAACGAGAGGACCGCTCGAGTACGCGACCGGAAGATCGAGCTGTTGCGTGGTGACGAGAAAATTGAGCCGATATCGCTCGGCGAGTTTCTTCGCGCGCTCCGGCGTGAGCGTGTCGAAGTCCTGCAGTTCAGCCAGGCGATCGCGCGTCCGCATGGCGACGTCACGGTCGTACATGCCGATCGCCGCATCTTTGATGCCTTCCACGAACACATCGCGCTCGCCGGCGACGCGCAGGCTGGTGCCGTACTGGACGGCGTGGCCCGGGTGCGCGAGCCATCCGCTGTCACGCGGTGTCGAACGCGCCCAGGCCATCACGCGTCCCCAGTCGTTGTCGGGCACGGTGATCTCGGCGATTGGCCGATCCGGGAATCTGATGAACTTGATGTATCCGCACCGAGTCAGGGACGCGAGCGCAATGACGAAAAAGGCGATGCGCGCCCGACGCATGGAACCCTGGACACCCTCAGCGATGATCCACACGAGATAGGCGATCGCCAGAAAGTCGAGCATCCAGAAGACGCGCGGGATCTGCAGCTGGATCACGATCGCGAGGCGCGCGGCGTTGAACGGCAACGCGAGCGCGAAGACGGCGAGAAGCGAGAGGCAGCCCCAGACGACCCCGCGTTCACCGGCAGCCAGCAGGCCGGCGTCACGCCGCCGCCGATAAATCAAAATGATCGTGGGCGCGTAGACCAGATTGATCAGCCACACATAGGCGGGCCATTCGAGCGGGAACAGGTAGTCCTTGGTTTCCAGCGTCGCCAGCCACTCCGAATCCATCCGTACGAGCCTGCCCTCCAGTGGGCCGCCGACGAGCATCCATGCCCCTGCAAGAGCGGCGATAGCCGCAACGATCGCGACACGGCCGCGCCACTGCGGCTCGTTGACCGACCATGCGACGGCAATCCAGATGGCAAACCACAACGCCGTCGTGGGGTGGAGGAGGCCGCCGGCGAAGACGAGCGCAACGCTGACGAGAATCCGCCGTCGCATCAGAGCGACCACCGCGAGCAGGCCAAGACTGAACGCGAGCTGGCGAGGATGAAAGTACCCCTCGAGCGTATTCGTGCCAGACTTCGCAATCGCATGCCGCAGCGTCACCGCAGCCGCGAGCGCGAGCGTCGCCCACCTGCCTCGGTACAGCATCCGGCCGACGAGCAGCGTCGCGGCCAGAAGCAGCGCGAGCGTGGTCGCATACAACGTCGCGAAGAGCAACGGCAGTCCGAGGCCGGTCACCCGCGACAGCAACCAGATCGTCTCGTCGATCATAGTCAGGCGGGCCTGAGAGGCGATGAGCGCGCCGTCGCGCGGGAAGAGGGCGGGGTCGAGTTTTTCAAGCGCCGCCGGAATGTAAAACGCCAGATCGGACGCGCCGTACCGGTATCCCGCGGAGTTCAACGTGCACAGCAACACGAAAGGCAAGAGGCACACGGAAAAAGGCAAAAGGAAACGCCCGAAGAGGCTGGAGCCCTCGGTACTTTTCCCTTGTCCCTTTTCCCTTTTCCCTTGTAGAAGCACCTACTGTTCGTCGGCGGTGGGGCCGTAGATCGAGGGGAGCGGAACGTTCTTCAGCCTCAGATACACAGACAGCTGGCCGCGATGATGAATCATGTGATTCAGGATGAACGACCGCAGCGCGGCCGCGCGCGGCAGCGTGAAGACCACGTGCCCGCCGCTCTTGAACGTCCACGGCGCCATCATCTCGGAGTCGCCGGTCGCCGCGATGCCGGATCGCGCCGCGGCGACGTTCTTGTCGAACTGCGCGACGAGGTCGGCAAGCGTGGGCGGATTCTTCGGCCGGGTGTCGCCGGCCGACTGGATATCGTAGACCGTGTTCTGGAGGATGGCGTCGACCCAGTGAGGGATGTGCGCGATATGCCCCGCCAGCTGACCCAGGCTGAATGACTTGTCATGAGGCTTCCAGGCAAACTCTGCCTCGGGCGCTCGCTCGAGCAGCCGCCTCGTCGTCCCCATCTCGTGGTCGAATTCCGGAAGCAACGCATCTTTGATTGCCATCTTATGAAGAATATGTCGGCCGACTGGGCAGTTCAAGCGGTCAAAAAACACGTCCGCTGCCGTCCGGCTCCGCCGACTCTGCGGGAAGCTGGAAGCTGGCAGCTGGAAGCTGAGTGAACCCATCCCCTTTCCATACCGTCTTGCTGCTGGAGCCTGAATGAATGAGTGGGCGAGCGGGTATTCCGGGACTTTCGTGACCCTCGACGAGGATCTCGAACGGGAGTTCGAAAGTCGGCTACGGGAGTCGTCGGTCCTGGCGTTTCGCGTCGCATACGGCGTGATGCGAAACCGTCAGGATGCTGAGGACGTCGCGCAGGAAGCGTTTGCGAAGGCCTACCGGAGCTTCACGCAATTGCGCGACCGTGACCGGTTCAAGGCCTGGCTCGTCCGGATGACCTGGCGGCTCGCGATCGACCGGTGGCGGTCGGATCGGCGCCGAACCGCGCGCGAGCAGCACGTCGAGATGGCCGACGTCCCCACGACCGAGGACCTCGCACTCTCGCGCGAACGGTCGGAGCAGCTCTGGCGCGCAATCGATGAGCTGCCCGAAAAACTGCGCATCGTCATCGTCATGGGCGCCATTCAGGGGCACGACATTCGAGCGATCGCGCAGGTGCTCGATCTGCCGGAAGGCACGGTGAAGTCCCGGTTGTATCTGGCCCGCAAAGGGCTGGCGGAGAGTCTGCGATGTCTCGCACCGATCACATGACGGAGTTCGACGAGCGCGTCGTCGCCGAAGCAGAGGCGGATCTCGATCGGCTGCTCGCGATTGAGCCGTCGCCGGAATTCGTCGCCAAGGTCCGTGCGCGAATCGCCGCGGAGCCACCCGCACGGCGTTGGCACTGGGGTCGGCTTCTCGTGCCAGTGGCCGCGGCGGCGTGCCTGGTGCTCGTCGTGATGCAGTGGAACGGGCGGCGCCATGATGAAGGGCCAGTCGCGACCGGGCGACAGGGTGACATCGTTCTTCACCGGGCGACGCCAACGGACGTGCCCGCTGACGTGACGGCCAGGTTAGCGGCTGATGTCACACCGCCGACTCGTCGCGCAGCCGCGCCGCTCCAGCGCGAACCAGAGATAACGATCGACCCCTCGATGGCCGAGGCCATCCGCCGACTCGCTGTCGGCGCGAGGAACACCACACTGGATGGGTCGAAGGGCGAGAGTATCGCCGCTCCGGACTCAGCGTCTGAGACCCTGCCGATTGCCGAAGACTTGAACGTCCCCGAGATCGTGCTCAAGCCAGCCGATCAGACCGGTGGGCAATAGCTCAATGTTCAGAATGAGGAGAAAACCGTGAAGAGAGCTTCCAGGATCATTACGACCGCTTTGGTGTTGCTGACGACCGCCGCCGTCGTTGCGCAAGAATCGCAGCCGGTGGCCGCGCAGAGCAAGGAACCACAGGCTTCTGCACCGCAGATGATGAAACCGCCAGCACCACCGCCGATATCGTTGAAGGTGTCGTTGGTGTTTTCGCGGTATCAGGGCGAGAAGAAGATCAGCAGCGTGCCGCACACGCTGTGGGTGACGACTGGCGACCGCACGAGTCTCCGGCTCGGAACGCAAATCCCCGTGCCGACAACCATGGTGAAGGACAACGGCGGCGCTGTACAGTCTTATAACTATCGAGATGTGGGGACGAACATCGATTGTTCGGCGACCGCTGTCCCACCGGACGGTTCGTTCCGGTTGAACATCACGATCACCGATTCGTCGGTGTATTTCCCGGATCAGTCAGACTCGGCGGTCAAATCGACCACGACGGCAACTGGCGCCCCGGCGTTCCGTAATTTCAACTCGACGTTCACTATCGTCCTGAGGGACGGACAGACGGCTCAATCGACAGCCGTCACGGATCCGGTCAGCGGCCAGACGATCAAACTCGACGCCACGCTGAACGTCCAGAAGTAATTCAATTGGCGAGTTGGTGAATTGGCGAGTTGGCGAATTGGTGAATTGGTGAATTGGTGATTGATTTCGCACGCGCTACCGCGCGTGCTGTTAAAGCGCGGCGGTAGCCGCGCGATGCCAATTCACCAATTCACCAATTCACCAATTCGCCAATTACTGCAAGAACGTCGTGTCTGGCTCGATCGTGATCGTCTTCTGTCCAATCGCCTTGTCCCCAATCATCAGCTTGACGAGGTAAGTGCCCGCAGCGACTGGCGGTCCCTGGAAGTTTCCGCGTCCACGACCTCCGCCGCCACCTCCACCACCAGCCTGCGGCGTTGCGGCGGGCGTTGCGGTTCCGGCGGCTTCACCCCTTCCGCGGCCGCCTTGAGGCTGCGCCGCCCCTGCGGGTTGCGCCGCCGGCACGCCAGCTTCGGCGGCCGGCGCGGCTTGTCCAGCGCCTCCCTGGCCTCGTCCGCGTCCCCCGGCTGGCGCCGCGCGGAGGTCCCACTGGACTCGATTCAAGCCGCCGTTCTTTGTGCCGACCAACGCGCGTACCTCGCGGCCGCTGACATCGCTGATCGTGATTCGCACGTCTTCAGTGGCGGGGCTCTTCAGCCAGTAGCTGATCGCCGATCCCTGGGCCGGATTCTGACCGCGGAAGAACTTCGCGCCTTCAACGAGGATTGATTTCTGGATGTCGGTCACCCACGAAATGGCCGGACGGATGTCGAACAGGACGACATCCGCATTGGCCGTTGCCGTGTCGGTCATCTGTTGAAGCGCCGAAATGTCGTCCATGATGTAGATGCTGCGGCCATGCGTGCCGAGGATCAGATCGCTATCGCGTGGATGGACGAGGATGTCGTCGATGCGGACGGTCGGAAGACCGTTCATGAACCGTTTCCACTCCTTGCCGCCGTTCAGCGAGACGTAGAACGCGTACTCGGTGCCGAGATAGAGCAGATTCTTGTTCTTCGGATCCTCGCGAATCACGTTGACGTTTCCTGCCGGAAGGTTCGACGCGATTGACGTCCACGTCTCGCCGAAGTCAGTCGTCTTGAACACGTACGGCTTGTGATCGTCGGTTCGATGTCCGTCGAACGTCGCGTAGCAGGTTCCCGCATCGTAGTGCGATGGTTCGACGCGAGACACGTGCGTCTCCTTCGCCACAGCAGTCACCTTGTCGACGACGTTCTTCCAGGTGTTGCCGCCGTCGCGGCTCACCTGGAGGTTGCCGTCGTTGGTGCCGACCCAGACGATCCCCGGCACTGCCGGGGATTCCCCGATCGTGACGATGTTGCTATACGACGCCGCCCCGTCGTGTTTCGAAGCCATCGGGGCTGTTCCCGAGATTTCGAGAATCGGTCGATCGTTCCGACCGATGTTCTTCGTCAGGTCCGGCGACGCCATCCATGTCTCCCCGCGATCGTAGGAGCGGAACAGACGATCGCCGCCGAGATACATTGTGCGCGGATTGTGCGGCGAGAGGACGAACGGTGTGTTCCAGTAAAAGCGATAGTTGGTTCCCTGCGCTGGCGTCGGCACGACGTTGCCATTGGGATTGCCGCCGAATCCAAACTGCGCCGCTGCCGCCTGGGCCGCCGGATCCGGCGTCTCTCCAGCCGCCTGGGGCGCGCCGCCGCGGCCAGCCTGGCCCGGACCGCGCGGGCGGATGCTGTTGCTGCGACCCGAACGAAGATCGACGCGACTCGTCGCGCCGTCCTGAGACTCGGAATACAGAATCGTCCAGTCCGACTGATCGTTCTGCGTGTAGAAACCGTCACCGCCGCCGACGCGGAACCAGTCGGAGTTGAGGATGCCGTTGGCGCTGCGCGTCGCGCTCGGTCCGCACCAGCTGCCGTTGTCCTGCAGTCCGCCGCAGACGTAGTACGGCTTCCGCATGTCGGCGCTCACCGCGTAGAACTGTCCGACCGGCACGGTGTTCACGTACTCCCACGTGTCGCCGCGGTCGTAGCTGACGTCGATCCCGCCGTCGTTCCCGACTATCAGGTGCTTCCCGTCCTTGGGATCGATCCAAATCGCATGGTGGTCACTGTGCGGCATCCCCTGCACCGTGCTCCAGGTCTTGCCGCCATCCGTTGATTTGAAGAATGGCGCGCCGCCTTGATACGCGATTTCGGGATTTGTGGGATCGACGCGCATCTGGCTGTAGTACATCCAGCGGTCGCCCTGGTTGGACAGAAAATGCCAGGTCTTCCCGCTGTCGTCAGAACGCCAGACGCCGCTCTTGTTTGGGTCGGGTGGCGGGGGAGCCTGGCCGCGTCCTCCACCGAATCCGCCGCCCGCGCCTCGCTGTCCGGGCGCGACGAGCGTGCCGTCATCGTTCACGCCTGCACCAGTACCGCCGCTCGGACCGACCTCGATCGAGGCGTAGATCGTGCTTGGTTTGGACCTCGCGATGTCGAGGCCGATTCGCCCGATGATCGGATTGTTGGGAAGACCGTTCGTCAGCCTCGTCCACGTCTTTCCGGCGTCGGCTGTCTTCCACAGGCCACTGGTCGGCCCGCCGCCGTTGAAGCCCCATGGCGTGCGTCGGCGCCGGTACGACGCGGCGTACAGGACATTCGGGTTGCTCGGATCGAGGACGACGTCCGTGAATCCGGTGTCCTCATCGATGAATTTCGTATTCGTCCACGTCTTACCGCCGTCAGTCGTCTTGTAC
>Ga0070664_100002260_pt1 | contig 15492 bp, 7 predicted proteins | sample KBSC73metaG_FD_65863 | JGI IMG/M metagenome (GOLD analysis project Ga0070664, IMG submission 65863) | Corn rhizosphere microbial communities from Kellogg Biological Station, Michigan, USA - KBS C7-3 metaG | ecosystem: Host-associated > Plants > Roots > Rhizosphere > Soil ... | reverse complement strand
TGCCGATCTCGGGAAGCATTCCCGAGCCGAGGTCACCACGGGTGAATCGGGGTCGCGGGTCATCCGGTTCGAACGATCCGGCGGCTCGTCGGTGTATCTCAAGTCTCGCGCTTTCGGGACTTCACCGGGTGGCCGGCAGCTCTTCGATGAGGCAGAGCGCCTCAGTTGGATGCATGCCGTCGGGTTGCCGGTGCCCGCCGTGCTGCAGTATCACGAGTGGAAGGGGGGTGAATACCTGCTGCTCACGGCGGTCCCGGGGTCGGACGCGTCGGTATCGCGCCCGCCCGAACAGCATGGCGCGATCGTGGCGGCTCTCGCTGCCGGACTCCGTTCGCTGCACGCGACGAACATCAGCGCGTGCCCATTCGACCAGTCGCGTCGTGTCCGGGTAGCGGCGGCCGAGTCCCACGTACGAGCCGGGCTGGTGCGGGAGGAGGACTTCGACACGACGCGTCAGGGACGAACCGCCGTCGATCTCTACTCGGAGCTCGTTGGCCGGTCGCCGTCGTCGGAGGACCGCACCTTCACGCACGGCGACTACTGCCTGCCTAACGTCATCCTGACGGAGGACAGGGCCGGTGGATTCAGGGTGAGCGGCTTCGTGGACTGTGCAAACGCCGGCGTTGCCGACCGCTACCAGGACCTCGCGCTCTGCGCCCGAAGCGTCGCGGACAACTTGGGGGCCGAATGGGTGCAGCCGCTGTTCGAGCGATATGGCCTCGACCGCGTCGATGAGGACAAGCTCGCCTATTATCAGTTGCTCGACGAATTTTTTTGAACCCGATGACCACGGTCGGATGAGCTTGCGTACCCCTTGTTGACTTAGGCATGGTCGCCACCCTATACTCTGTTCACTTAGGGGTGCACCTCTCCTCGCGGGAGCGACCATGGCCGGTTCCGATCTGTTCACCGGAACGCTCGACATTCTGATCCTCAAGGCCCTCACCTGGGGGCCGCGACACGGGTACGCGATCGGGCGCTGGATTCGCGAGACCACCGAGGAGGTCCTCGCGGTCCAGGAAGGCGCGCTCTATCCCGCTCTGCATCGCCTCGAGCGGCGCGGCGTGATCTCCGAAGCGTGGGGCGAAACGGATACCGGTCGACAGGCGAAATACTACACGCTCACCGCGGCTGGACGCGCGCATCTGCGGGCGGAGTCGGCTCGCTGGACAGCCTATTCGCGCGCGGTCACCCGCGCGCTCGCCGTCAGCTCCGCCTAACGAGGAGCGATCATGAAGCATACGTTTCGACTCAGCGAAACACGCCCGGACGCGCGCCGCGACGTCAGCGACGAGATCCGGTTCCACCTCGACATGCGGACGCAGGAGCTGATCGAGCAGGGCATGCCAGCAGACGAGGCCCTTCGAGAAGCCCAGCGCCAGTTCGGCGACGTCGCGGCCATCGAGGCCGAGTGCCGCGATGAGCGCCGTGCGCGAACACGCGAGCGCGGCCGCCGCGAGTCGTGGCGTGGTCTCTCCATGGATCTCCGCTACGCGTTGCGGTCCCTGCGCACGAACGCCGGGTTCACGCTCGCGGCCGTGCTCACGCTCGGCCTCGGAATCGGCGCGGCGGCCGCCGTATTCACCGTCGTGGATGGCGTGTTGCTCCGGCCGCTGCCGTACGCGGACCCGTCGCGGCTCGCGATGCTGTGGATCTCCAGCGCGGCGAGCCAGGGCGGAGGCGAGCTTCCGCTGTCCAGCGGCCTGTATGTCGAGGCTCGAGATGCCGTGAAGGACCTCTCGACAATGGCGGCCTTCCGTTCATGGCCGTTCGTGCTGAGCGGCGAGTCGAACGCGGAGCCAGAACAGATCGCCGGTGCACGCACCGAGCCAACGCTCTTCGACGCGTTAGGCGTCCGGCCCGTGCTCGGACGCACGTTCACGCCGGACGAGACGCGGCCCGGTGCCACTCGGGTCGTGCTGATCTCCTACTCGCTCTGGCAACGGCGGTTCGGCGGCGCTCGCGATGTCCTCGGCCGGATGGTGACGCTCAGCGGCGAGCGGTATTCCATCATTGGCGTCATGCCGCGGGGATTCGGGTTTCCGCGAGGTGCTGAGCTGCCGGCGGGGCTGCAATTCGGCCCGCGCACGGACGTCTGGGCACCGCTCGCGTTCACGGAGGAGGATCGCCGCAACTACGGGACAATGAACCTCTCGGCCGTTGCCCGACTCGCGCCCGGCGTCACGCGAGCGGCGGCGCAGGCTGAGGTGGACGCGCTCGCGACCAGGGTATTCAAGGAGATCGGATTCCCGCCCGGACGGTTTGGCTACGCGATCGTCGGCCTGGAGGACCAGGCGTCGCGCACGGTCCGCCGCGGGCTGCTCGTGCTCCTCGGGGCGGTGGGGTTCGTTCTCCTCATCGCGTGCACGAACGTCGCCAATCTGCTCATCGCACGAACGGCCGCGCGCGAACGCGAGTTCGCGGTCCGTGCCGCGCTCGGCGCCGGGCGACTCCGCATCGTACGCCAGCTCGTGACCGAGAACATCGTTCTCGCGTTAGGTGGCGCGGTCGTCGGCGTGACGATCGCCATCTGGGGCTCACGGGTCATGCTGTCGCTCGTGCCGGGAAGCCTACCCCGCGCCGAGGACGTCGCCGTGGACGCGCGCGTCGTTGCGTTCACATGCGCCGTCGGCATCGTTGCCGGTGTTGCGTTCGGGATCGCGAGCGCGCTCCACATCGCGCGACGAAGCGTCGCCGCCACCCTCCAGAGCGGCGGGACACGGCTCACCGGCAACACGCGCCAGCGCTTCGGTCGCCGGCTGATCGTCGCGGCGGAGGTGGCGCTGTCCGTTGTGCTGCTCGTCGGCGCCGGACTTCTCGCCGGGAGCTTTGCTCGCCTCCAGCACGTCACGCCCGGGTTCGACCCCAACGATGTGTTAACCGGAAACGTTCTCCTGCCCGTCGGGGCTCGCTTCGACCCGGTGCGCGACGGGCCAGCCTGGCGTCAGTTCTTCGATGAGCTCACGGCGCGCCTCGACGCGCTTCCGGGCGTCAGTGACGCGGGCGCCGTCAGCTCACTGCCGCTCTCCGGGGCAGTGGAGTCCGGCGGGTTTACCATCGACGGACGCCCGCGACCGGCACCGGGTGAGTCGCCCACGGCGGATTATTCGGTCGTCAGTGGTGATTATTTCGCCGCGATGCGGATCCGCGTGCTCGCGGGGCGAACGTTCGACGGTCGCGACAGGAGTGACGCACCGGGCGTGGTGATCGTGAACCGCGAGCTCGCACGCCGCCACTTTCCAGGGATGTCGCCGATCGGGCAGCGGCTTCGCACCGGATTCGATTTCTCGAATGGTGCCTCGCCCCGCGAGATCATCGGCGTCGTCGACGACGTGAAGCAGACGGCGCTCGACGCGCAGACGAATCCGGCAGCGTACGTGCCGGAGACGCAGATGGCGTATCCGTTCATGTCGATCGTCGTCCGCGCCAAATGCGCCGCCGGCCAGACCACGTGCGATCCCACGGTGATCCTGCCGTCGGTTCGGCGCGAGCTCGCGCGCCTGGACGGCACGCTCGCCCTGTCCAACGTCCGTCCGCTCTCGAGCGTGTTTGCCGATTCGATCGCGCGGCAGCGATTCAGCATGGCAGTGTTGGGGGTGTTCGCCACGCTGGCACTGCTGCTCGCGCTCGTTGGGTTGTACGGCGTGATTGCGCTCAGCGTCGGTCAACGCCGTCGCGAGATCGGCGTCCGCATGGCGCTCGGCGCGCAACCGCGCGATGTGCTCGCGTTGGTGCTCGGCGAAGGCATGCGCGTGACGCTTCTCGGGGTCGTGATCGGGTTGGCGGGCGCGTTTGCGCTCACCCGCGTGCTGCGAAGCCTGTTGTTCGACATGAGCACGACCGACCCACGGTTCTTTGCCAGCGCGGCATTTCTCGTCGGCGTTGTGTCGCTCGCCGCAACCTATATACCTGCACGTCGCGCGCTGGGCGTGGATGCGACGTCTGTATTGCGAGACGCATGACGAAGGAAGCTCAACGCCACCGGGCGAACCGGCCCATGTTCGTCACCAGCCCGGCGTACCCACTCGCCAGCGATGCCGCGAGGGAGCACGGCGTTGCCACGAATGGTCGCGCAGCCGATGGCCAGCGTTACGAGTACGCAGCTCATCGGAAGAACTGAACATCGTCGTGGCTGCTCGGCGTTCATGCCGAATCTATCTAGCCTCCAGCTACTAGCTGTGAGCTAACAGCTGTTATCTTTTTGGACTCAGCCGCCGTCGGCCGCCGAGGCCCAGAGATGCAGCGTGACGTAACCGCGCCAGGGGCGCCATCGTTCGGCGACCTCGAGGATCGATTGACGGGCAACGCCGGCCGCCTGCATGCGCTTGATCACGCCGAGGTCCGCGCTCGGAAACGCGTCGCGATCGCCTAACGCCCGCATGCGCACGTACGACGCCGTCCACGGGCCAATACCGGGGAGCTGCTCGAGCGCCGCTTGCGCTTCGTCAGCAGGGAGGCTGCGAAGCCGCTCGAGATCCAGCGCTCCATCGGCGATGCGCTGAGCGGCACCGTGCAACGTCGCCGCACGCACTCTCGTTAGGCCAATCTCACGCAGACGACCCGCACCCGCCTCGGTCACGTCGGCGGGAGTCGGGAACGCGAGAAAGCCCGAGCGTTTCGCGCCGGGCACAGGGCGCGAAACGAGGCGCACCAGCCGATCGGTGATCGTGCTCGCGCCGGCGACGCTCACCTGCTGGCCGAGGATCGCGCGGGTCAGTCCCTCGAACGGGTCGAGGAGTTGCGGAAGCCGGATCCCGGATCGCCGGCGAACCATTGGCGCGAGAATCGGGTCGCGTCGCGCTAGACGGTGGAAGTGCCCGAGGTCGACATCCAGATCCAGCATGCGCCTAACGGCTGCTTCCAGTGCGTCCGCCGGCAGCCGGGGACGCGAGGTGGCGACCAGCGCGCGCCGCGCGCGGCCTCCAGCGACGGACGCACCGTGAACGACCTCGGTCAGCACTAACGTGACCGGCTTGCCGTTCACACGAACCGATCGGTGATACGCGCGCTCGCGAACCGTTTCGAGCGACGCGACGGTCCGTGCGGCGAGGAACCCGAGCACCCAGTCGAAGTCGAAGTCCGGTGGGAGCGCAATGCGCACGGCGCTGTCGTCTCGCGAATCCATCGCCATCAGTAATGTCCGCCCGCGCCGCCGCCACCAGCTGACCCACCGCCAAAGCTGCTCCCGCCTCCGCCTCCCCCGCCGCCCCCCGAACCGCCGGAGCCCCCCGAGCTGACCTGCACGCGTGGAATCGTCCGCATGTACGTGCGACCCCAGCCACAGTTCTCGCAATGCTCGGTGACTTCCTCCCTACCCTCGTGGCTCGTCGTCGCGCGGACCAGTGTTCGTGTCTTTGTTTCCAGCGTGCGGCGCTGGCACGACTGGCATTTCGAGTAGCGGCTGAACCAGGGCTTGTGCGGGACGATCGACACGTGCTGACACGTGGGGCACACGCACACATCGTAGTTCACGCTCTTGAGCCGCTCCTCGAGCTGTTGGCCGGCGTCGAGGCGGGCGTCGTCAGCCTGCTCGTCGAGACGAACCATCTTGCCGTGGCCGTTCGGGCACCGCCGCGACCGACGCCGACGGTACGCCGCGACGCCACCCACGCCGCCTGCCAGCGCCAGGAGCGCGCCCATCGCGACGAACACGATGCCAGTTCGTCGCCCTGCCGCGCGACCCGGCTCGCGTTCGACCAGCGACCGACCGTTAGGCGGCGGGTCGGCGGTCGACATCGTCGAACCGCGGGCATTCTTCTCCTCGCGCGCCGCGGCCGAGATCGCCTCGACGCCCGCCAGCATTCCGGCGTCGAACTCCTTGCGCCGGAACGCCGGAAAGATCGTCTGGTCCCGAATGCGGCCGACGCGTGAATCCGGCAGCACACCCTCGAGGCCGTACCCTACACTGACCTGCACCGCGCGCCGGGTCGGAACCCAGAGTACCACGATGCCGTTGTCACGGCCTTTCTGTCCCACGCCCCACATGCGATGCAATGCCAAGGCAACGTCGAACGGCTCGAACCCGGATGTCGAGTCGATCGCGACCACGGTGATCTCCGTCCCCGTTTCCCGGGACAGCCGGGACAGGAGCGAGTTGAGAGAGTCCACCGTTGCCGGCGCGAGGTGATGGGACGGATCGGCCACCCATGCACCGTTCGTCACCCTGGGATTCGGCACCCATCGAAGCCGTTCCGCTTGCGCCGGTGTGATCTGTAGTAAAACGGCCGCCAACAGCAATGTCGTCATACGCGCGGCTCCCCGACCGCGAGTGATCTGGCGCGATTATCGGGCACCGAGCCCCTGCCCAGGTGTATGGTGACTGGCTCTCAACGGCTTCCATGGGTGTGTGCAGCACGGCATACTATGGAGGCTCAACCCCTGATCCGGTAACCTCTTCGAACACCGCTGCATGCGCTCCTCGATCGTAATCTGTCTTGCCGTCATCGGCCTCGTTGGCGTTGCTGGCGCCCCTCGCGCTGCCGCCGCTCAGCAGGGCACCATGGCCAGCGTCACCGGGAGCGTCATCGACAGCATCCACGGCGGAGTACCCCTTGCCGGGGCCGTCATCCGGATCAATGAGACGAAGCTCCAGGGCACGACCGATAAGAACGGGCACTTTCAGATCGACAGCATTCCGCCCGGAGAACACAGTCTTTCACTGATCCATCCGCTGCTCGACACGCTGGGGGTCGCCATCAATACGAAGGCGGTGCCGTTTCAGGCCGGGCCGCCGTTGGCGGTGGAGTTGGCGGTTCCATCGGTCGAGACAGTTCTCTCGATGTCATGCGCGCCCGCGTGGCGCCGCCGCGGCCCGTCTGCCCTTGTAGGAAGGGTGCTCGACGCCGACAACGACACGCCCCTCGCCGGCGCCTCGGTGTCACTCACCTGGAAGGAGCTGGACCTAACGAACCTCCGGAAAAGAGATGTCGTCCGGAAAGGGACCGTCGGGGCTGACGGCATGTATCGCATCTGCGGGCTGCCTGGCGACGTCGACGGAAATGTCCAGGCCGACTTCAACGGCAGAAAGACCGCCGAAGTTCACGTGAAGATGGACGAAGCGAACCCGCTTGGCTTCCAGAGCCTGCGCATCGGCACCACCGTGGTCGAGGAGGCACCAGCTGACACGACGGGAGGCGTGAAGAAAGGCCTTGCCCAGGGCGACACCGCCAAGCGCCTGCGAGGTCCCGCGCGCCTAACAGGAAGAGTCATCAACGCCGCCGGGGCACCGGTCGGCAACGCGCGCGTTGACGTGAGCGGTACTGGCGCCGCGACGCTGAGCCGCGAGGACGGCACGTTCGGGTTCTCCGACCTCCCCAGCGGCACGCAGGCCCTCGTCGTTCGACAGCTCGGCTTCGAGCCGGTGGAGGTGGCCGTCGAGCTTTCGGGCAAGGCGCCGAAGCAGGTGACGGTGACGCTGGCGAAGCCGGCACGTGTGCTCGACCCGGTTGCCGTGACCGCCACGAGCTCGAAGGACGGGCTCGACCAGGTCGGGTTCGCGCAGCGAAAGAAGACCGGGTTTGGCTACTTCATGACCCCGGATGAGATCAATGATCGTCAGGCAACGCGTATGACGGATCTCTTCCGCTCGATCCCATCGCTGCGCGTCACACCGTCAGGGAATGACTACATCGTCGAGAGCGCCCGGGACGCCACCGGCGGCTGCGTGAACTACGTCGTCGACGGGGCGCCGTACAAGTCGCTCTATCCCGGCGACGTCGATCGACTCATGCCGCCTTCCGACCTCGCAGCCATCGAGGTGTACACGGGTTCCTCCACGCCTGCCGAGTTCCAGCAGGCGGGCAGCTCCTCGTGCACGACGATCGTCATGTGGAGCAAGTTCAAGGTCAAGAAAGACCGGTAAACCGGGTCTGAGTCGCATTCCATGCGACTCGGACCCCGTTTTCCTTACGGCCGGAACACCACCTCAGCCGGGAGGGACCGCACGAGTACCCCACCCGATGGCCCCACCGTACTCGGCACGCCGTTCACGCGCGCTTCGCTGACAGGCTTCGCGAACGGTGAATACACGACGATCCCGCCAGGAGGAATCGTTAGGCCCGCGGACATCGACACGCGGGCCTTGCCGTTCTCGTTGCGGATCGTGTAGCTGAGCGGCCCGTAATGCGTCGAGAGTCGCCGGATTGTCACGCCCGGCTTCTCCATCACCCACGCCTCGGGGATCCCGGCGCCAATCACGAGCGACGAGTCGGCCTCGCGTTCGTACGCGAACATGTCGAGCAGCGAGCGGATGTAGTCGGAGCCAACCCACGTGTGCGGCATGTCGCCGATGAACTTCGGCGTCGCGGGATCGCGCCACACGACTTCGGCCCACTGATACCACTCGGGTGGCCGCTGGCCCTTGAAGAACCAGTCGAGCAGCTCGTGTGCCCGGTCGCGCTTGCCTAACCGCACCATCGTTCCGACGGTCCGAAGCTCGTACGGCGTGTAGCTGTCCCACGGCTTCGTGCCGTCGCGCCGCGCGACGAACTCACTCCAGTACCGGTCGAACGTGCGGTCGAGCGCATGCGCGACGCTGTCGGGCATGCGACCCATCTCGCCGACCGGCGTCACCGCTATCGTCGTCGACGTCGCGTCGAAATCGCCGAGGTCCGCTGCGCCCGGGATGTAATCGGTGTGGTGCTGCGCCATCGCGAACTGAATGGACGCGTAGAGGTCGCGCCTGAACTCGTCGCGCATCGACATCAGCTGCGGCTCCTCCGGTCGACTCAGCGCGTGCGCGAGCTCCACCGCGTCCTTGAGTCCGCGCAGCGCGAAGAAGTCGTCCCAGTACGAGTGCATCGGCTTGGCCGAGTAGCCCTCGTGGCTGATGGAGGGCGGGAGGATGCCGTAGAACGCACGCTTGTCGCCGGACTGAAACTCCGGCTTGCGACGCTGCTGGCGAAGTGAGTCGATGTACAGGGCGGCCCGTAACACGTTAGGCCAGACGCGATCCGCCACACCGCGGTCGTGGGTGTGCCGCCAGTACTCCGCCGCGAGGTAGATGAATTCCCCGTTGCTGTCGTGCTCGGGGACGGGGTCAGCTCCTCGCGAGTCGACGCAGCATGGAACTTTGCCGTTGGCGTATTGGAAGCCTGCGTACCACTCCAGAAACTCGCGCGCGACATCGGGTCGGCCCATCCGCAGGAGCGCTGTCGCCTCGAGCGAGCCGTCGCGGATCCACGACCGAGCGTAGGCTCGCGAGCCGGGCTGCAACCCGGCGTGGTCGCGGTTGACGAGCATGTACCCGAGATTGGCGTACAGCGTGTTCACGACGCGCGAGGCAGATGGTGGCAGCTCGATCGTCACGCGTTCGATCACGTCCCGCCACACCCGGCGCGCGTCGGCCACGCGATCGCGCGGTGCGCGGGCGCCGAGCACGCGCTCGCGTTCGAGCTGCGAGATGGACGCCTCGTGCAGCGGCAGCGCGAGCTCGACGACCGCCGCGGCGCCACTGTCGACGTCGGCGGTGTATGCCAGGGCGCCGGAGGCCTGGCCGAACGGGTCCTGCACGCTGCCGGCGGGTGGCAGCGAGCCATCGCGGAGAAAGTCCACGATGTTACCCTGGTCGAACGTCGCCGCGCCGAACCCGTTAGGCGGTGTCAGCGACATTGCCACCGCCTCCCCATTCACGCGGACCACCTGCCCCTCGGCCGCCAGCTGACGGATGGTGGCCACTCCGCCAGGAGTATTGAGGAACTGCCATGGCGGATTCACCTGAAACGGCCGTATCGCGAGGTACAGCCGCATGGTCTGTCTCGTGCGGCCCGTATTGGCGAGCCGATACTGCAGGTAGGCGATGGAGGAGTCCTGTCCTCCGAGCACAGCGACCGGTGCGAGCGTGAGCTGCCAGTCGTCGGCCGTCCACGCGACGCTCGGCTCGGGAAAGTGCGATCCCGCGAGCGACTGCGTGGTTTTCACATCGTGCCAGGTGGAGAGCTTGCCGCCAACGAACACGAAGGGCTCCACGGAGAAGCCGCCGTTACGGGCCTCCACCATCCCTTCTTCGTTGACGAGCACCTCCGCCCGATCGCCATCCGCGCCGGCGATGGTCCAGTATGACTGGACGCCACTCAGATACTTGGGATAGCTGCCGGGTGGCGCGTCCTTCGCGACCGCGGCCAAAAACGCGTTCTTCGAGTCCGACCATGCGAGGGGCTCGACCGTGATCTCGCGCAACCCGAACGTGTCGGACGGCCCACGCTCGAGGGCGAGCCTGACGAACCGCGTATCGCTCTCTGGCAGGTAGATGTAGTCCCTTCCACCGTTTCCACCGGCGACGTGATAGCGGGTCTCCCACGTCCTGCCGTCGGGCGAGAAGTCGACGGAGTAGTCGGATGCCTGATGGCCGGGCTCCCACTCGACCTCGAGACCGCCGAACTCCCGGCTCTGCAGGAAGTCGACCTGCACGGCCTGCCGCGCGTTAGGCGGCAGCACGACCGGCGGCGGGGCGCCCTTTTTGGCAGGCGGCGGAGGCGCGGCTGGAACGGGCGCCGCGGAAGAACGCCAGGGCGTCGACGTGTCGCTGTCCAGCGCGCGGCGGGCCTCGAAGCCGGCGGCTTCCGACGTTGCGGTCACGGCCGGGGTCAGCGCGTACGGTTGGTCGGGCTCGCGCGGCCGCAGCTGCAGCTCATCGATCCAGACCGTTCCCTTTCCACCCGTGCCGGCCGTGATCGAGAACTCAATGGCGGCGACACGCGTGAGCTCTCCGCCACCCTTGGGGCCCCACGCGAACGTGATCTGACGTTTCTTCCGAACGACCTCGGTCCAGGCGCGCGGAAACTCGAAGCCCGGCTGGTTGGACCACCACACGTCGTCGCCGCTCGGGTCGATGAGCTTGAACTCGAGCGTGTTAGGCGGCGCCTCGCCACGTATGCGAAACGAGAACTCGTAGTTGGCGGGAACCGTGAAGTTGAAGGCGCGGTGCACGACCGCGTACCCGCCGCCACCGTGGAAATCGAAGTCGAGTCGCATGCCGCGCCCGCGGAAGCCCGAGTCGCTCGAAACCTGGAGCGATACGCCATCGGACGGGGTCGCGCGCCAGTCCTTCACCGACTCGAACGCGTCGAGCAGCGCCGGCTTCTGCTGGGCCGAGGCGGTGTGCGCGCGACCCATTGTGCCCGCCAGCAGCAGCCCGGCGGCGACCCATCTCATCCCGTCACGCTCCCGACCATGTCATCCTGGATATAGTAGCGCTGCTGTCACGCGCTTCATCGCTCAGGACGATGCGCGGGCACATGAAGTCATTTCAAAGTATGCCGCTCCGGGTGACATGCTACTGGTCGAGCCAACCCCCGGTGAATCCAGCGCGCTTCAGGCCGGCCTTGATGTACGGGTTCGTCCGCATGACACGCCAGACGAGACCGGACCGGTGATTCTCGATCATCGCGAGGATCGGGCCCTGGTCGATCCCCAGGTAGTCACTGTCGAACCACGCAATGCCCGGCGCGACCGTGCCTGCCTGCGGCGTTAGGCCGGTTTTCGGGAACGTGGCATTGAACGCGTCGAGGAAGCCGTACTTCGTGAAGAGGCCGTCGCCGTACTTCTCGCGCATGGCGATGAGCGCGGGGATCGTGATCTCCGGCGCAAACGGGACCGACCCGCCGACCCCCGTTGGCGCGATGGTCCCGTCATCCCGAATCTCGTTCCACGCGGCGCCGCGAGCCGCGTAGGTGAAGAACACGCGCGGAATCCCGTCCACCGTGATCGGTCCGTCGCGCGGACCATCTGATGCGGTGAGTCCCCACTGGTTCGCGCCGTACCCGACCCACTTGTACGGATTGTCGATCGCGTACTCGCGCTGCGAGATGGTCGCCCGCCGCGAGTTCTCGAAGTAGTCGATCCCCTTGCCCCGCATGTACGCGTCACGGATGCCGCGAAAGTCGACCCACACGTGCGAGTACTGATGCCCGAACAGCGGCGCGAAGTTCACCTGCTGCTGGCCGTAGAACTCGTGCCACTGGTAGTTCTTCGTCCATTCGTTCCATGCTGATGGCTCGATGGCATGGGTCGGCGAGCCTAACGCGAGCACGTACAGGATCATCGCCTCATCGTAGCCGCGCCAGTCGAACGGCTCGAACCCCGCTTCGGGCCGCCACCCCATGTTCACCGCCGGCGGGCGGTTCCGGGGCCATGTCCACTCCACACGACGGTACAGCGAGTCAGCGTAGGCGCGAATGGCCACCTCGGCCCGAGCGGTGTCGGCGAAGTACGACTGGCAGAACAGCGCGCCGGCCAGCAGCAGCGAGGTGTCGATGGTGGAGAGCTCGACCTTCTCGTAACGGTAGCCGTTCTCGAAGTCGAGAAAATGGTAGAAGAAACCCCTGTACCCGGCAACGCCGGTTGCCGTCTCACCCTGCGGCAGCTGCCACAGGAACCGGAGCGTCGTGAGCGTTCGCTCGGCCGCCGCGGGGCGGCTCACGTACCCGCGTTCCGCGCCAATGGGGTACGCGGTGAGCGCGAAGCCGATCGCGGCCACGCTCGAGAACGTGCGGGCCGGCCAACGGTCCGGCGTTAGGCCCGTGCGAGGGTCGGTGGTGTCCCAGAACCACTGGAACGTTCGCCGCTGGAGCGTGTCGAGAAACGCGTCCGCCCGTTGCGGCGCGACCCCCGTCGGGCGCGGCGCGACCGGCGCGGTGACCGGCCGGCCGCACCCTAACGCGGACCCTGTCGTGACGACTGCCAAGACAACGGCGGCGCGTAAGCGCGCCGCCGAGTGCCATGTGCGTGAGCTCAGGGAAAGCGCTCGCGCGTTCATCTGGTCTGTGTTCCCGCCTGATGGATGGGCTGCAATCCGTACCGCAGGCCGAGCTGGAGCCGACGGCCAAGGCCGGCGCACCCGGGCGTATTGTAGTTCGGATTCGGCGGATTCTCGATGGTGGTGTTGAAGCAGCCGTAGTTCCCGTTGTTGAACGCGTTGAACAGATCGGCGACGACGCTGATCCGCTGCGCGCTCGCGAGTGTGAATGCCTTCTCGAGTCGAAGGTCGACGTTCTGGTAGGCGAACACGTGGCCGATGCCGAGGAACGGTTTCGTGGGCGGCGCGTAGACGTAGCTGATCTGCTGACCGTACGCGCTGCCATTCGTGTTGTCGAGGGCATTCACGGTCTGGCCGGACCCCAGGTTGATGATCGTGCTGAAGTAGACCTGCCAGGGAATCCTGACAATGGCGTTCGCCGTGATCGTGTGCACCTGATTGCCGGGCGCGCGGCGCTGCGGCAGGTCGCCCACCGTCGGATACCTGTTGTCGAAGCCCCAGAACAAGTCAGTAGACTGCCCTCGCTCCTGTGATCGCGCGAGCGTGTATGCGATCGCTCCACCCCATCGGGTGTCCGCCAGGATTGGGCGGTCGATCTGCAGCTGCATTGCGTCGTACCAGGTCTTCACACGGTCATCCGTGACGAACGCCTGCGCGTAGTTCGGGCCCAGGCCGCCACTCGGCGAGGCCTGCACGAAGTTCATGCCGTTGTACCCGCGAACGCCGTTGTACGACAGCGTGACGAGCGACCGTCCCCAGCCCTGCCTAACGCCGCCGCTGAACTGGTAGGTCTTGGGTGGCTTGAGGTCGTTCCCAACGAGGAACACTTCCGGGAGACCGGCGGTGCCCGAGAGCTGCTTGAGCTGGTTCGGATCGAGGTACTTCGGGTCCCACACGACACAGTTCACCGGGCTGCCCGCCGGGCAGGCATCGCGGAATTCGATGATGGGGATGCTGTACTGCCGGCGGAATCGCTCATCGAACAGCGAGTTCCAGTAGTTTCGATCGTAGTAGATGCCGACGCCGCCGAAGAGCACCGTGCGGTTGTTGCCTGTGAGGTCGTACGAAGCACCCACACGCGGCTGCCACGCGCCGAGATAGATCGGTCGGTCGCTCTTGCCAGTCGTGATGAACCGATTCAGCCCACCGAGCTCGTCGATCACTCGGACCTGTGTCGTGTCGCAGCACACGCCGTTCGATCTCAGCACCGGGCGGTTCACGTAAAGCTGGCCATTGAGGGGGCCCCTGAGCGAATCGGCCAGCGGCGTCGGCGTGACGTAGTTGTTGTTGATCATGTTGGTCTCGGCGTCCCAGCGAAGACCGAGATTCAACACGAGGCGAGGCGTCACCGACCAGTCGTCCTGGAGGTACGCGCCGAACTGTCGGTTGTTCGTGCTCACCTTCGGATCGCCGAACCCGTACACGGCCTCGAACGGGCGCGCGAAGTCTTCATCCTTTCGATAGCGATAGACCGGCGTTGCCTGCTGGTTCTTGATCGCCTCGTACGTGAGGAAGTCGATATAGACACCACCCTTGATCGTGTGGTCGCCTCCCCAGTGTGCCGCCGTTCTCGTGACGTCGTTTCGCAGCGAGATGCGGTTCTGCGTGAAGTCCTGGCTCGCATCCTTTCCGCCGACTCTCAGCAGGTTCTGATAGTCCTGCACGATGGGTGTCGTGGACTTGGGAATCGATCCCCACGTGAAGTGCTGGACATTGACCTGCGCCTCGTTGATCCAGCGATCAGCGGCGTATCGCCAGTTGGCGACGCCGGTGTAGACGTTGACGTCCAGATTCTCGGCGCCCTGGAACGTCGTCGTACCGCCGAAGCCACGGAAATCCGTGTCTTTGCGAAGGCTTCCGCTGAGATCCACGGTGCTGCGGTCCGACTTTGCCCACGTGAGCTTTCCAAATCCCAGGTGCTCGCGGAACTCACTCGTCGACTGTCCGGTGAGTGGCTGGAGCGAACTGACGAGGGATGGGGGAGCGAACAGCGTGTCGCCGCCTAACCGCACGTATTCCGGTTCGTTGCGGCCATTGAACTCGTAGGTCCCGAAAAGGAACAGCTTGTTCTGGACGAGCGGCCCGCCGATGCTCCCGCCTGCCTGCAGGCGCTGGTAGTCAGGCCGCGGGTCGCCGCGCGACGCGGAGAACGCGTCGCGCGCGACGTAGGACTTGCCGACGCCGAACGCGAAGGCGTCCGCTTCCCATTGATTCGTGCCGCTGCGTGTTGTTGCGGTGATAATGGCGCTTGCCGCCTTCTGGTATTCAGCCTTGTAGTTCTGCGTGATGATCCGGAATTCCTGCACGGCACCCTGCGGGAACGGGTTGCCCTTGCTGGCGTCCTGCCCGACGACGCCACCGAGCAGCACGTCGTTCTTGTACGTTGCACCGTCGACGAAGACGTTCACCGCCTCGGCCGGCTGGCCTCCGGCGGAGATGAACTTGTCGGTGCTGTTCACCGCGGTCGGCGTGATGCCCGGCGCGAGACGCGCGAGGTCGAGGAAGTTCCGCTCGAAGTTCGGCAGTCGCTGGATCTGCTCTTCACTCACATTCGTTCCGACTTCCGACGTGCGCGCCGTTTCGGTGGGCGTGGCGACGACCTGCACGGCCGCGATTTGCGCGGCGGCCTGCTGGATGGAGAAGTCGACCGTCAACGTTTGACCGATCCCGACGGTGACGGTCCGCGTCTGCGGTGTGAACCCGATGCGTCTGACCGTCAGCTCATAGTTGCCGGGCCG
>Ga0070664_100002259_pt1 | contig 15496 bp, 13 predicted proteins | sample KBSC73metaG_FD_65863 | JGI IMG/M metagenome (GOLD analysis project Ga0070664, IMG submission 65863) | Corn rhizosphere microbial communities from Kellogg Biological Station, Michigan, USA - KBS C7-3 metaG | ecosystem: Host-associated > Plants > Roots > Rhizosphere > Soil ... | reverse complement strand
TCACCGACGCGGTGATCACCGTCCCGGCGTACTTCAACGACGCCCAGCGCCAGGCCACCAAGGAGGCCGGCGAGATCGCGGGCTTCAACGTCTCCCGGATCGTGAACGAGCCCACGGCGGCCGCGCTCGCGTACGGCCTGGACAAGGGCTCGAAGGAGGAGACCGTCCTGGTCTTCGACCTGGGCGGCGGCACCTTCGACGTCTCGCTGCTGGAGCTCGGCGAGGGCGTCATCGAGGTCAAGAGCACCAGCGGTGACAACCACCTCGGCGGCGACGACTGGGACCAGCGGGTCATCGACCACCTGGTCAAGACGTTCCGCGGGCAGCACGGCATCGACCTGTCGCAGGACAAGATGGCCCTGCAGCGGCTTCGCGAGGCGGCCGAGAAGGCCAAGATCGAGCTGTCCGCCGCCACCACCACGACGATCAACCTGCCCTACATCACGGCGAGCCAGTCCGGCCCGCTGCACCTGGACGTCAACCTGTCCCGGTCGGAGTTCCAGCGCATGACGCAGGATCTGCTGGACCGGTGCAAGGCCCCGTTCCACCAGGCGATCAAGGACGCCGGCGTCTCGGTCTCCTCGATCGACCACGTGATCCTGGTCGGCGGCTCCACCCGGATGCCCGCGGTCAGCGACCTGGTCAAGGAGCTGACGGGCAAGGAGCCCAACAAGGGCGTCAACCCGGACGAGGTCGTGGCCGTCGGCGCCACACTGCAGGCCGGCGTCCTCAAGGGCGAGGTCAAGGACGTCCTGCTGCTCGACGTCACCCCGCTGTCCCTGGGCATCGAGACCAAGGGCGGCATCATGCACAAGCTGGTCGAGCGCAACACGACGATCCCGACCAAGCGCTCCGAGGTCTACACGACGGCCGACGACAACCAGCCGTCCGTGCTGATCCAGGTCTACCAGGGCGAGCGCGAGATGGCCGCGTACAACAAGAAGCTGGGCACGTTCGAGCTGACCGGCATCGCGCCGGCGCCGCGCGGCGTCCCGCAGATCGAGGTCACCTTCGACATCGACGCGAACGGCATCGTCCACGTCAGCGCGAAGGACCTGGGCACCGGCAAGGAGCAGTCGATGACGATCACCGGTGGCTCCGCGCTGCCGAAGGACGACATCGAGCGCATGATGCGCGACGCGCAGGAGCACGCCGACGAGGACAAGCGCCGCCGCGAGGAGGCCGAGAACCGCAACCAGGCCGAGGCCCTGCAGTGGCAGACCGAGAAGTTCCTGGCCGAGAACGGCGACAAGATCCCCGAAGACAGCAAGACGGAGATCAACGAGGCGCTCGGCGACCTGCGGGCGGCCCTCGGCGGCAACGACTCGGAGAAGATCAAGGCGGCGCACGAGGCGCTGTCGGTCGCGTCGCAGAAGGCCGGCACGGCGCTGTACCAGCAGGCGCAGGCCGCGCAGGCGGCCGCCGGTGGCGGCCCGGGCGGTGGCCCGGGCGAGAGCCCGTTCGGTGACGCCGGCGGGTTCGCCGGTGCCAGCGGCGCCGAGGGTGCCGCGAGCGGTGGCCCGTCGTTCACGAAGGAGTCGCCGGCCGACGATGTGGTCGACGCCGAGATCATCGACGAGGACGACAAGAAGTGACCCACAGCCGACGTCCTTCGGAAGGACATTCAACGGAAGCGGCCGCCGACCCGGCTGCCAAGGTTGACATGGCCGCCGAGGCGCGCGCCGGCGGCGTGCCCGACCCGGCCGATCGGCCCGGCGAAAAGGCGGACGGTGCGGAGTCCACCCGTGACTCCGCACCCGAGGAGCGGCCGGAGAAGGTGCACGGTGACCCGCTGGCCGCCGACGCGGCGGAGTCAGCCACGACCACCAACGGGCCCAAGCACAGCGCACCGAAGCACAGTGCGCCGGCCGAGGTCGAGGAGGGCGCGCCGGTCGGCGAACCGGCCAAGCCGTTCGCGGCCGAGGTCGCCTCGCTGCGCACCGCGCTGGAGGAGCGCACCCGCGACCTGCAGCGGGTGACGGCCGAGTACGCCAACTACCGCAAGCGGGTCGACAGGGACCGGGCGCTCGTGGTCGAGCAGGCCACCGGCAACGTCATCGCGGTGCTGCTGCCCGTCCTCGACGACCTCGACCGGGCCCGCGACCACGGCGACCTGACCGGGCCGTTCGCGGCGGTCGCCGACCAGTTGACCGCCGCCCTGGCGAAGTTCGGCCTGACGCCGTTCGGCGCCAAGGGCGACGCGTTCGACCCGACCCGGCACGAGGCGGTCGCGCACCGCACCTCGTCCGAGGTCACGGAGCCGTCGTGCGTGGCGATCATGCGCCGCGGCTACCAGCTCGGCGAGCGTCTGCTGCGGCCGGCACTTGTCGAGGTCGCGGATCCTGAGTAGAGCGAACAGCAAGAGGAGGTGACCGGGTGAGTTCCAAGGACTGGCTGGAGAAGGACTACTACAAGGTGCTCGGGGTCACCCGGTCCGCCTCCGCCGACGACATCAAGAAGGCCTACCGCAAGCTCGCCCGCGAGCTGCACCCCGACCGGAACCCAGACGACAAGAATGCCGAGACGAAGTTCAAGGACGTCTCGGAGGCGTACGCCGTGCTGTCCGATACGGGCAAGCGCAAGGAGTACGACGACATGCGCTCCCTGTTCGGCAACGGCGCGATCCGCCGCAACGCCCGTGGGGGCGGCGGCAGCAACGTCCCGTTCGACCTCGGCGACCTGTTCGGCGCCGGGGCCCCGACCACGAGCTCCGGCGAGCGGCGGTTCGGTGGCGGGTTCACCGACCTGTTCGGCTCCCTGTTCACCGGCGGCGGCGGGTCCAGCCGGGTCCGGAGTGGACCGGTCCGCGGCCGCGACGTCGAGGCGGAGCTGTCGCTCAGCTTCGAGGAGGCGGTGCGCGGGGCGACCCTGCCGCTGACGCTGCGGGCGCCCGGCCGGTGCGAGACGTGCCACGGCTCCGGCGCCAAGCCCGGCACCGATCCGCGTACGTGCCCCAAGTGCAACGGCATCGGCCTGGTCACCACCAACCAGGGCGCGTTCCAGTTCTCCGAGCCGTGCAAGGAATGCCAGGGCGTCGGCACCGTCGTCGACGAGAAGTGCCCGGACTGCCGCGGCACCGGCGCCGTCACCCGGCCGCGCACGCTCACCGTGCGCATCCCGCCGGGCGTCGACGACGGGCAGCGGATCCGGCTCTCGGGCCGGGGCGAGCCGGGCGAGCGTGGCGGCCCGGCCGGCGACCTGTACGTCCACGTGCGGGTCAAGCCGCACCAGCTGTTCACCCGCTCCGGCGAGAACCTCGGCGTCACCGTCCCGGTGACGATCGCCGAGGCGACGCTCGGCGTCGACCTCGTCGTCCCGACGCTCGACGGCCAGGTGACGGTGCGGGTGCCGCCGGGCACCCCGAGCGGCCGGGTGCTGCGGGTGCGCGGCCGCGGCGTTCCGCGCCGCGGGTCCGGCGCGGGCGATCTGCTCGTGACGATCGAGGTCGAGGTCCCGAAGGAGCTGACGCCCGAAGCCCGCAAGGCCATGGAGGAGTTCGCCGCGCACACGGCGCCCGCCTCACGCGAGCGCATCGACGCGGCGTTGAAGGGCCGGAGGACGAGCTGATGACGCACCAGTTCGAGGATGCCAAGGTGCTGATCATTTCGGTGGCGGCCCGGATGGCCGGCATGCACCCCCAGACGCTGCGGCAGTACGACCGGCTCGGGCTCGTGCAGCCCCAGCGCACCCCGGGTGGTGGCCGCCGTTACAGCGCCCGCGACGTGGAACTGCTCCGCGAGGTGCAGCGGCTCTCCCAGGAGGAGGGCGTCAACCTCGCCGGCATCAAGCGGATCATCGAGCTCGAGCAGTGGGCGTCCGAACTGCAGCAGCGGGTGGCCGAACTGGAGCACGCGCTCGATGAGGCGCACCGGCTGATCGCACAGGCCGGGGCGGCCGCCAGCTTCCCGGCGAGGACGGCGCGGGACGCCGGCCCGTTCCCGAGCCGCGAGGTGGTCCGCCGCACGACCCAGCGCGCCGTGGTGGTCTGGCGCCAGACCGGCCGCCAGCAGTAACCCGGGTCAGCCGATCCGGCGCGGGTTGCGGACCAGGCCGCCCTCGCACCAGTCGTAGTAGTCGAACAGGTCGGGCCGGGACTGCAGGGCCCGCACATTGTGCGCCCACGCGGTGAGCCACGCGTCGCCCTGCTCCTCCGCCCGCTCGACGAACTTGCGCACCTTGCGCCGCGGGTGCGCCCGGAAGCCGGTGCGGATCGCGTCGGCGGCGTAGATGTACATGCAGTGCAGCGCGAAGCGGCGGGCCGGGCACTGCGGGTCGAAGGCCAGATCGAACAGCGTCTGGGCGAGGCGGTCGTTGGCCACCAGCAGGTCCCAGTCGACGGGCATCAGGTCCAGCCGGACCGAATCCGGGTTGTAGGCCCACCGCTGGAGTTCCTCGGGCGCCGGGTCCACCGGGTTCGCGAACGCCCGCCCCGACTCTTGCTGAAGACTCACGCGATCACCTCGAGGTCGCCCGGAATCGGCAAAAGTGCCGCATCTAGGTCCGGCACACGGTAGCCCGAACACCAGGCAAACGGAAGTGCGCCCGGGTCCGGCAAGCGCTCTCCCAGCACTGCTGTTACCAAAGCGATTGCCAACCGACGTCGATGGCGGTCGCACAATGGTGGGGTGGTGGGCGGTCGGTGGATCCGCATGGTGGCCGCGGTGGCCGCGAGCCTCGTGGTGCTCGTCGGTGCCGGCGCCGGGTCGTGCGCGCCCCCGGCCCACCAGCGGTCACCCGAGGAGCAGCCCCAGCCGCGCGGCACGCGCACCGAGCAGCGGCCGTCGTCGGAGCGGCACAGCGACCTGGACGTGGCCGACGGCCTGCAGCCGCGCGCGATCGACTTCGCCGACTCGTCCACCGGCTACCTCCTGGTCGCCGGCTGCCCGAAGACGTGCGGCGGTGTCCTGTTCGTCACGTTCGACGGTGGGTTCAGCTGGGTGCAGCGCCCGCTACCGTCCGACAAGTTCGACAGCGTCGACCGCGTCGGAATGCACGTGGTCGACGCGAGGACCGTCGTCCTGACAATCGGGTCCGACGGCTGGTACCGGTCCACCGACGCCGGCCGCACGTTCACCCACGGCCCGGGCGAGGCGCCCAAGCCGTCGGACATGCTGCGCGGCGTCGGGGTGGGCTGCCCGACGGGTGGCGACTGCCCGCTGGCGGTCCTCGTCGACGGGGTGCCGACGCCCACCCAGCCGGCGTTCCCGGTCGGGTTGCGCGGCGCGGCGCGGGCGCCCGGCGGCCCGATCTGGGCGGTCGCGGCCGATCTGACCACCGTCTACACCGCCCGCAGCGACGACGACGGCCACACCTGGCACCCGGTCGGCGGCCCGCTGAAGGTACCCGGCACGAACGTCCTGCAGGTGTCGGCGTCATTGGACAACGTCGACGTGTGGCTGCTGGCCAGCGGAGGCCCCGGCGCGACGGCGGCCTACTACCTGCACCCGGAGGGCTGGCGCGAGGTCAACCACGACGTCCGGGTGTCGCTCGGCATCGAGGGCGGCGCGGCCGCCGGGGCGGGCGTGCTGGCCGTGCCGGGCGAGCGGTTCGGCTTCGTGTTCGTCGACGGCCAGTGGTCCGAGGCGGCCCGGCCCAGTGCGGCCCGCTCGGCGCGGATCCTCCCGGACGGCACGCTGTTCGCCGTCGCCGGGCCGGGCGACGCCTGGCTGGGCGGAGGCAGCGGCGCCGCGCGGTTGTGGAGCAATGTCACCGTGGATGCGGCCTGAACGGGAAATGATCGGCCCGACCCCGTGGTTGCACTGTGCGAGCAAAGTTGAGCGACGTAGACTCAACTAGCAGACTCACGTCACCGAGAACCGGGGAGCCATGAACGCCGAACGTCTCACCACCAAGAGCCGCGAGGTGATCTCCGCGGCCGTCGCCACGGCCAACCAGCGTGGGCACGCCACCGTCGAGGCGTGGCACCTCCTGCTCGCCCTGCTGGACACCGGCGGATCCACCGCCACCGCCCTGCTGCGCGCGGCCGGTGCGAACGGCGCCGACGTGCGGCGCGCGGCCGTCAAGGCGCTCGACCGGCTGCCCACCGTCAAGGGCAGCAGCGTCGCCGAGCCCACCCTCGCGCGCGAGTTCGTCAACGCCATCGGCGCCGCCGAGCAGATCGCGCGCCCGCTGGGCGACGAGTACACCTCCACCGAGCACCTGCTCGCCGGCCTGGCCCGGGTGGGCGGCCCGGTGGCCGACGTCCTGAAGCGGGCCGGCGCCACCGAAGACACGCTGGTCGCCGCGTTCCCGCAGGTCCGTGGCGGCGAGCGGCGGGTCACCAACCAGGACCCGGAGGCGACGTACCAGGCGCTGGAGAAGTACGGCCTGGACCTCACCGCCCGGGCCCGGGAGGGCAAGGTCGACCCGGTGATCGGGCGCGACTCGGAGATCCGCCGGGTCATTCAGGTGCTCAGTCGCCGCACCAAGAACAACCCGGTGCTGATCGGCGAGCCGGGCGTCGGCAAGACCGCGATCGTCGAGGGCCTGGCCCAGCGGATCGTCGCCGGTGACGTCCCGGAGAGCCTGCGCGACAAGCGACTGGTGAGCCTCGACCTCAGTGGCATGGTCGCCGGCGCGCAGTACCGCGGCCAGTTCGAGGAGCGCCTCAAGTCCGTCCTGGAGGAGATCAAGAACTCCGACGGCCAGGTCATCACGTTCATCGACGAGCTGCACACCGTCGTCGGCGCCGGCAAGGGCGAGGGCTCGATGGACGCCGGCAACATGCTCAAGCCCATGCTCGCCCGCGGCGAGTTGCGCATGGTCGGCGCCACCACGCTCGACGAGTACCGCGAGCACATCGAGAAGGACCCGGCCCTGGAGCGCCGGTTCCAGCCGGTCTTCGTGGGCGAGCCGAGCGTCGAGGACACCATCGGCATCCTGCGCGGGTTGAAGGAGCGCTACGAGGTCCACCACGGCGTCCGCATCACCGACGCCGCGCTCGTCGCGGCGGCCGCGCTGTCCGACCGCTACATCGCCGACCGGTTCCTGCCCGACAAGGCGATCGACCTGGTCGACGAGGCCGCGTCCCGGCTGCGCATGGAGATCGACTCACGGCCGACCGAGGTCGACGAGATCGAGCGCGTGGTGCGCCGCCTGGAGATCGAGGAGATGGCGCTGCAGAAGGAGCCCGACGAGGCGTCGGCGCACCGGCTGGAGCGGCTGCGCGGCGAGCTGGCCGACCGGCGCGAGCAGCTTTCCGCACTGACCGAGCGGTGGCGCACCGAGAAGGAGCACATCGCCAAGATCTCCACGGCCAAGGAGGAGCTGGAGCGGCTGCGCGGCGAGGCCGAGCGCGCGGAGCGCGACGTCGACCTGGCCCGGGCATCCGAGCTGCGCTACGGGCGGATCCCGCAGCTGGTGCAGGAGCTGAACGCGGCCGAGGCGGAGCTCGCCGAGCTGCAGGCGGCGGGCGCGATGCTCAAGGAGGAGGTCAGCGCCGACGACGTCGCCGCGGTGGTGGCCGCCTGGACGGGCATCCCGGCCGGCCGGCTGCTGGAGGGCGAGACGGCCAAGCTGCTGCGCATGGAGGGCTCGCTCAAGGCGCGCGTGATCGGCCAGGCCGAGGCCGTCGCCGCGGTGTCCGACGCGGTGCGCCGTGCCCGCGCCGGCATCGCCGACCCCGACCGGCCCACCGGCAGCTTCCTGTTCCTCGGCCCTACCGGCGTCGGCAAGACCGAGCTCGCCAAGGCGCTGGCCGAGTTCCTCTTCGACGACGAGCGGGCCATGGTCCGCATCGACATGAGCGAGTACGGCGAGAAGCACTCGGTGGCCCGGCTGCTCGGTGCCCCGCCCGGGTACGTCGGCTACGAGGAGGGCGGCCAGCTCACCGAGGCGGTGCGCCGCCGGCCGTACTCGGTGGTGCTGCTGGACGAGGTGGAGAAGGCCCACCCGGACGTCTTCGACGTCCTGCTCCAGGTGCTCGACGACGGCCGGCTCACCGACGGCCAGGGCCGCACCGTCGACTTCCGCAACGCGATCCTCATTCTCACGTCGAACCTCGGCTCGCAGGTGATCGCCGACCCGACGCTGTCCGGCGAGCAGATCCGCGAGGCGGTGCTCTCGACGGTCCGCTCGCACTTCAAGCCCGAGTTCCTCAACCGTCTCGACGACATCGTCGTGTTCGCCGGCCTGACCGCCGACGACCTGCGCTCGATCGTCGACATCCAGCTCGCCCGCCTCGGCCGGCGGCTGGCCGAGCGTCGGCTGGCCCTCGACGTCACCGACCCGGCCCGCGACTGGCTCGCCAGCCACGGGTACGACCCGGTGTACGGGGCCCGGCCGCTGCGCCGCCTGGTGCAGACGGCGATCGGCGACCAGTTGGCGAAGGCGCTGCTCGGCGGCGACATCCGCGACGGTGACCGGGTGGCCGTCGATCTGGCCGACGACAAGAAGGGTCTTGTGATTCATCCGGCCTGATCGGGTAGAGGGACGAACATGTGGAAGCACCGCGCGCAGTTGAAGGCACTGGCGAAGGCCGAGCGGGTCGCGTTCGGCCCGACCGGGATCGGCGGGCGGATCCTGCCCGAGACGCGCGCGTTCGACGAGTTGGTCGAGGCCGGCCGGGAGGACCCGGCCGGCCTCCGGCCGAAACTCGAGAAGCTCCTGCGCGATGCCAGCCCGGCCGGCAAGGTCTACGCGGCCGAGGCGCTGACCAGCATCGATCCCCCGGCCGGCCGCCGCGCGTGGGAGCGGCTCACCGGCGAGCCGGGCGAGGTCATGTCGATCAACGGCTGCATCCCTGGCCGCACGACGCTCGCCGAGTACGCGTCGCAGCGGCTCGCCACGGGTAACGCCTCCCTCTGAGCGGTGATCCGCCGTCCTTCTCAGGGCGGTCGCGCCGCTTCTATTCCGACCGATACCGTGATCTCGCATATTCACGAGAGGGAGATCGGAAGATGGCCTACGAGGTGCCGGCCAATACACGGCCGGGCCGCCCGCCCGTCGTCTCGGCGGCGGTCGCTTGTCTGTTCGTCCTCGCCGCGGTGCAACTGATCAGCGCGATCGTGACGGTGATCAGCTACGGCCCGATGCTCGACGCCGCACGCGACTATGCGGGCGGCACCACCGAGGGCGACACGATAGTGACCACGCTGCAGATCGGCCGGTTCGGCGGCCTCGCGATCGCGGTCCTGTTCGCCATCGGGTACGCGGTGCTCGGCATCTTCACCAACCGCGGCAAGAACCCGGCCCGGATCGTCGCCTGGGTGGTGCTGGGCATCGGCCTGTGCTGCAACGCGGGAAGCCTGGTGAGCACCGCGGTCGGCGGCGTGCTGGGCCCCGGCGGCAACGCGAACTCGAACAGCTCGATCGACCCGGAAGAGTTGCAGCGCCGCATGCAGGCCGCCCTCCCCGGCTGGGCCAACGCCGTCAGCTACATTCTGCTGGCCGTTTCCCTGGCGGCCGCGCTGGCGGCGATCATCCTGCTGGCCCTGCCGGCCGCGAACGAGTTCTTCCGCAAGGTCGAGCCGGTCTGGGAGCCGCCGGTGCCGGGCGCCGTATACCCGGCAGGCCCGGTAGGTCCGGCAGGCCCAGCCGCCGGTCCGGCAGGCCCGGCCGCCGGTCCGGGCATGGCGACGCCGGCCGACATGCCCCCGCCGGCCGCTGCCACGCCGCCGGTCGGCATGCCCCCGCCGGCCGGCGCCACGCCGCCGGCCGACCTGCCGGCGGGGCCGGGCAAGCCGACCAGCCTGGAGAAGCCCGCCGACTCGAACCAGCCGCCCGGCGGCTTCACACCGCCCGCCTGAGAATGCCGGCGTCCGTGCCCGCGTCCGTGCCCGCGTCCGTGCCCGCGTCCGTGCCCGCGTCCGCTCCCGGGCTCGCGGTGGTCACCGGGGCCACTGCCGGAATCGGCGCCGCGTTCGCCCGTCGGCTCGCGGCCGAGGGACACCGCCTGCTCCTGGTCGCGCGCGACCAGGAGCGGCTGGCGTCCGCCGTGGCCGGGCTCCGCGCCGAGGTCGAGGTCGTCGCCGCGGATCTCAGCACCGCCGACGGGTGCGGCGCCGTCGAGGACCGGCTGCGCGACCGCGACGTGGCACTGCTCGTCAACAACGCCGGCATCGGCATGAACCGGACGTTCGTCGAGTCCACGGTGGACGAGCAGGAACGGTTGCTGCGGTTGAACGTCCACGCGGTCATGCGGCTGACGCTCGCTGTGCTGCCGGGCATGGTGGCGCGCGGGCGCGGCGACGTGGTGAACGTGTCGTCGACGGCCGGCTTCGGCGTCCCGCATCCCGGCTCGACGTACTCGGCGTCGAAGGCCTGGGTGACGAACTTCAGCGACTCGGTCGGCCAGTCGGTCCGCCGGCACGGCGTGCGGGTGATGGCCTTGTGCCCGGGCTTCACCCGCACCGAGTTCCACTCCCGGGCCGGCATCGACGCGTCGAAGACTCCCGGCTGGATGTGGCTCGACGCCGACGAGGTGGTCCGGATCGGCCTGCGCGACCTGCGCCGCGGCAAGATGATCTGCGTCCCGAACTGGAAGTACAAGGTGGCGACGGCCGCGCTGCGGCACCTGCCCCGGCCGCTGCTGCTGGCGGCGACCCGCGACCTGCGCTCGCGCACCGGGCGGGATCAACACGATCACCACTAACGGTGTTCTGCCAGGAAACACCCAGGTGATCAAGATACGCTTCGACCATGGCCGACCTCGATGAACTGCGGGCCCTCATCCAGGAACTCGCAGTCGTGCATGGTCGGGTCACGCTGTCGTCCGGCCAGGAAGCGGACTGGTACATCGACCTGCGCCGGGTGACCCTGCACCACGCCGGCGCACCGCTGGTGGGGCGGGTGATGCTGGAACTGACGGCAGATCTGGGCTACGAGGCGGTGGGCGGCCTCACCCTGGGTGCCGATCCGGTGGCGACCGCGATGCTGCACGCGGCCGCCGCGCAGGGCCGAAAGCTCGACGCGTTCGTGGTGCGAAAGAGTGAGAAGGCCCACGGCCTGCAGCGGCGGATCGAGGGTCCCGACGTCACCGGTAAGCGCGTGCTTGCCGTCGAGGACACGTCGACCACTGGGGGGAGTGTTCTCACCGCCGTGGAGGCATTACGGCGGAATAGCGCCGAAGTGACCGGGGTAGCGGTTATCGTCGATCGCGGTGCGGGTGATGCCGTTCGCGCCGCGGGGATGATCTATCGCTCGGCATATTCGTTGGCCGACCTCGGCCTAACGTCTTGAAAAAATATCGATTCGGACCTGCAGATATGCAGACGAGTCGATGCTGGTTGGTGGAAGGATAGGGGTTGTGGGAACAGCGTTGGCCGAAATGACCATGCCGCAAATCTCGCCGCTTGCCGGCGAGCCGATCGACCGTGCCGATGCCGAGCGTCTCGCCGGCGTCCTGAAGGCGCTCGCCGACCCGGCGCGCCTTCGGCTGTTGAGCCTGATCCAGTCCTCGCCGGATGGCGAGGCGTGCGTGTGTGACCTCACCGCGCCGCTGGGGCTCTCTCAGCCCACCGTGAGCCACCACCTCCGGATCCTCACGGAGGCGGGGCTGCTCGAGCGGGAGAAGAGGGGGGTCTGGGCGTTCTACCGTCTGGTCCCGTCCGCGATCGGCACCATCGCCGATCTGCTGACGCCGCCCCGCAAGCGCGCCACCCGCAGGGCGCCGCGCTGACCCGTGGCGTACCCGAGCGGTGACCCGCGCGAGCAGTTGGCGCTGCTGGGCCGTTCCGCGGTAGCGGCTGGCCTTGTGGTCGGTTCGGGCGGCAACCTGTCCGCCCGGGCCGAGGACGCCGACGATTGCTGGGTCACCGCGTCCGGTACGTGGCTGGACCGGTTGCACCCCTCATCCTTCGCTCGGGTTCGGATTTCCGACGGGGGCGTCGTGGCTGGCGACGGAGCAGGCAGCGCTCCGTCGCCAAGCTCCGAGGTGGCTCTGCACCTGGCGACGTACCGGGCCCGCCCGGACGTCAATGTCGTCGTGCACCTGCATCCGCAGTCGGTGCTGCTGCTCGACGCGCTGGACGAACCGATCCGGCTGGTGACGACGGACCACGTCGCCTACCTGCGCCGGATCGAGCGCACGCCGTTCGCCCTGCCCGGCTCGAACGAGTTGGCGACGGTCGCCGCAGCCGCGGCCGCCGACGGTGCCAACTGCGTGCTGCTCGCGAATCACGGATGCTCCGTGCTGGCCGGCTCGGTCGAGCTGGCCCACAAGCGCGTCCTCTACCTGGAAGAGGCGGCGCGGCTGACGTACGCCGCGCTCGCGTTGGGTCGCGCCGACAAGCTGCGTCCGGTTCCGGCCGAGTTCTGGGCTGTCCCCTACGGCAAAGTACAGTCTTGAGGCGTGACTAGCGCCGAGAAGATCCGTGCCGCTCTCGACGGGCTGGCCCTCAACCCCCTCGACGTGAAGGGCCTGCTCAAGACGTTCGGCCTCATCGGCGTCTGGGCGATCATGTTCGCCGAGACCGGCCTGCTCGTCGGGTTCTTCCTGCCCGGCGACTCGCTGCTGTTCCTCGCCGGGGTGGCCGCGTCACCGGTCGCCCACGAGCTCGTCGGCACCGAGCTGTCACTCGTGGGACTGCTGATCGGCGCGCCGATCTGCGCGATCGCCGGTGCGCAGCTGGGCCACTTCCTCGGCGCGAAGTACGGCCGGCGCTTGTTCTCCCGGCCCGACTCGCGCTTCTTCAAGCTCGAGTACGTGTCGAAGGCCGAGTACTACTTCGCGAAGTTCGGCCCGGCGAAGGCCGTGGTGCTGGCCCGGTTCATCCCGATCGTGCGCACGTTCCTGAACCCGGTGGCCGGCGTGCTCGGCATGCCGGCCCGCACGTTCCTGCTGTGGAACATCGTCGGCGGCGTCCTGTGGACCGACGGGATCATCCTCGCCGGCTACTCGCTGGCCACGAAGATCCGCGACGTGATCCCGGACGGCCAGGTCGACAAGTACATCCTTCCGGCCGTGGCGGTGATCGTGTTCATCTCGATCCTGCCGATCCTCATCGAGGTGTACCGGGAGCGCCGCAACAAGCGCCGCCAGGCCCGCGCCCGCGCCGAACTCGACGCCGAGGCCGCCGCCCGCCCCGAAGCCGCCCGCTCCGAGCCCGCCCGCTCCGAGCCCGCCCGCTCCGAGCCCGCCCGCTCCGAGGCCGAAGCCTGATTCTCCGCGATCTTGGACTCCCATCGGGGCTGGAGCACCGACACGAGTCCAAGATCGGCGAGATCGCGGCGGCTAGAGGCGCGGATCCACCGGTTCCGACTCGACGGCCAGGATCGCGAACACCAACTCGTGGACGCGCCACAGCGGCTCCCCCGCCGCCAACCGGTCCAGCGCCGCCACTCCCAGCGCGTACTCGCGCAGCGCCAGCCCCCACTTGCGGCCCAGGCCACGCCGGCGCAGCCGCTCCAGCTGGGACGGTTCGGTGTAGTCGGGTCCGTAGATCAGCCGCAGGTACTCGCGACCCCGGCACTTCAGGCCAGGTTGCACCGCTTTGTCCGGCGACGAAGGCCGGCGCGGAGCCGCGCCCGCGAGCGGCTTGACCACCATGCCCTCGCCGCCCTGCTCGGTCAGCGCCTGCCACCAGTCGGTCACCGCGCCGGCGTCGGCGACCGTGGTGACCAGCCGCCGGGTGGGCGCGAACAGCTCCGGGTCGGCCGCGACGAGCCGGTCGCAGATGTCCAGGTGCCAGCCGTTGTCCCTGGTCACCGCGTTGAGTCCGGCGCCGGCGAGCACGGCGAACGGCGCGACCCGCAGGCCGGAAAGCCCCGACACCGGCCAGCTGTACCGGCGGTAGGCGGCGCGGAACCCGTCGGCGTTCACAGCGCGCGCGGCGAGGCGCTCGCGCAGGCCGGCGAGCCCTGCGACGTCGGAATCCGGCAGGCCGCGGGCCGCGACCGCCTCGACCACAGCGAGCGCCGCGGGCAGCGCGGCGCCGGCGGCCGCACCGACGGGGGCGTACTGGTCGCGGATCAGGCCCTGCGCCTTGGCCGACCACGGCATGATCTCGGTGTCGATCATCAGCCAGTCGGTGCGCAGCTCGTCCCACAGACCGGCCGTGTCGGCGGCCGTGCGCACCCGGGCGAGCAGCGGCCCGGCGTCGGGGAAGAACGGGCGGCCGGTGCGGGTCCAGATCGCGCCGTCGCCGGCCAGCCCGAACGCGTCCTGCGCGGCCGCCGGCGTGCGGCAGACCAGCACCACCGCCCGCGAGCCCATGTGCTTCTCCTGGCACACGACCTCGGTGACGCCGGCCTTTGCGTAGTCGGCGAGTGCGGCGGTCGGGTGCTCGAGGTAGCCGCCGACGTCGGAGGTCGACGACGGCGCCATCGTCGGCGGGAGCCACCGCAACCAGCGCGGATCGATGGCGAACCGGCTCATCACCTCGAGCGCGGCGGCGGCGTTCTCGGCCTCCACCGTCACCCGGCCGTACCCGGTCTCCAGCACGCGGCGTCCGCTCGGGACGGGGCTGCCAGCGGGCGCAGCGGAGCGGAGCCCGCGGTCAAGCGGCCCCGGCTTCCAGCCAACAATGTCGGCCAGCGTCAGCGCGTCCGGGTTCGTCGCCGGCCTGGGCGCTTTGAGCGGACGGACGGGGGCGTAGTACTCGCGCACCGCCGGCACGCTCACGAGCTGCCGCTCGGGGTAGCGCAGGGCGGTCAGCGCGCCGCCGAACACGCAACCGGTGTCGACGCAGATCGTGTTGTTGATCCATTCGGTGCGCTCGACGGGTGTGTGCCCGTAGACGACCATCGCGCTGCCCCGGTACTCGCGTGCCCACGGGTAGCGCACCGGCAGGCCGTACTCGTCGGTCTCGCCGGTGGTGTCGCCGTACAGGCAGAACGCCCGCACCCGGCCGGAGGCCCGGCCCTGGTACGCCTCCTTGCAGCCGGCGTGCGCCACCACGAGCCGGCCGCCGTCGAGGACGTAGTGGCTGATCAGGCCGGACAGGAACGGCTCGACGGTGCCGGCGAACCCGGCCGGCGCGGCCTCGAGCTGGGCCAGCGTCTCGGCCAGCCCGTGCGAGACGCGCACGTTGCGCCCGCGCAGCTTGCGCAGCAGCTTGTCCTCGTGGTTGCCGGACACGCACAGCGCCGTGCCGGCGGCCACCATGCCCATCACCAGCTTGAGCACCGCCGGGGTGTCCGGGCCGCGGTCCACGAGATCCCCGACGAACACAGCGGTGCGCCCGTCCGGGTGCGCTGCCCCGTCCGGGCGGACGGTGTACCCGAGCCGGGTCAGCAGCTCGACCAGCTCGGCGTGGCAGCCGTGCACGTCGCCGACGATGTCGAACGGGCCGGCAAGGTCGCGCCTGTCGTTGTGCAGTCGCTTGTAGTCCACGGCGACGTCGGCCGGGTCGGTGACCACGAACACCCCGCCGCTGAAGCCCTCCCGGCGCAGCCCGCCCCCGCCCAGCGAGCGGCGCAGCGCCTGGTGCTGCCGCCGGACCACGTTGCGGCCGAAGTCGCGGTCGGGCCGGGCCGCGGTGCGCTCCCAGCAGACGCTCTCCGGCGTGTCCAGCACGATCGCGACAGGCAGCACGTCGTGCGCCCGGGCCAACGCGAC
>Ga0070664_100002252_pt1 | contig 15524 bp, 17 predicted proteins | sample KBSC73metaG_FD_65863 | JGI IMG/M metagenome (GOLD analysis project Ga0070664, IMG submission 65863) | Corn rhizosphere microbial communities from Kellogg Biological Station, Michigan, USA - KBS C7-3 metaG | ecosystem: Host-associated > Plants > Roots > Rhizosphere > Soil ... | reverse complement strand
AATCACGCGCCGAAATCGGCAGGAATCTTTGGGTGTCCACAACCCGGAAAGCGCCAGACTCGCGCGCCTGTTGATCGAGCAGGAAGCCATGTCCCGCTCCGTAGATCACCGCGATTCGATCGCCTGGCCTACCTATGCGCCTGAGATTATCGAGGATGCGCAAGTTCCTCGTGTACCAACTGCCCACCCACGCGGCGCCTGGATTCGTCGTCGCATCACCTAGCCGAGCGATATCGTAGTAAATCCGCTGGTCATTTTGCCGATAAGAAGGAGCGTTGAGCCGGCGAAGCCACGCCGAGACTGGCGTGCAAGCCATCAGTCGGCCGTCAACGTCGGCTCGCGCCTGGATTTTCTCCTGAACAGACCGCCAATCGCCGCCGCGTCCATGCGCGTTCGCCCAGGCGGGAAAGTCATAGTCTGCATCCTTGCCAGGGGGCTCCTCATTCCAGTCGACCGCATCTATTTGAGCAAGGTGAAGGCGTGCGGCGAGCCTCAGGCCGATCTGATCCCGCTCATCCGCGCTCAATTTGTATCGGCCAGCGCGATACTCAGCGTAGCGGCGATCAAGATCGGATTGCCGGCCAGCTCGCCATTCGACGGCAACTCGGGTTGGATGGAAGGTTGCGAGCTGCTCGACGACGGTCTCGATCTCGCGCTGGCGCGATGGTGTGAGTACGTCCCCAACCTTGGTGTTTCCAATGTCGCGCGCCGGATTATCGAAATGAGGCGAACCGACGACGAGCAGCTGCGGTCGATCGAGGTTTTGCGCTGAAGCTGGGAAGCTCGCGGCGATTGCGGCAGCAAAAGCGATTGTCTCTTTCAAGGAATTTTCCTCCTGAGCGGTGCTCTATGAAGTCACACCGCGCCCGCAAGGATCTCTCCGCTATGCCGCCACAAAGAGCGCTATTTTGATCGAGGCAGTAACAGGCTCGCGTCGCCATAGGAGTAGAAGCGGTAGCCTGCCTCGATCGCATGCTCATAGGCCGACTTCATCACGTCGAGGCTCATTAGCGCGCTGACGAGCATGAACAGGGTCGAGCGCGGCAGGTGGAAGTTGGTGATCAGGCCATCGATCGCCGTGAAGCGGTACCCCGGCGTGATGAAGATGGCGGTGTCGCCTTCGAACGGCCGGATCACCCCGTCGTCGCCCGCAGCGCTTTCGAGCAGGCGAAGGCTCGTCGTCCCGACCGCGATCAACCGCCCGCCGGACGCGCGAACCTCGTTCAACCGATTGGCGGTTGCCTGATCGATGCGCCCCCATTCCGCGTGCATCTTGTGGCCGGTCGTGTCTTCCGCCTTCACCGGCAGGAAGGTGCCCGCACCCACATGAAGGGTCAGTGTCTCGCGGCGGACGCCGCGCTCATTAAGGGCCTCCAGCAGCCGCGGCGTGAAGTGAAGGGCCGCCGTCGGGGCGGCCACCGCTCCTTCCTCACGCGCGAACATCGTCTGGTAATCGGCGCGGTCTTCCGCATCCGCTGGTCGTTTCGAGGCAATGTAGGGCGGCAAAGGCATCCGGCCCGCCCGCTCCAGGAGAAGCTCCACCGGCTCCTCGCCGTGGAAGTGGAGCAAAGCCGAACCGTCCTCGGCCTTGTCGACCACGGAGGCATGCACGCCGCTGCCGAAGTCGATGGTGTCGCCGGCCCTCGCCCGCTTCGCATTGCGAAGGAACGCCTGCCATTCGCGCGGACCTTCGCGCTTGTGCAAGGTCGCGCCGATGCTCGCTTCGCCGCGTCGGCCTTCCAGCTGCGCCGGAATCACCTTGGTGTCGTTGAAGACGAGAGTGTCGCCTCCTCGCAGCAGCTGGGGCAGCTCCAGCACCTGGCGGTCACTGATATCGCGACCTTCGACAAGCAGCAGTCGCGCGCTGTCGCGCGGGCGCGCCGGCCTTAGCGCGATCCGGTCGGTCGGAAGGTCGAAATCGAAAAGGTCGACACGCACCGCGTCGCCATAGCGTTACTTGCCGGCAGCGGAAGCCGTCTGGGCATCGCCAAGATAGGCGCGGACGATCTTCGTCGGCTGCTCCGGCGGCTCGCCCGGCACGATCGCGTCAACGGCATCCATGCCGGCCACCACGCGGCCCATGATCGTATAGTTATTCTGCAGTTCGGGACGCGGCGCGAACATGATGAAGAACTGACTGTTCGCCGAATCCGGACTATTCGCCCGCGCCGCGGCGAAGCTCCCGCGAAGAAACGGCACGGCCGTGAACTCGGCCTTGAGGTCGGGCAGCTCGGAACCGCCTTCGCCGGTGCCCTTGGGATCGCCGCCCTGCGCCATGAAGCCCGGGATGACGCGGTGGAAGGTGAGCCCGTTGTAAAAGCCGCGGCGGACGAGCGCCTGGATCCGCGCGACATGATGCGGCGCCAGGTCCGGGCGCAGCACGATCTCGACTGTCCCGCCGGACGAGAGGTCGATGAACAGATGATTGGCCTTGTTCGCCGCAATCTCTACCGGCGCCACAACGCTCGGCGTGGGCGGCGGCACTGGAGCCGGCTTCGCCGCGATTAGCGCAAAGGCCATGAACGGCAACGCGGACATCAGTCTGTTCAACTCATTCCTCCCAGGGGATAGGCGACCCGCTCCTTGAGCGGGCTCTGCTGTCTTTAGCGTGAACCGCTGTTCAGTCGACGGCGGACGTCTTCCACGACCGCCGGCGTCACGAACTTGTCGATCGACCCGCCTAACCTCGCGATTTCCTTGACCAGCTTGGACGCGATCGGCTGCAGCGACGCGTCGGCCATCAGGAAGACGGTCTCGATGTCGTCGTTCAGCTGCTGGTTCATCCCCGCCATCTGGAACTCATATTCGAAGTCGGCGACCGCCCGCAGGCCTCTCAGGATCGCGTTTGCGCCCTGCGCTTCCGCGAAGTCCATCAGCAGCGAATCGAACTCCACGACCTGAATCGTCCCAGGAATGTCCTTCACTTCGCGGCGCACCATTTCGAGGCGCTCCTCGACCGTGAACATCGGCTCCTTAGACGGATTGGTCGTAACGCCAATCACGAGCTTATCGACGAGGTGAGCGCCGCGCCGAATGATGTCGAGATGCCCGAGCGTGACCGGGTCGAACGTCCCCGGATAGACTGCGACTTTCATGACAACGCCCCCGGCCTAATGGTCCCGCTCTACCGCAAAGCGGGCGATGGCACGAAGCAAATCCGCTTCGGCGCCATGATCCGACAAATGCTCGATTGCCTGGCTAACGAGGTAACCGGCCTGCTGGCGCGCCCGCTCCTCGCCAAGCAGCGAAACGAAGGTAGCCTTCCCCGCATTCGCATCCCTGCCCGTCGGCTTGCCGGCAGCAGCCTGGTCTCCGCTGTGGTCGATGAGGTCGTCGGCGATCTGGAATGCAAGCCCGATGTTCCTCGCATAGCCGCGATAGGGCGTGCGCGCTTCTGCGGGCATCCGGTTCATGATGCATGCCGCCTCGACGGCATATTCGATCAGCGCGCCCGTCTTCAGCTGCTGCATGCGGGTGATCGCCGGAAGGTCGAGCGATTGCCCTTCCGCGACGAGGTCCATCATCTGTCCGCCCGCCATGCCCGAAGGCCCGGCGGCGCGCGCCAGCTCCACCACAAGGTCGGAACGCACCCACGGATCCTCATGCGTTGCCGGGTCGGCCAGGACCTCGAATGCGAGCGCGTGCAGGCTGTCGCCCGCCAGAACGGCAGCCGCTTCACCAAACCTCTTGTGCACCGTTGCCTTGCCGCGCCTCAGGTCAGCGTCATCCATGCATGGCAAATCGTCGTGAATGAGAGAATAGACATGGATCGCTTCGATTGCGCATCCAACGCGCAGCGCGCGGAGCCGGTCGATGGCGAACAGCCTCGCGGCCGCGACAGTCAGGAGCGGGCGAAGCCGCTTTCCGCCACCGACGGCCGCGTAGCGCATCGCCTCATAAAGTTGCTCTCGGCCATCCCCGGTCGGCGCCAGGAAATCCGTAAAGAAGCTGTCGACGTCGGTGCGGACGCGCTGGGCCTCCGCGTCCAGCTCCTGCGCCAGCCGGTCGACGGTCTCAACCGGCATCGAAGGGCTTGAGCCCCGCCGGCTTGCCGTCGCTCCCGAAGGTGATCTGCTCGATCCGCGCCTGCGCGTCCTTGAGCCGCGCCTCGCAATGGCGCTTCAGCCGGTCACCTTCCTGATACAGCTCGATCGACTGGTCGAGCGGCGCCTCGCCTTTCTCAAGCGTGCGAACGATTTCCTCGAGGCGCGCGAGCGCCGCCTCAAAGCTCATCTGGCCGACGTCGGTTTCAGCGCTGCTAGCCATAGGCGAACTTGTGGTCTCCGGGACCGTTCAAATCAAGCGAGTGGCTATTCGACGGACGTGCTCTTGAACGGATCGCGGATGCCCGGGACGACCTCGTCGCGAAGCGCTTCCCCGTCGGCATCCGCAAGTGCCGCTTCGGCGTCGCGGACATGCTGCTCGCGTTCGCGGCGGAGCTGCTCGATCAGCGCATCGCGGTCGCCCTCGAACCGAGTGTCTACCGGGGCAGGCGCACCGGCCGCCTTGGCCGCCTTTGCAACGGCGGCGTCGAGCTCGCGTTGCGTCGTCAGGCCGAGCGTGACCGGATCCTTCGGCGTGATGTTCGCCATGTTCCAATGAGTGCGCTCCCGGATCGCCGAGATCGTCGTGCGAGTGGTCCCGATCAGCTTGCTGATCTGCCCGTCCGTGACCTCGGGATGATTCTTGATGATCCAGTAGATCCCGTCCGGCTTGTCCTGCCGCTTGCTCACCGGAGTGTAGCGCGGGCCCTTGGTCCGGCGCACGGCTTCCGGGGCCTTCCACATCTGGAGCGTGTACTCGGGGTCCTTCTGGCCCTTCTCGATCTCCTCATGCGTCAGCTCGCCGGCGCGGATCGGGTCGCGGCCGGTCAGCTTCGTCGCCGCCGTGTCGTCGGCGATCGCCTGCACCTCGAGGATGTGCAGGCCGCAGAACTCTGCGATCTGCTCGAAAGTGAGCGAGCTATTGTCGACCAGCCAGGCGGCGGTCGCATGGGGCATCAGGGGCTGCGCCACTGGGTTTCTCCCGAAAATCAGCGAATTGAAACAAATAGGGCCGCCCCTCACGGAGCGGCCAGCATGGTCCCCCTCTAGTCGCAGGCATGTTCAGCCGCAAGTAGAGGCCGTTGACCGACATTCGGATTTTCAAAAGGGCGATTAGCTGTGATCGGCCCACTGAGTTGTCGACCAGCCGGAAAGCCTAACCAGATGAAATATATGCCTTCTTTGCTCGCGCTGGTCAGCTTCGTTTCCATACCTGTTGAGGTGGCTGCGGCGCAATATGGCGGTTCGGATGCCCGAATGGGCGCCTTCGTGGGCGCCCGCTTCCAAGTCTCGCTGGGTGCGAGGGCGGCATCGAAAACCAGGGCAGCGCTGGCGATCGCGCCAACCCGCAGCAGTATTTCGCGAGCGGGCACGATCCACACCAATATCGGCGAAGGACTCGCCCTCAATTTCGTGCCGAAGTCGAAGCTAAAAGTTACCCTCGGAGGGGTGCGTGCGGACACGGCTTTCGTGTCTCAGCGCGGCCGCCAATTGGACGACCGGAAGAAGCTCGGCGTTTCTACCGGCGGATGGGTGGCAATCGGTGTGGGCGTGGCCGTACTGGCCGGCGGAATCTACTTCGCTTACCTCGTTCACGAGGCGGCTCAGAACAGCGACTGATCAGGCGTCGAGGGCCTGGTAGCGAGGATGCCCTTTCATATGCTCGACCCACTGGAGCACGTTGGGATAGCGCTGAAGGTCGAAGTCGGCGTCGCCCGCGACATGCGTGTAAGCGAACAGACAGACGTCGGCGAGGCTGGTGCTCTCGCCGATGAACCATTCGCGTCCCGCTAGATGATCATCCATCAACTTCAAGGCGGCGTTCCCGGCCTGCCTCTTGCCCGGCATTTGCAGCCGCTGCAGGTCGCTCAGATTGTCGAAGCCGAGCCAGCGCATCCAGAACCGCAGGGTCGCGATGTTGGGCTCGTGATTATATTGCTCCCAGAACATCCAGCGCAGCATGTCGGCATGATCGAAAGGGTCGGTCGGAATAAGGTGTGAGCCCTCCGCGATATAGTAAGTGGCCGCGTTGCTCTCCGGGATGAAACGGTCGCCGACCTGCAGCACCGGAATGCGACCGTTCGCGTTTACGTTGGCTAGGAAGTCCGGCGTGCGGGTCTCGCCCTTCGTGATGTCATATTCGCGCCGGTCGACATGCTTGCCGATGAGAGCCGCGGCCAGGCGCACCTTGTAGCAATTGCCCGACGCCGAATATTCGTGAAGCACGAGCCGCTCGCTCATCGGCAACCCTCCCTGGGCTAGTGACTGACCTCCAGCACGATCTTACCGACATGCCCACCGGATTCCATTCGCGCATGGGCTGCGTCGACCTCGGCGAGTGGGAAAACGGCGTCGATCACGGGCTTCAGCCGGCCGCCCTCGACATAAGGCCAGACGGTTCTCGCAATCTCGTCGGCTACCATCGTCTTGAACTCGACCGGCCGTGGCCGAAGCGTCGATCCCGTCAGGGTCAGCCGGCGGCGCATGATGTCGAAGATCGGGATTTCCGTCGTGGCGCCGCGCTGCACCGCGATAGAGACGTGCCGCCCTTCCTCTGCGAGACAGGCGAGGTTTCGCGGAACGTAATCGCCGCCGACCATGTCGACCACGACGTCGACTCCCCGGCGCGCAGTGACCCTGTGGACCTCCTCCACGAAGTCCTGCGTTCGATAATTGATCGCGGCCGTCGCACCGAGCTTCAGGGCTTGGGCGCATTTCTCGTCCGTCCCGCAGGTGACGACGACCTTGAGGTTGAACAGCCGGCCAAGCGCAATGGCCATGGTCCCGATGCCGCTCGTCCCGCCGTGGATCAGGACCCAGTCGCCATCGGCCGCGAAACCACGCTCGAACAGATTGACCCAGACGGTGAACAAGGTCTCCGGCATCGCCGCCGCCTCGATTTTCGTCAGGCCATGCGGAATGGCGAGGCACGTGCCCATCGGGGCGACGCAATACTCCGCATAGCCGCCGCCCGCGACCAGCGCGCACAAACTCCGGCCCATCATCTGCCCTGCGCCCTCGCCCGCGGCCACGACCTCTCCAGCGACCTCGAGCCCCAGCACGTCCGGAGCGCCCGGCGGCGGCGGATACATTCCCTTGCGCTGAAGCAGGTCCGGGCGGTTCACGCCCGCCGCGGCGACCTTTATCAGGACTTCGCCCGGCCCCGGCTCCGGTACCGGTCGGTCGAGAAGCAACAGCCCTCCGTCGCCGTCTGCGACCACGGCCTGCATCGAGGGAGGAAGGCTCGTCACGCTCAGGGTTATTGACTTGAGGGGCGTGACGGTCAACGATTCAGGCCGTGGACCTCGAAGATCTATTTCCGAGTAAGCCCGGTGATCCGCTGGTCGAGCTCGGCAAGCAGGACCTCGACCCGATGTCGATCGAGGAACTGCATGCGCGGATCGAAAGCCTGAAGGCGGAAATCGCCCGCGTCGAAGCCCACATGCAGCGAGCAGAGACCCACCGCTCCGCTGCCGAAGAGTTGTTCAAGAAGTCATGAAGTGGGCGGCCTTTCAGCCGCTGAGCATTTCTCATCGACATAATCTGTTGAAAACACACAGCTCGGCACTTGATTGCCGCGCGTTGCCATATGACATTCGTTCAAAGCCCGCGGGCTCTCCGCGGAGCGGGAGTGACAGCCTAAATGCCTAGTTTTGCTCGCGAACTCGAACAAACCCTCCACAATGCGCTGGGGGAAGCCAGCCGCCGCCGGCACGAGTATGCGACCCTCGAACACCTCCTCATCGCGCTCATCGACGATGAGCATGCCTCCAAGGTCATGACCGCCTGTGGCGTCAGCCGGGACGAGCTTCGCACCTCGGTGAAGCAGTATCTCGACAATGAGCTCGGGGCTCTCGTCGCCGACAGCGCGACCGATCCAACGCCGACCAGTGGCTTCCAGCGCGTGGTCCAGCGCGCGATCCTCCACGTCCAGTCCTCGGGCCGCGACGAGGTCACCGGCGCAAACGTGCTGGTCGCCCTCTTCTCGGAACGCGAGAGCTACGCCGTCTATTTCCTGCAGCAGCAGGACATGAGCCGCCTCGATGCCGTGACCTACATCAGTCACGGCGTCGGGAAGGGCGAGACGCCGGCGGAAACCCGCGCGCCCGAAGGCACCGAGGAAAAGAGCGAGAAGGAGGGCGGGAAGAAGGAATCCGCCCTCAAACAGTTCACCGTCGACCTCAACGAAAAGGCCAAGGCCGGCAAGGTCGATCCGCTGATCGGGCGCATGCCGGAGGTGGACCGGACGGTGCAGATCCTGTGCCGCCGCTCGAAGAACAATCCGCTCTACGTCGGGGACCCCGGCGTCGGCAAAACAGCGATCGCCGAGGGACTGGCCCGCAAGATCATCGAGGGTGACGTCCCCGAAGTGCTGAAAGGCGCCGTGATCTACGCGCTCGACATGGGTGCCCTGCTCGCCGGCACGCGTTACCGCGGCGACTTCGAGGAGCGGCTGAAGTCGGTCGTCTCCGAGCTCGAGAAGATGCCGCACGCCATCCTGTTCATCGACGAGATTCACACCGTGATCGGGGCCGGCGCGACCAGCGGCGGCGCAATGGACGCGTCGAACCTCCTGAAGCCGGCTTTGTCGAGCGGCGCGATCCGCTGCATCGGCTCGACCACCTACAAGGAGTTCCGCAATCATTTCGAGAAGGACCGCGCCTTGCTTCGCCGGTTCCAGAAGATCGACGTCAACGAACCGACGGTCGAGGACACGATCAAGATCATCGCCGGGTTGCGCTCGTCGTTCGAGCAGCATCACAACGTCCGCTACACGACCGACGCGATCAAGTCGGCGGTTGAGCTCAGCGCCCGCTACATCCACGACCGCAAGCTTCCCGACAAAGCGATCGACGTCATCGACGAGGTCGGCGCGATGCAGATGCTAGTCCCGCCGTCGCGCCGGAAGAAGGTGATCACGCCCAAGGAGATCGAGGCCGTGGTCGCGACCATGGCGCGCATCCCGCCTAAGTCGGTCAGCGCCGACGACAAGCAGGTGCTCGAGCATCTCGAGGCCGACCTCAAGCGCGTCGTCTTCGGGCAGGACCTCGCGATCGAGAAGCTCGCCTCGGCGATCAAGCTCAGCCGCGCGGGACTTCGCGATCCCGACAAGCCGATCGGCAACTATCTGTTCTCGGGCCCGACCGGCGTCGGCAAGACCGAGGTCGCGCGCCAGCTCGCCTCGGTCATGGGCATTCCGCTTCAGCGCTTCGACATGTCCGAATATATGGAGCGCCACTCCGTCAGCCGGCTGATCGGTGCGCCTCCGGGATATGTCGGCTACGACCAAGGCGGTCTGCTGACCGACGCGGTGGACCAGCATCCGCACAGCGTGCTTCTGCTCGACGAGATCGAGAAGGCGCATCCGGATCTGTTCAACATCCTTCTGCAGGTGATGGACAACGGCAAGCTCACCGACCACCACGGCAAGACGGTCGACTTCCGGAATACCATCCTCATCATGACGACCAACGCCGGCGCGTCCGACATGGCGCGCGAGAGCATCGGCTTCGGCGCAGCGAGCCGCGAGGATGCCCAGGAGGATGCGGTCAAGAGGATGTTCACGCCGGAGTTCCGCAACCGCCTCGACGCGATCGTGCCCTTCTCCTACCTGCCCCCGGCAGTCGTCGCGCGCGTCGTCGACAAGTTCATCCTGCAACTTGAGCTGCAGCTGGCCGATCGCGGCGTGCACATAGAGCTCGACGACGAGGCGCGCGAATGGTTGGTCACTCGCGGCTATGACAAGCTCTACGGCGCGCGCCCGATGGGCCGCCTCGTCCAGGAAAAGATCAAGCAGCCGCTCGCCGAAGAACTGCTGTTCGGCAAGCTGGTCAACGGCGGCGAGGTTAAGGTCCGCATCAAGGACAATGCGCCGGCTTTCGAGATCGTGCCGGCAGCTCCCAAACCGTCGAAGACAAAGCCCAAGTCGGCCAAGAAGAAGGCCGGCGGCGAAGAGGCTCCTGCCGCCGAATAAGAAAGGGCCCGCGGACGCGGGCCCTTTTTGCTTTCACTTCGTCAAGAAGCTCAGGCGAGTGCCTTCGCCACCGCCTCGCGTGAGCGCGCGTGCAGCTCCCAGAAATTGCGGACGCTCCGGCCCGCGAGCCGCTCCTGCAGCACGGTGAGGTGTGAATTCCACCCGCCGCCGAAGTCCTGGGCGCCGGTGCCGCTCACGATGCCTATGTGGGTCAGCACCAGCCGCGTGCGGTTTCCGTCGGGGAACAGCTCATAAGTGACGGTCCCATTCTGGCCGCTCTGGAACGTCGTCTCGAGCAGCCGCGGCGGTTCGAACCGGATCACTTTCTCGTGCCACGTCTTCCCTTTGTAGGGCGCATAGCTTTCCGGGTAAGGCACGTCGTCGTCAGACAGATTGTCATGGTCGTTGAGCAGCTCGAACTCTCCGCCGGCCGTAGCGTCGGTGCCGCCCATGAACCACATCGTGCGCAGCTCCGCCTCGGTCAAATAGCGCCAGACGGTTTCGGCCGGCGCATCGAGCAGCCGCTCCAGGCGGATCCCGTCATTTCCTACGCGCGTCACTGGCGCGATCATCGTCGCCGCTGCTTCAGTCATTGCCTGTCTCCTTCTGCTTGTCGCGCTCGATCAGCGCTTCGAGGCGGTCGAGGCGGACCGTCCAGAATTTCTCCCATTGTCTGAGCCACCGCTCGGCCTCGGCCAGTGGTTCTGCCTTCAGCGCACAGATCTGCCTGCGCCCGTCCTTGCGACGCTCGATCAGTCCCGCGCTCTCCAGAACCTTCACATGCTTGGCGGCACCGGCAAACGTCATCCGGAACGGCTCGCCCAGCTCGCCGACGGATTTGTCTCCGAGTGCAAGGCTTGCAAGCATCCCGCGGCGCGTGGGGTCCGCGAGCGCGTGAAATGTCACATCGAGTCGATTCTCAACCATGTGGTTGAATATTGCGAAGCCGCTACTGATTGTCAACCAGTTAGTTGAATGTTGTCCCGTTCAACGAAAGCGCTGTCCGCGCTAATCACTGCCTGTGAACGCGACGGACGCTCTCCTGCGGATCATTCTTACCGCCGCCCATCATCTGATGCGCGCAGGCTGGTTCGTCCGGCGGCCCCGAACCTACGGCGCTCACGCGCTCGCGCTTACGCCGGACCGGAAGCTGATCCTCGTGAAGCTCCGCTATGCGCCAGGCTGGCGGCTCCCGGGCGGCGGCCGATCTGCCGCGGAGGATCCGCGCGACGCAGTGCTGCGTGAACTTAGCGAGGAGATCGGCATGACGTCTTACGGCGCTGTGCGTCTCGCCTGCGAGCTGGAACAAGCGGTCCATTTCAAGCACGATCTCGCCTCGCTGCTGATCGTCGAGGACGTCCACTACGTGCCGCGATGGTCGTGGGAGGTCGAGCGTGTCATCGCGTGGGATCTGAACCGCCTTCCGGACGACCTCGCTCCGATCGCGCAGGCGTGGATCGCAGCACTGCACGAGCATCTGTAAATGGCGCACCGCCTGTTCGTCGCAATCCGGCCCCCGGAGGAGATCAGCGACCTGCTGATCGACGCGATGGACGACAGCCCGGAATTTCGGTGGCAGGACGAGGAGCAGCTCCATCTCACTCTACGCTTCGTCGGCGAAGTGGATCGGCCAGTGGCGCAGGATCTTGCCGACGCGCTCACCCGCATTCGTTCGGACCAATTCCAGATCCGCATCAATGGCGTCGGCCGCTTCGAGCAGCGATCCAGCGGGGCGCTATGGGCCGGTGTCGAGCCAAAGGCCCCGGTTGCAGCGCTCGCCACGAAGATCGAGCGGGCATGCCAGCTCACCGGCCTCGAGCCCGAGCGCCGCGCCTTCCATCCGCACATCACGCTCGCCCGCTGGAAAGGCCGTCGCTCGCATGAGGTTGGCGACTTCATGAAGCGAAAGCGCGACCTGTCGTCCGCGCCGTTCCCCGTGACCCGGTTCATCCTGTTCGAAAGCCGCCTATCCCGCCACGGCGCGCATTATGAGGAGGTCGCGAGCTACTCGCTCGGCTGACAAGCGCATTGCTGCGGGACTGATCCAGCTCTGCCCGCAATATTGACGCCGGCGCCGGAAAGGCGTCGACTGCTGTTCGCCGAGTCGCTGCAATACCCATTTGGGGACGGGGGGTCCGATGGTTGCTCCCGAGAAGCGCCCGGCCAAGGGCAAACAAGCCAAAGCCAAAGCCAAAGCCAAGGTCGCGCCGAAGGAAGTGCAGACGCCTTCCGCTGAGACGGCCACGCGTGAGGGCAAGTCGATATTCCTTTTTGCCGACGGCACAGGGAACAGCAGCGCGAAGCTGTTCAAGACCAACGTCTGGCGCATGTACGAAGCCATCGACTTCGGCGCCGCCTGCAAGGGCCGGCACGTGCAGGTCGGCTATTATGACAATGGCGTCGGCACCTCGAGCTTTCGCCCGCTGGCGATGCTCGGCGGGATCTTCGGCATCGGCCTCAAGAACAATGTGCTGCGCCTCTACACGTTTTTGTGCCGCAACTACCGTCCGGGAGATCGTATCTACGTCTTCGGCTTCAGTCGCGGCGCGTTCACGATCAGGCTCCTGGTGGCGCTCGTCGCGGACCAGGGCATCCTGATGCCGGCAGGCCGGGAGAATTCCCTGTCCTACCAGGTGCGCGAGGCATCGCTCTCGCGCCAGGTCAGCGAAGCCTATCGTGACTTTCGGCGAATCTTCGTCCCCAATCTCCCATTCGGACGTCTGCTCGTCGCCCTGGGCCGCGGCATGCGCGATGTTATGGTCGGGGGCATCGGCGCTCTCTGGCACGGTCTGCTGAGGAGACCGAGACCGGAACCGCCGGCGCGCTGTTACGCCGATATCGAGTTTGTCGGGGTGTGGGACACGGTTGCGGCTTACGGCGGTCCGTTTGCCGAGTTCACGCGGGGCGTCGACGATTGGGTCTTCCCGCTGACAATGCCCAATTATTGGCTCAACCCCAAGATCAAGAAGGCACGGCATGCGCTTTCGCTGGACGACGAGCGCGATGCCTTCTGGCCCCTGCTGTGGGACGAGGTCCACGAGCGGGATCTGATCGCGAACGGCGAACCCGTGACGATCGGTCGAACCGAGGATGGGAAGCCCATCCAGGAGAATCGCAAGGTCGACAAGGACCGTCTCAAGCAGGTCTGGTTTGCCGGAGTGCACAGCGACGTAGGCGGCGGCTACCCCGACGAGAGCCTCAGCTACATTCCGCTTCTCTGGATGATGGATGAGCTCGGAAACGACGTCGAGTTTCTGCGGCCGTTCGTCGAGCGAGCCCGCGACCTCGCCAACCCATATGGGCCGATCCACGATTCCCGCGCAGGCCTGGCAGCTTATTACCGCTACCAGCCCCGCAAGATCGCCGCGTTCATGGATCAGTCGCCGCCCGTGGGAGAGAGCACGATTTCGCTGCGACAGCCCGATCGCGACAGCAGGCCTGCGTGGCAGGGCCTCCTCAAGTCCGTGTGCGTGCACGAAAGCGTGATCGCGCGCATAATTTCGGGCATCGACAATTATGCACCGGCGGCTCTTCCGGCCAGCTTCGATATCGTCGGCTCAACCGGACCGAGGGCCATCCCATCCCTGACCGCGGCCAATTACGAGACGCTGAAAGAAGCTTCGAAGCAGAGCCAGCTCCGTTTCGATCATCAGGAAAATGCCTGGGACTGGGTCTGGGCGCGGCGCCTCGTTTATTTCGCGACGATCCTCGTCACCGGACTTCTCATCCTCGCGCCGTGGACGACATGGCTGCAGTCGCTGGAGCAGCTCTGCAGCGACGATCGCTGCTTTGCCCGCTCTTTCGTCGATCTCGCGCTCTTCGTCGTACCTCAAGGAATCCGGAACACGCTGGATCCGTGGGCGAGCGTGCCGCTCGTCGTCATCATCTTGGGAATTGTGATCCTGATCCTGATCTCATGGGGCCGCAGAACCGAGCGTCGCTTCAGGGACCGGGTGCGCAAGATCTGGCGGGATTATCTGCACGAGTCCGGCAACGCCCTTGTCGAGCCGAAAAAGCGGTGGCGGGTTAGGACGATACGCGAGAACCTGATCTATCAGGGCGTCATCTTCGTCGTGAAATGGCAATTGCTCCCGACCCTGTGCGGGCTCGCCGCGCTCGTCGCTGTTCTCTACGGGATCGTGATAGCCTCGACCCAGGTCCTGTACGCATTCGCCGAACCGCGAGACTGGTCTTGCAAGACAAGCTCGCAGCCGGTGACCGACCTCAATTTCAAGACGACGGAAAGCTGCAAGGACCTCGGTGTCGAGCTCAAACAAGGGACGCCGTATCGCCTGACCATCAAAGCCATACCCGAGACTGCGACCGACACAATTCCGTGGCTGGACGACACCTTGCCCGCCGATCCCCGTCGCGGCGTCACCGATCGCCATGCAATGATGATGCTCGCCGCCCCGCTCAAGCGCGTCACGTCGGCCAACTGGCTGCAGGTGATCACCGAAGTCCGCGCGCCGAACCCCAACCCCTGGACGCACTGGGCCTTCCCCACGAACATAGACCTGCGGAAGCATCAGTTCACCTTCCTCGGCAAGCAGACCTATGAGACGACACTCTGCCCGCGCTGGGACGGTCGCCTGTTCATCCTGCTGAACGACGCCGCGCCTCTTCTTTCGAAGCGCTTCTACGAGAACAATCACGGCTCTGCGGAGGTCAGCGTGGCCCCGGCGCCCGACAAGCAGTGCACCTAGCCCCAGCACTGGCATTTCGCACCGCCGAACCCATATTGCGCAAGCCGCGTTGACCGGCTGCGGCACCTCACGCTACACTAGAACATAAACGGAACGAAGCGATCCGATGTTGACTCATATTTCCGTCAGAGGTGCGCGCGAGCACAACCTTAAGGGCATCGACGTGGAGATCCCGCGCGAAAGCCTGACGGTCATCACCGGGCTTAGCGGATCGGGCAAGTCGAGCCTCGCCTTCGACACCATCTACGCCGAAGGCCAGCGCCGCTACGTCGAGTCCCTCTCGGCCTATGCCCGACAGTTCCTCGAGATGATGCAGAAGCCGGACGTCGAGCATATCGACGGCCTCTCCCCCGCCATTTCGATCGAGCAGAAGACGACGTCGCGCAATCCGCGCTCGACCGTCGCAACGGTCACCGAAATCTACGATTACATGCGCCTCCTCTGGGCGCGCGTCGGCATTCCCTATTCCCCGGCCACGGGCTTGCCCATCGAGGCGCAGCAGGTCAGCCAGATGGTCGATCGCGTGATGGCCCTGCCGGAAGGCAGCCGCCATTACCTTCTCGCTCCCGTCGTCCGGGGCCGGAAGGGCGAGTACCGGAAAGAGCTCGCCGAGTGGCAGAAGGCCGGCTTCCAGCGCGTCCGCATCGACGGCCAGTTCCACGCCATCGAAGAGGCCCCCGCGCTCGACAAGAAGTACAAGCACGACATCGAAGTCGTGGTCGACCGCATCGTCGTTCGCGAAGGCATCGAGGCCCGCCTCGCCGACAGCTTCGAGACCGCGCTCAAGCTCGCCGAGGGCCT
>Ga0070664_100002245_pt1 | contig 15544 bp, 13 predicted proteins | sample KBSC73metaG_FD_65863 | JGI IMG/M metagenome (GOLD analysis project Ga0070664, IMG submission 65863) | Corn rhizosphere microbial communities from Kellogg Biological Station, Michigan, USA - KBS C7-3 metaG | ecosystem: Host-associated > Plants > Roots > Rhizosphere > Soil ... | reverse complement strand
GAGCATGCCCGCGGCCTCCTCGACCGCGCGCTCCTCACCTTCGCCGGTCGGCCCGAGGCCACCGCCCTCACCGTCACCGCCGCCCGCATTCGCCTGCAGACCGCCGACCCCGCCGGCGCCCTCGTCTTCCTCGACGAGGCCGAGCAGAAGGGCCAGGACGTCGCGCTCCCCCGCGCCCAGGCCCTCGCCGCGCTCGGCCACCGCCGCGACGCCATCCGTACCCTCGAGTCCGCCGTGGCCCGCAACCCCGGTGACGCCGAGATCGCCTTCGCCCTCGCGAACCTCCTCGTTGCCGAGGGGCGACCCGCCCTCGCCCGCGCCGCCCTCGAGCGCGTCCAGCCCTTCCTCGGCGCCGGCGGTCCCCGGACCCGCCTTGTCCTCGCCCAGGCCGAGACCTACCGCGTCGAGGGCCGCCACGGCCGTGCCCTCGACCTGGTCCAGACCGCCATGCGCCTCTCGCCCGACCAGCCCGGGCTCCACCGCCAGGCCGCCGAGCTGTACGAGGCCCTCAAGCGCCCGCGCGAGGCCCTCCACGAGGTCGAGGCGGCACTCTCCGGCCACACCCCCGACGCCGCCACCCGTGACTGGATGGAGCGCCTCCGCACCGCCATCGATGTCGAAACGGTCCGCGCCCTCGACCCGGCTCGCGGCCTCGACGCCCTCGAGCCTCCCGACGCCGGTCCCGCGGACGGCGCCGCGCCGCGCCGCGCGCAGGGGCGCTGACCCACCCTCCGGCACGTCGCGTGAGAGTTTTCCAGGGCGCCCGGTGTGGCGTGCGAGAGGAGGGGGAATGGACCGGGACGATGGAAGCTCTGGAGCAGCGGGAGGCGCCGCGCGGGCTCGCCCCCTGGACCAGGGCATCTAGCCGATGAGCTCGCTGCTCTCGCTGGGCGCGCTGGTCCTCGTCCTCCACGGAAGCGAGGGCCTGGGCACCTTCCTCGTCGGAAGGCCCACCGACGCGGTGGACCAGCCCGAGAGCAAGCACGTCGTGGACCACCTCGAGCGGGGGAAGAGCTATCCGCTCCTCAAGATCGGCGGGCCCGGCCAGAGCTGGTGCAAGCTGCGGACGCCGAGCGGCGAGGGCTGGGTGGTCTGCGCGCAGTCCACTCCACAGCCGGCCACCTCTCCCGCCTCCGACCCCGGTCCGACCTGGTCCGGCCATGGACGCTGCGCCACCCGGTGCAACGTGGTGCCGCTGTTCCAGCAGATGCCCGCGCTCTCCGCCGCGGACCGCGAGGTGCTCCAGATGTGCCCGGCCCGTCCCGACACCTCGGTGAGTCGCGGCGACGTCGAGCGCTTCTTCCGCGCGCACGTCGACGACCCCCGGCTCCAGGGCGCTCTCTCCCGCGCCGGCCGCTCCGGCAATCGGGAGGAAGCCGTCGCCTGGCTCACCGACCTCTGGGTGGGCACCGGCCCCAGGAACGCCTTCACCCACGTCTTCTGCGGCGACGACTGGACCCGGGAGAAGATCGGCGGCGTCCACTGGCTCCCGCGCTACGTGCAGCTCGAGCAGGAGAAGAAGGTCTGCTACGCCGGGCCGGCCTGGCGCGGCGGCCCGCTGCGCGGGGGGGTCTACTTCCTCAAGTTCACCGGGGTCTCGCCCTGGTCCTGCGGGGTGAAGGAGGTGGGCGGCTTCACCGAGGACCATGACCCCGTGGGCCTGATCTCCCTGGCCACCCGCGCATTCGTCCGCTGCTGCCCGCGAAGCGGCCGGAACTCGGCCGGCGTGTACCAGGTCAGCGAGCTCGGGGGTCAGACCTTCCGGATCGCCTGCGGTACCCGGAACGGCACCTACGGCATCGCCTCGTTCTATCCGGTGGACGAGCTGCCCACCTGCGGCGAGTAGCAGTGGATCGGCCAGCTCCGGCTGGAGCGAGCCAGACCCATCCGCCCCCCCGGACGCCGGAGCGTCGGACGCCCGGAGGAGGTAGGGTCGCGGGTGCGGGAGATTCGGACTCCCGGGGGGGAGACCATGCGAACGCGCTCGAGTGTCGTGTGCGCCGTCTCGTTGCTCGTGGGGTGCGGCTCCGGAGTGGGCTGGCTCGACGGAAAGGTCGCCGGCAACGAGGTCTCGGTGAAGGAGGCGATCTTCATTCCTCTGCCCGACGGGGAGGTGTACGTCGCCGCGGGGGACCAGGAGAACCTCTGCGCGATCATGAACGGCCAGCAGAGGCCGTCCGGCTCGATGAATGCCCTGGAGCTCTACCTCGGCAACTGGAACGGCAGCGGCTTCCAGCCGCTGGTCACCGGACATACACCGTGTCGCAGACCCTGGGCCCGCCGGGGCTCTATGTCTATCCGGTGCTCTGGTGGCTCCGGGAGTGCATCCCCTACACGACGCTCTCCGCGAGTCGGGGGACGGTGAACGTCGAGAGCGTCGGGCTCCCGTCCGAGGGCCAGACCGTCGTCTCGGTCGACCTCGCCTTCGGCGCCGAGAAGATGACCGGGCACTTGATCGCGAGCTACTGCGCCCCCGTCCAGTACGGAACCGCCTGCTACGCGCGTCTCCGCTCATCCGCGCCCACGCCGGAGTGACTCGCCCGGCGCCGAGCCGACACGTCAGCCAGGGCTCTGCTGGAAGTCGTAGACGCTGCCCAGCTGGAGGATCCGGGTGAGCTCGTCCAGCGCGGTCAGCGACTCCCGCGCCAGTGCCGGATCCGCCAGGTCACGCACCGCCAGCCGGTCGCGGTAGTGCCGGCGAATCCACGCCTCGAGATCCGCCACCAGCGCCGCGTCGAGGAACACCCGGGCCTTCACCGCCGCGCGCTCCTCGTCGGTGAGCCGGATCCGCTGGCGGAGACACGCCGGCCCGCCGCCGTTGTTCATCGACTGGCGCACGTCCAGGTAGTGCACCTGGCGGACCGGGTTCTCCTCCGCCAGCACCCGGTCCAGGAATGCGCGCGGCCGTGGCCGCTGCCGCGACTCGATGGGAGCCACGATGCACATCGTCCCGTCGGGGAGGGTGAGCACCTGGCTGTTGAAGGGATAGCCGAAGACCGCCTCGGACAGCGGCAGCTCGCGACTGCTGGCCGTCACCCAGCGGAACGAGTCGCCGAGACGATTCCGGAGCGCCGCCAGGAGCGGCTCGACCGCGACGAACGCCTCCTCGTGGAGCATCAGGAAGCCGTCGTTTCCCACCGCCAGGACGTCGGTGTGGAACGCGCCGCCGTCGATGCCGGCGGGCGACTGCTGCGGGAAGAGGCAGGCGTCGGGATGCAGCTGGTGCAGCCGCGCCAGCGCGTGTGACGCCTCGAGCGTCTGTCGCGCGGGGAAGCGGTCCGGTCCCTTCGCCGGGTGCCAGGTGCTCCGGCCCCAGGCGAAGAGGTGCATCGCCGGCCGACCCTCGACCGACAGCCGGATGTGGTTCGCCGCACCCTCGTCCGCGAAGTGACCACCGCCGGGGAGGGGAGGGTGCACCGCGAAGCGCCGCTCGTCGGCGAAGATGGAGCGGAGCACCGCGTACGTCGTCTCGCCCTCCAGCACCCGGTGGAACATCGCCTGGAGGTTGGCCACCGTGAGGTGCATCCGGCCGTCGCCGGTGTCGCTCGACGGCGCGGCGGTCGCGGCATTCGCGCTCCACATCGCCGCGGCGCTGGAGGTGAGCCGGAGGAGATGCTCGTCCTCGGCGAAGACCCGGGCCAGCACCTCCTCGTCGCTTCCCACGTACCCCAGCGCCCGCAGAGCCCGGAGCGCTGGACGCGGGTGCGGCGGCAGCACCGCCTGACCCACCCCCAGTCCGGCCACGAAGCGCATCTTCTCCAGGCCCTGGAGCGCGGCCTCGCGCGGGTTGGACACGCTCCCCTCGTGCGACTGCGAGGCGAGGTTCCCCGGCGAGAGCCCGGCGTAGTTGTGGGTCGGCCCCACCAGTCCGTCGAAGTTCCACTCCCGCTGTGCCATATGGAGCCCCTCGTTTCCCACGGTGGCACCATCCCTGTCCAAGCGCCTGAAGCGAACGCTCCGCTACGGGCTCGTCCGGGCCGTCCTGGCGGTGGTGGAGCGGCTGCCTCTGTCGTGGGCGCAGGCGCTCGGCAGGATGCTGGGGGCCGTCGCGTTCCACCTCGCTCCGGGCGAGCGGCGGAAGGCGCTGGCCAGCCTCGCGGTGGCCTTCCCCGAGATGTCGGAGGAGGCGCGGCTGGAGCTCGTCCGCCGGTGCTTCCGGAGCCTCGGAATCGCGATCCTGGAAATGGCGGTGGCCCCCCGGCTGGGAACGACGGGCCTCGACCGGCTGGTGGACCTCTCGGGCGAGTCTCTGGCCCGGCTCCGGTCCGCGCAGGCGCGCGGAAAGGGCGTGGTCTGCATCGCCGCGCACCTCGGCAACTGGGAGCTCCACGCCTGGTCCTTCACGCGTCACGGGCTTCCCCTGCACGCCGTGGGAAAGGAGAACGTCGACTCGCGGCTCAACCGGCTGGTGGACCGCTTCCGGTCCCGCGGCGGGCTGCGGAACGTGTGGCGGGGACAGCCGGGAGCGGCGGTGGCGATGCTCCGGGCCCTCCGCAAGGGCGAGCTGCTGGCGATGCTCATCGACCAGGACACCAACGTGCAGAACGTCTTCGTGCCCTTCTTCGGGCGGCCGGCGGCCACCCCCCGCGCCGCGGCCGACCTGGTTCTTCGCACCGGCGCCACCGCGCTGGTGTGCCTGAACCACCGCGGTGACGACGGCGTCTACCGGACCAGCACCGAGGAGGTGGAGGTCCCGCGGACCGGCGACGACGAGCGAGATGCGGTGGAGCTGACGGCCCGCTTCACCGAGCGCATCGAGGCGGGCATCCGGGCCCACCCAGAGCAGTGGGTCTGGATGCACCAGCGATGGAAGACCAAACCGTGCTAGGCCGTTGAGGTTCCGGTGAGGTTCGCGCTCGCAGCCCTGACCCTGACCGCCGCGTGCGGGACGCCAGCTCAGGACGAGGGTCCGCCCCCGCCCGAGGTGACGCTCCACCAGGTGCGCCTGCGCAGCTATCGCGGCTCGGCCCTGACTGCGGTCGGCCGCTCGGAGACCATGTCCTACGAGCGTGCCTCGGCGGACGTGATCTCCGGGCCGGGTACCCTGGACGTCCTCTCGCGGGAGTCCCCGTCGGTCACCGGGAGCCTTCCACCGGCGACGCGCATCGAGACCCACGCCGGACGCGGCAATCTCCTTTCGCGCGGCATCGACGTCTGGGGGGGGGTGAGGCTGCGGACTCCCGGCGGGCTCGAGGGAATGACCGAGAGGGCCCATCTCGACTCGCTCACCATGCACGCCAGCGGCACCAGTCCGGTCGAGGTGCACGGGCCCAACGGATACTGGCTCAGGGCGCAGGGCTTCGACCTGCACCTGCGCGAGGACCTGTACGAGTTCGACCGGATGCAGAGCCGGGTGAGCGCGCTGTGAGCCGGATCGCGCGGCGCGTGAGCGACGCTCCATGGGCCTCCCCCTGGTGCGGGGGGGTGAGCCGGATCGCGCGGCGCGTGAGCGACGCTCCATGGGCCTCCCCCTGGTGCGGGGGGGTGAGCCGCCGATGTGCGGTGCGCGCCTGTGTCCTGGGGGCGCTGCTCCTGGGCGTGTCGGACGTGCCCGCGCAGACGTCCTCCTCGAAGCAGCCCGCGCCGGGCCAGAAGTCGGTCGCCGGAAAGGCAGCGCCCGCTCCCCGTCCCGGCAAGTCCTCCGGCGGCGCCCCGGGCGCGACTGACTCCGGACGCACGCCTCTGGCCACGCCGGAGAACCCGGTGTTCGTCGACTGCGACAAGGGGCGGATGGAGGGCTCGCAGCGGCGCTTCGTCTGCACCGGGCACGTGAAGATGGTGCGCAACGCCACCACGCTCACCTGCGATCGCTCCATCGGCCACTACGTGGGCAAGGACGCCACGCAGGTCACCCGGCTGGAGTGCTTCGGGAACGTGCAGGCGGTGGACGGCGAGCGCTGGGCCCGTGGCGACCACGCCGACTACGACACGGTGAAAGAGGTCCTCGTCCTCACCGGGAACCCCGAGGCGCGCCAGGGCACCAACACCATGAAGGGCGACAAGGTGGTGTTCTACGTGGACACCGACCTCATCGAGGTGGAGCGGGTGAAGGGCGTCCTGGAGTCCAAGGGCAAGGAGCCGGGGCCGAAGACGCCCACGCCCGCGCCGCCGGCGAAGGCGCCCTGATGCCGGACCGGCTACGCGCGGAGGGCCTGGTGAAGACGTACCGCCGCCGCCGCGTGGTGGACGGCGTGCGGCTGGAGGTTTCGCCGGGGGAGGTGGTCGGGCTTCTGGGGCCCAACGGCGCGGGGAAGACGACCACCTTCAACATGGTCGTGGGGCTGGTGCCGGCGGAGGCCGGGCGGGTGTGGCTGGGGGCCGTGGAGCTCACCGGAATGCCCATCCACCGCCGGGCCCGCGCGGGCCTCGGGTATCTGCCGCAGGAGCCGTCCATCTTCCGGCGACTCACGGTTCGTCAGAATTTCCTGGCGGTCCTGGAGCTGAACCCGGCGCTGGGCCGCGCGGTGCGAGAGGCGCGGGCGCAGGAGCTCCTCGAGGAGTTCGGGCTCACGACCGTTGCCGAGTCCCTGGGAGAGCAGCTCTCCGGCGGCGAGCGGCGTCGTGCGGAGATCGCCCGGTCGCTGATTCCCTCTCCTCGGTTCATGCTCTTCGACGAGCCGTTCGCCGGGGTGGACCCGATCAACGTGGGCGATCTCCAGCGGCAGATCGCCCGGCTGAAGGAGCGCGGGCTCGGGGTCCTGATCACCGACCACAACGTGCAGGACACGCTGCGGATCGTCGATCGCGCCTACCTCATCGCACAAGGCCAGGTCATCGAGGAGGGCACGCCGCGAGCGCTGGCCGAGTCCGAGCGCGCCCGCACGGTCTACCTGGGCGAGCGGTTCCGGCTGCACGACTGATGCCGTCCCCCGCGGTGGTGGGTCAGCCGGAAGGCGCTCCCGCCCGGCGGACCTGGCCTGTCACGAGGTGTCTGGCACCTCGTCCCGGGCACCTCGTCCCGGGCACCTCGTCCCGGGCACCTCGTCCCGGGCACCTCGTCCCGGCACCTCGTCCCCTGTCACGAGGTGTCTGGCACCTCGTCCGGGGCACCTCGTCCGGGTTCCGGCTGCACGACTGAGATGCCGTCCCCCGCGGTCGTCGGCCAGCCGCAAGGCGCTCCTGCCCGGTGGACATGGCCTGTTACGAGGTGTCTGTTACGAGGTGTCTGTCACGAGGTGTCGGCGTCACGAGGCGTCACGAGGTGTCCGTCACGAGGTGTCTGGCACCTCATCTCGGCACCTCATCTCGGGCACCTCGTCTCGGCACCTCGTCTCGGTCGGTCCCCCCGGTCGTCGGCCAGCCGGAAGGCGCTTCCGCTCGGCGGACCTGGCCTGTCACGAGGTGTCTGGCACCTCGTCCGGGGCACCTCGTCCGGGGCACCTCGTCCGGGCCCGATGAGAAGTCGTCTGCCACCTGCCCGAGGGGGCCACGAGTCGACTGACAGGCTCCGGAGGCGCCTTTCCGAGATGAAATCGCCGGGGAAGGCGTCTCCCCAAGGCTCGGGCACCTCGTCGCGTCTGCATCCCTTCATGCGCAACCAGATCGCCGGATCAGGCGGTGCATGTGCGTTCGCGTCGCATGCCAAAAACGCGCCGCGTTCTCGGAGCATGCGCGGGTGGACACCCCCAGGCCGCTCGCCGGACTCCTCAGTGCGCGCCTGCACGACACGCGCCAGCGCCATCAGAGGCACCCCGAGAAGTCAAGTCGCTACGCGCAGAATCGCCCAAAATTCCTGAGAAATCTCTCGACCAAGCCGCCATCCGAGCCATCGGCGCTGGACGCCGATTCGTCGCCATTGGTAGCTTGGCACGAAGTTTGATGTACGTCCGGGGCCCCGCATGGCGATGGAACTGAAGCAGAACCTTCGGCTGACGCAGACGCTGGTGATGACCCCCCAGCTGCAGCAGGCGATCAAGCTGCTTCAGCTGTCCCGGATGGAGCTCCTGGAGACCGTCCGGGAGGAGATGGAGACCAATCCACTCCTCGAGCAACCCGACGAGACGGCCGACGGCAACCTCGACGAGAAGGCCCCCGGGGAGGCCAGCCTCGAGGCGGAGAACACCGAGACCCGTCCCGAGGTCCTGGAAGCCGCCGCGCCGGAAAAGGTCGAGGAGGTCAAGGGCGACGCTCCGGGGGAGATCGACTGGGACGCCTACTTCAACAGCTACCAGTTCAACGAGCCCACCACCCCCTCCAACAAGAACAACGTCGCCACCGAGGACCTCCCGAGCTTCGAGGCCAACCTGGTCGAGAAGGAGGACCTCGCCCGACATCTCGAGTCTCAGCTGGGCTTCCTGAAGCTGAATGACGCCGAGCGTCGCGTCGCCTCGCTGATCCTCTACAACCTCGACGACGACGGGTATCTCAAGTTGGTCGAGGTGGAGGGAGACCCGCTCATTCGCCTCTCCAACGAGGCCGATGTCCCCATCCTCGTGGCCGAGCGCACGCTGCGGAGGATCCAGCAGCTCGAGCCCAAGGGCTGCGGCGCGCGCGACCTCCAGGAGTGCCTGCTGATCCAGGCCGCGGCGCTGAAGGACGCGCGGGCCGCGCTCCTCGCCGTCATCCTCAAGCGCCACCTCAAGCTGCTGGAGTCGAAGAACCTTCCCGCCATCGCCCGCGAGCTGAAGATCAGCCTCCAGGACGTCGTCGAGGCCAGCAAGCTCCTGGCCAAGCTGGATCCCAAGCCCGGCCGCAACTGGTCCGGCGAGGACGCGCAGTACATCACCCCCGACGTCTTCGTTTACAAGCTGGGCGACGAGTACACCGTCGTCCTCAACGACGACGGGCTCTCCAAGCTCCGCATCTCCGCGATGTACCGCGCGGCCCTGCGCGACGGCGCGGGCAAGAACCCCAAGGCCCGCGAGTTCATCCAGGACAAGATGCGCTCGGCGCAGTGGTTGATCCGAAGCATCCACCAGCGGCAGCGGACCATCTACAAGGTCACCGAAAGCATCGTGAAGTTCCAGCGCGACTTCCTGGACAAGGGCATCGCGTACCTGAAGCCGCTCATCCTTCGCGACGTGGCCGAGGACATCGGCATGCACGAGTCGACGGTGAGCCGGGTCACCACCGCCAAGTACGTGCACACTCCGCAGGGCATCTTCGAGCTGAAGTACTTCTTCAACAGCTCGATTGCCCGGGTGGCGGGCGACGACATCGCCAGCGAGGCGGTGAAGAATCACATCAAGCTGATCGTCGCCGCCGAGGACGCCAAGACCCCCTACTCGGACCAGAAGATCGTCGAGCTGCTCCGCGCCCAGGGCATCGACATCGCCCGGCGGACGGTGGCCAAGTACCGCGAGGTGCTGGGCGTGCTGCCCAGCAGCAAGCGGAAGCGCTATTACTGATCCCCGGGCGGCCGGGGATGTGCTAGCCCCCCGGGCCCGATGCGCCTCTCAGCCCTCGTTCTGGCAGTGTCCCTGACGTCGCTGGCTCCGGCTTCGGCCGCGCCCGAGAAGGTCCTCGTCCTGGTCACCGGGGACGAGAACGGCCACGTCTTGCCCAACACCGAGGCTGACCCGCCCAAGGGCGGCGCGGCCGAGACGCTCGGCTACTGGACCTCGAAGGAGGGTCACTGCCCGGGGAAGCTGGGGAAGGACGGGGCCCCGGCCTGCAAGGACGGGAAGACGCTGGTGCTCTCCACCGGTGACCACTTCAGCGGCCCCTCCATCTCCTCCGCCTTCCAGGGCGAGCCGGTCGCCGAGGCCATGGCCCGGATGGGATACGGCGCGAGCGGGATGGGCAACCACGAGCTCGACTTCGGCCGCGAGCAGTTCGACCGCCTTCGCGACATCGGCGGCTTCCCCTACCTCTCGGCCAACGTCCGTCCCCCGGCCAAGAAGGGCGACAAGGATTACGACCTCAAGCTGAAGCCATTCGCCATCTTCCAGCGGGGCGGGGTGAAGATCGGCGTGGTCGCGCTGTCGGCATCCAACGTGGCGAAGACGGTGATGTCCGGGCGCTTCTACGGCAACGAGGTCGTCCCCTACGAGCCCGCGCTCCAGCAGGCGATCCCGGCGGCGCGCAAGGCCGGCGCGGACATCGTCATCGTCATCGCCGACGAGTGTCCGACCGTCCTCGAGCCGATCATGGCCAAGCACCCGGAGTGGAAGGTCGCCTTCCTCGCCGGGGGCCACTGCCACACGCCGGTGGAGCGGAAGGCGGGGATGACTCCGCTGGTCAGCCCCGGCCGCTGGTGGCAGCGCTATCTCCGGGCCGAGCTGACGGTCGATGCCGCGCGCCCGGCCGGACAGCGGCTGGTGGGCCTGGAGACCAAGGTGGTGGACGTGGTCGGAGGGGCCGGCGCGCCCGCTGCGGATCCGGAGCTCACGGCGCGGCTGCAGACCTGGCAGAAGAAGCACGACGAGGCCCTGGGGGAGAAGATCGGCTACACGCGGAGCGGCATCGACGCGAACTCAACGACCCTCTTCACCTGGTACGGGCGCGCCATCCGCGAGCGCATCGGAGCGGACCTCACCGTGCTCAACCGGAAGGGCTTCCGCGGCGGAGTGCAGCCCGGCCCGATCACCGCCGCCGCGGTCTACAGCGTGATGCCCTTCGACAACTCGGTGATGACGGTGAAGGTGAAGGGGAAGGATCTGCCTTCGGTCCTCGAGAATCCCGCCGCGGTCTACGAGGGCGCGGCGAAGAAGGGAAACGGCTGGACCGTGAAGGGGAAGCCGGTGGAGCCCGAGACCACGTACACCGTGGCCACGCTCGAGTATCTCTACTTCGGCGGGGACAACTTCCCCTTCGAGCGGCTGGACCCCAACCCCTCGGAGAGCGGGCTGGTGGCCCAGACGCCGGTCATCGAGTGGACCCGGAAGCAGGGAACGACCCAGGAGAAGCCCCTCGAGTCGATCCTGCACTGAGGGATCGCCGCGAGTCATTCCATCTGCCGGTCGCGCCACCCGGGCTTCCCGGAAGCCTGAGTCCGAGCTCCCGCTCAGTCCTCCGCCAGCGGCGGCAGCTTCGCGCTTCCGCCCTCTGAAATCACCCGCTGCACCTTCTCCAGCAGGTGATCGAGGTCGTAGGGCTTGAGGAGCAGCTCCTCCACCCTCGCCCCGGTCAGCTCGGTCAGCGCCCTCGCGTTGGTGGTGGTCCAGAGGAACGGCACCCTCGAGGAGTCGACGTGCTTCACCAGCTGCTGGGCGAAGGCCCAGTTGACGTCGTACGGCGGTCCGATGTCGACGATGGCCGCCGCCGGCCGGAACTCACGGAACAGGACGGGGAAGTCGATCTCGCCGAGCCGGAGCGCCCGCACGTGGAGGGTCTTCACCTCGTACCCCGCGTGGCTCAGAGCCTCGTCGAGCGCGGCCAGGATGTCGTCGTTGCCATTGGCGACCAGGATGCGAGGGCGAACGTTCATCCTGGGAGGGATGGGGTCCTCTGCCGAAAGAGGGAACCCGGGCGGTCGGGAACCGCGTGTTCGCACTGGCCGCGTGGCTGGATCCCGGACGACCGGCCGTGCGGCTCGCGAACTCTCGTTGCTACCGCGGGCCGGTGGTCCGCGGCGCGGGGGGCTGGATCTCCTGCACCAGCCGGTCCGCCCCGTAGACGACCCGCAGCGCCTCGGTGAGCGCGCGGCTGTCCACGGCCACCGTCCGGTTGTTCCGGATGTCGAACCCGTAGTCGCCGCCCAGCGAGGGCAGATTCCCGTCGAACACCAGGCCCACGATCTCCGCGTTGCGGTTGATGACCGGCGAGCCGGAGTTGCCCCCGATGATGTCGTTGGTGGTGACGAAGTCGAACGGCGTGATGAGGGTCAGGCGGTCCTTCGCCTTCAGCCACGAGGCAGGCAGGTCGAACGGCGGCTCACCGGTGGCACGGGCGAAGGCTCCTCCCATCTCGGTGAACGGCGGCACCTGGATCCCGTCTTCCCGGGTCCAGCCCCGCACCGAGCCGTACGACAGCCGCGCGGTGAACGTCGCGTCGGGGTAGCGGCTGGTCCCCTCCAGCTGGAACCGGGCCTTGGCGATGAGCTCGGCGTTCTTCCGCACCACCGATTCCACCTGGTCCTCGTACGCCTTGCGGGCACCCCGCATCTCCGGGTCCAGTCGGCGCACGAAGACGATCATCGGGTCCTCCGACGCGGCGATCGCCTCCGGCCCGCCGTTCCACAGCGAGCGCCGCAGGCCCACGTCGTACAGCTTGGTGCCCTTGACCAGCCGGGTCGCGAGCTGGCGGGGCGAGTCCTTCTCCAGCACCTTCTTCACGTAGGGGTGGTCAGCCCCGAGCTCCTCGCGCATCTTGGTGAGGCCGAGGCTGAACAGCTCCACCTCCAGCTCCGGGTAGATCGGTGCCTTGCTGAACGTGAGCAGCTCGGTCGCCGGGAGCCGGGCGTCGGTGAACTCGCGATAGCGCTCGACGTCCGGCTTCTGCCGCTCGGTCACGCCCCACACCAGATTGCGGGCGATGCCAAACAGCTCCGAGAAGTACTTGTTCTCCGAGCGGATCCACGTCGTCTCCCGCTCCAGCTTCTCCTCGGTCCTGGTGGCGTGGGCAATCGCATCCCACGCTCCACCGACCTCCTTCTGCAGGGCGGGCACCTTCGCCACGCGGGCCCGGAGCGACTGCTCCTCCTTCACCTTCGAGGCGAAGAACGCAGGATCGAGCAGCGCGTCCCGCCTGCCGAACCACGCCTTGTACGAGTTCTCCACTCCGAACAGCGTGGCGCGACTGATCCGGCGCTCCTCGGCGCCGCGCTCGGCGAACTGGGCCACCCAGCCACGCTCCTGGGCGAGCCGCGCGAGCTTCAGTGGAATCATCTCGTCCCGGAGCGAGGCGAGCTGCGCCACCGTCAGCAGGCGACTGGTCTTTCCGGGGTTGCCGGAGACGAAGGTCAGCTCTCCGTCGCGGGCGCCGTCCGTGCTCCACCGGAAGTAGTCGGGGGTCTGCAGCGCCTTTCCGTCGTCGTAGACGCGGAGGAAGGCCACGTCCAGGTCGTAGCGCGGAAAGTTGAAGTTGTCCGGGTCGCCACCGAAGAAGGCGATGGACTCCTCGGGGGCGAAGACCAGGCGCACGTCCTTCTTCCAGCGCCGGTAGGTGTACAGGTGGTACTGCCCGCCGTGATACAGCGTGACCACCTCACAGCGCAGCTTGTCCGACGTCTGGCACGCCTTCTCGATGCGGGCGAACTCGCCCTTCTGCGCGCGGAGGAACGCCGCGCCCGACAGATCCCGCGTCACGCCCTGGACCCGGCGGGTGACGTCCTCGATCCCGATCAGCTGGTTGATCTCCATCCGCGGGCAGGTCCGCTCCTCGGCCGGGCTCCTGGCGTAGAACCCGCCGGCGGTCAGGTCCTGCTGGGGTGTGGAGAGGTCCTGGATGCACCGCCGCGCGCAGTGGTGATTGGTCATCACCAGGCCATCCGGGCTCACGAAGCTCCCCGAGCAGCCGGTGGCGAGGCGCACGCTGGAGAGCCGCACGTGGTCCAGCCACGCCTGGTCGGGCGCGAAGCCGTAGGTCTTCTGGACGCGGCTCGAGGGGAAGTTGTCGAAGGTCCACATCCCTACCTCGGCGCGGAGGGCCGAGGCAGAGACGAGGAGGCCCAGGAGGGTCGGGGCGAGGAATCGGGTCATGTGGAAAGCGGCCGTCCCGTAGGTGGGACAGACGCCCATGTCAATGGAATCTGGCCAGTGACGCAGGTCCAGCAATACCCGCTGATCGAAAGAAACCCAGGGGGAGCCTGGGGTCATCCCTCTGAGGGGGGGTCGGCCCGGCGCCTGCAAGCAAGCAGGCTCTCGACATGCGCTCCCTGCTCCTCGGACTCACCCTGGTGCCAGCCCTTGTCCAGGCGGCCCCCGTTCTCGTCCCCCTTTCCCGTGGCATCGAGCTGCGGACCCAGGCGCTGGCGGACCCCAGCGCGGCCGACCTGGTCGTCCAGTCCCGCCTCCTCGCGGCGAAGTACGGCATCCGCTGCGTGAGCGGGGATGCCTTCGGACCGAAGTCGCCGGTCGTGACCGGGGCGGCCTGCGAGGCGCGGGACGCCAGCGGGTTGACCTACGAGGTCAGGGTCACCGCGGTGAGCAGCGTCTCCGTCGCCCTGGAGGTGCGCCAGACCGGCACCCTGGCCCGGGCGGTCGACCGGACCCCGTTCGAGGCGCTCCCGGCCGACCCCGAGCTGGGCGTGCTCGCCCGGTACCAGATGACCGGCTACTCCATCGACGGCTCGCCCGTGAGCACCACCTTCGCCTCGCTCGTCCTGCGCGGTGACGGGAGCTACGCCTTCGGCGAGCGGAAGGGCCGCTGGTCGGTGATGCAGGGGTTGTTGCTGCTGGATGGGGAGTACACCGGCTGGGGTCCGGGTGCTCTGTCCGAGGATGCGCGCCGGCTGACCTTCCATGCGAAGGGCCCCCGGTTCAGCGTCTCCGCCTCCCTGGTGTGGATGGACCCGCAGGCTCTCGCCCTGGGCCAGGCGACCCGCTGAGCGAGCGCGTGGGCGCCGCCCCCTCGGCGCCCGGGACTGGATGACGCAGCTTCCCGGACAGCATGGAACGGCCCACCGAATCACCCCCGCCCCCGTCCAGGGACCCCGTCGAGGGGAGTCCGGACACCCCCGACCCCCGGCCCCCTGGGCGGAAGCGGCCCGAGCCCGACCCCTTCCCGGGCTATGGCGAACCGCCGCCCGACGCTCGCCGGGAGTCGCCGCCGAACGTGCCCCGGCGAGAGTGGGGCCCGACCGGGAACACCGAGCCCTGAACGGGGTTCCAGGCGGGGTTGCACCCGGACGCCGGTCGAGCTGTCATCGTGCCCGTCATGTGACGGTCCACCCACAACTGCACTGGAGGCCCTGCGCCATGCACCTCGCCATCACCTTCCGGAATTTCGAGGCGTCCGAGTCCCTGAAGGACCACACGCGCGAGAGGCTGGAGCGGCTGGCGAGGAATCTGGAGCGGGCCTGTACGGCGCACGTGGTGATGAACCTCGAGCGGCACATCCATCACGCCGACCTGACCTTCATCCACGGAGCGCTGGTGCTCCGGGCCAAGGTCTCCACCCCGGACATGTACGCCTCGGTCGACCTCGCGGTGGACTGCCTCGAGGAACAGCTCCGGCGGGACAGGGACCGCTCCAAGCATCACCACCGCCGCGCCTGGGTGCACCACCAGCAGGGGGTGCTCCCGCCCGAGGAAGAGGAAGCGCTCGACGGCGCCGCCTGATGGCGGAAACCGGCTCGGGTCGAGCGGCCCTCGCTGCCCCTCGCGCCCGATCCCTGCGTCGAGCGCGAGCGGGGCGCGCGGCGCGACGGATCGTCTCGGCCGGAGAGGGCGGAGCCTTGCGCCGCTCGCAGGCACGGGCTATCTCGCGCGAACGCTCCCCTGTGGCACTGGCCGGGGTTTTCCGCCGGGCGAGCGTTCGTGCCCATGAAGATCACCGAGTTCCTCAGCCCCCAGGCGGTGATCCCCGAGCTCCGAGGGCAGACGAAGCCGGACATCCTGCGCGAGCTCGCGGACGCGCTTGCCGGCGCCTATCCGGGGCTGAACGGTGGCCGGGTCCTGGAGGTGCTCGCCGAGCGCGAGAAGCTCAACACCACCGGGATCGG
>Ga0070664_100002233_pt1 | contig 15588 bp, 21 predicted proteins | sample KBSC73metaG_FD_65863 | JGI IMG/M metagenome (GOLD analysis project Ga0070664, IMG submission 65863) | Corn rhizosphere microbial communities from Kellogg Biological Station, Michigan, USA - KBS C7-3 metaG | ecosystem: Host-associated > Plants > Roots > Rhizosphere > Soil ... | reverse complement strand
CTGGGACAGAAGATCACCGGCATTGGCCTTGCCGTGGAAAGTGTCGAGCCTTACGGCGACGACGTTATTTTCGAACTGGATGTCACTACGAATCGTCCGGATTGCATGAACCATCTTGGGGTCGCCCGGGAAGTTGGCGCGATATTCGGCACATCCATTCGTCGACCGCAATTCAGCCTTCTTGAGTCCAAAAAGAAAACCGCCGACGCATTTACCGTATCTATCGCCGAAGCTGATCTCTGCGGACGATACTGTGGCCGCGTCATTTCAGGCGTGAAGATTAAACCATCCCCGGACTGGCTACGGAAGCGTCTCGAAAGTGTTGGCACTCGCTCCATCAACAATGTGACCGATGTGACGAACTACGTATTGATGGAACTTGGTCACCCGTTGCATGCCTTTGATGCGGACACCCTCGACGGGCGCCAGATTATCGTCCGCCGTGCCGAGATCGGCGAAAGTATCACGACACTGGATGGCGTGGAGCGCACCCTGAATCCTTCCAATCTCGTCATTGCCGACACCCGTCGGGCGGTCGCGCTTGCCGGGATCATGGGTGGAGCGGATACCGAAATCTCAGCGAAGACAAACAATGTATTTCTGGAAAGCGCATATTTTGCCCCGCACTCCATCCGTAAGACTGCCCGTTCCCTCGGCATGAACACGGAAGCGTCGTATCGCTTCGAGCGTGGCGCAGACATCCGGATGGCCCAAACGGCATGCGATCGTGCGGCCGCGATGATTCAGGAACTGGCGGGTGGCGAGATCTATTCGGGCATGATTGACGAGTATCCCGGACAGTTGCACTCGGTCCGAGTCCCATTGCGTCGCAATCGAATTGAGAAATTTCTGGGAGCCGCCGTGGAAGATTCCGTTGTGGAAGGAATCTTCCAGCGACTTGAATTCAAGGTCACAAAATCACCCGAGGGATGGAGCGTCGAAGTCCCCAGCTTTCGCGTGGATGTTTCCGTCGAACAGGATCTTCTCGAAGAAATCGCACGGCACTATGGCTACGACCGATTTCCCGGTACCCTGCCGGCCTGGAGGGGATACGGATCGTTTCTACCGAGCGAAGCCGGGGAGCGTAAACTTCGCGATCTGCTGTCGAATAGTGGGTACAACGAAATCAGCACATATTCTTTCAGCGATGAAGAAACGGAACGGCGGTTTCGTCCAAACGTCGAACCCGTAAGATTTCAAAACCCGATGTCTGAAGATGCGACCATCCTGCGCACCTCCCTGGTGCCCGGAATACTAAAGTCGCTTCAGTGGAATCTGAACCGGGGCATTCACGACCTTCAGTTTTTTGAATTCAGCAAGGTCTACAGCAAGTCCGGCGAGAACCGCGCGTTGATTCTGGCAGCATGCGGTGCGTTGCGTGCGCACACCATGCATGAGAGTACGCGCGACTTTGGCTTTTATGATCTCAAGGGAGACGTCGTAAGCATTCTGGAGGGCTTCGGAGCCTATTCAGAACTGGCGGAAACAAACACAGACAAAATTCCCTCGTACTACCATCCGGGCAGATGTGGACGTTTTGGCGATCTGGCAGTATTTGGTGAAATCCACCCGGAAGAGCGCGAAGCATTAAAGATTCGTCATCGAGTCGTTCTCGCGGAGCTGAACGTCGAAGCTCTGTTGTCGTTGTCGCGAACTTCAATACATCCGGTGCGGGCTATTCCACGATTCCCCGCGATCCGGCGAGATTTTTCGTTCATTCTCGACAAAGGGACCCAATATGCCGCCGTGCAACGGATGATTGCCGATGTCGGTATACCGGAACTGACCAGGATTGAGCCATTCGACAGGATGGAAATCGGACAGTTCGCGGATTCAAAGTACAGCCTTTCGCTGTCAGTGGTATATCAATCGACGGACCGCACGTTGACCGATGCCGAGGTGGAAGGCTTTGATCGTAGAATTCTCGACATACTGGAACAGCGCCTCGGCGCACAATTGAGGAAGTAGAATGACACCTTCGGCTGTAGATCGATTTACGGAACTGGAAACACGCATCGTTCGTACTGTTGAACTGGTCAAGACCACACGCCTGGAAAAGGCCGCTATTGAAAAGGAACTCACAATGACACGCAAGAGCGTCGAACGCCTCGAACGTGAAATTGAGGAGTTGAAGCAGGAGCGTGAACTGGTCAGGAACAGGGTGGAATCCCTGCTCGATAATTTATCGGAAATCACCGAGGAGTCCGTTGTCTAAACCCAGACCGCGCAGCATTGATGTTGAGATCTACGATCAGAAATATTCCATCGTTCTGAAATCCGCGATTTCAGAAGCGGATTTTCGGGAGCTTGCCGAGCTGGTCGATACACGCATGCGGGAAATCGCAGCGGTTGCCAGCACACCGGATTCCCTTAAAATCGCGGTGCTGACCGCCCTTCATCTGGCTCAGGAGCTCCGCGAACACAAGGAGTTTGCAGAGAACGAAGAGATTCTCTGCAGAAAGACCGATGCCTGGACGCGAACGCTGGAACAATTGCTGAGTAAATAGTCCGGCTGGAAAATTGCGAAGTCCTCCGATTTCGCAATTCCCCGAGCGCCTGCTCGGAATTCGATACGACTGAGATCTTCATTTGACCGGCAATGTCCGGTTCCTTACAATAAGCGAACCCTGCAAGGTTCGTGATGGTCTCAACTAATTTTGAACCAATGCTTATTTGATAGGGTGTCCGATTCTCGGCGTGGTGTGCGGGTCTGGTCCTCTTCGGAGGGCATCAAGATCCCCTGAAGCGTCGATAGGGTGCCCACCTGTTACGGCAGGTTCAAATAGGTAGGGCCACACGGCCAAGCGGGGCAACAAATTACTTCATGTCCGGCGTCCCCTCACGCCTTAGAAAGTTCGAGTTTTCGTATCCGTGAAAATTTTATTTATCGGTGACACGGTGGCCCGTGCGGGCCGCACCATGGTGCACGACTGCCTCAAGCAGCTGAAAGAGGAGTACCAGGTCGATCTCACCATTCTCAACTGCGAGAACGCGGCAGCCGGTTTCGGCGTAACCCCGACCATCGCCGACGAGTTCCTCGACTGGGGTGTCGACGTTCTGACTTCGGGAAATCACATCTGGGACAAGAAAGAGATTTTTCCATACCTGGAAAAGCACTCGAGAATTCTTCGGCCGGCAAATTACCCACCAGACAATCCGGGCCGCGGCTGCATGGTTGCCAGAACACGGCAAGGGGAGGAGTTCGCGGTTCTTAATCTTCAAGGGCGTGTGTTCATGCCGACAACGGATGATCCGTTTCGCGTTGCGGATGCGGAGTTGGCGAAGCTCTCAAAAGACGTGAGAGTGATATTTGTCGATATGCATGGCGAAGCGACTTCGGAAAAAGTGGCGATGGGCTGGTATCTGGATGGGCGTGTTTCAGCCGTGATCGGAACCCACACGCATATACCCACTGCGGACGAAACCATACTGCCCGGAGGCACGGCGTATCAGACCGACGCGGGAATGACGGGACCGTTCATGTCGGTCATCGGCGTGATGAAGGAAGATGTGATTCACCGTTTCCTGACGCAGATACCGGTAAAATTCGAATCCGCATCACAGGATGTGCGATTGAATGGAACACTGATCGACGTGGATTCGTCCACCGGGAAGGCGCGAAGCATTCAGAGAATTCACAGGCAGTAATTACGGAAAGCAAATCCGTCTTCCGAAGGGAGAGGGTGGCCCGCGCGAGCGCGCCAGGTGAGGCGTGCGATATTAAATTTCTCATTTTTGTGCCACGCACCTGCAGCCACTCCGAAATTCATTCGCATCATCATTAACGGCGTCTAAAATGGTACCCATGTTTGAATCACTATCGGAAAAGCTACAACGCGCATTCAAGAACCTCAAGGGCGAAGGCCGCCTCACCGAGCAGCACATCGACGATGCCCTGAAGGAAATCCGCATCGCATTGCTCGAAGCCGATGTGAATTTCAAAGTCGTCAAGCAGTTCACGGATACTGTGCGAACCAGGGCCATCGGCCAGGATGTGCTCCAGAGTCTGAGTCCAGGCCAGCAGGTCGTTAAAATTGTCCGCGACGAACTGGTCGACATGCTGGGCGGCGAAAATGTGCGGGTCCACTTTACATCCCAGCCTCCGACCGTGATCATGCTGGTCGGCCTCCAGGGAGCCGGCAAAACAACATCGGCGGGAAAACTTTCCAAATGGCTTGCGAAAAACGGGCATCGTCCGATGCTGGTTTCCGTCGACGTTTATCGGCCTGCGGCTCGAGAACAGCTCAAGGTCATTGCGCGCGATATCGGCGTGAAAATCTGGGAGGGTGAAGCGGGGGACAAACCGCTGGCGCTTTGTCAGAACGCGCTGCGCGAAGCCCGCAACACCGGACACGACGTGCTCGTTATCGATACCGCCGGGCGTCTTCACATCGACGAAGCCTTGATGAAGGAGCTTGGCGAGATCAAGGAAACAATTCGACCTCACGAGATTCTGTTCGTCGCCGACGCCATGCTCGGTCAGGATGCCGTTAAAAGTGCGCAGCAGTTTCACCAACAACTGGGTTTCAACGGATTCATTCTCACCAAAATGGACGGCGATGCCCGCGGCGGAGCTGCGCTATCGATCAAGCAGGTCACCGGACAGCCGGTAAAGTTTGTTGGAACCGGAGAAAAGTACGACGCACTTGAGCTTTTCCATCCCGACCGTCTCGTATCCCGGATCATGGGAATGGGCGACATCATGTCCCTGATCGAAAAGGCGGAAGAAGTTGTCGACAAAAAACAGGCGCTGGAGCTTCAGGAGAAGATCCAGAAAGACAGTTTCACCATGGAAGATTTCCGCGACCAGCTGCGGCAAATGCGCAAGCTCGGCTCCATGGAGCAGATTCTGGGAATGCTGCCGAGCATCGGTCCGTTTAAGGATCTGCAGAAGGCAAAGGTCGACGAAAAGGAACTGGTCCGCATCGAAGCGATTATTAATTCCATGACTCCCAGGGAGCGCCGTCATCATCAATTGATCAACGGAAGCCGCCGGAAGCGGATTGCCAAGGGCAGTGGGACCAGCGTTCAGGCGGTGAATCAGCTTTTGAAACAGTTTGTCCAGACCCAGAAGATGATGAAGGGAATGAAGAAGGGATTGTTCGGAAAGGCGATGAGAGGCATGAAAATGCCACAAATGCCGTTCTGATGGCTAATGGCCAGTAAGTCGTTTATACTGGTCGGGTTTTTCTAATTGAAGGAGGCTAACCGTTTGGTAGCAATTCGAATGGCCCGTATTGGGTCCAAGAAACGTCCCTATTACCGGATTGTGGTCATTGAGAAACGCCGCGCCCGAAACGGCCGTTTTCTCGAAGTACTCGGACAGTATAATCCGATTGCCAATCCTGCACAGATCACCATCAATGGGGAACGGGCACTCTACTGGCTGTCGAAAGGTGCCGAACCTTCCGAGACAGTTGCCAGCATTCTCCGGAACAAGGAGATCGTGAAAGCATAGTTTTCTGGCTCTCGGCAAGTTCGGACAGCTAAGCCCCCCTGAGCCCTTAATTCTTGAGCGACGCGGCATAAAAGGTGCGTTGGAGTTATGGAGGCTGAAATGAAGGAGCTGATCGAGGATATTGCCAAAGCTCTCGTGGACAAGCCTGAAGAAGTAGCCGTCCATGCAATTGAAGGGGAACAGACAACCGTTTTGGAACTGAGGGTGGCCCCGACGGATCTCGGTAAAGTTATTGGGAAACAAGGCAGAACCGCACGATCTATCCGGACCATATTGGGCGCAGCCGGAATGAAAATGAAGAAACGGTTTACGCTCGAAATTCTGGAGTAACTCTCCAATCGCCAGCATCGACGCCGGTTTTATTCGAGTCGCCCGCATAACACGCACTCAGGGACTGCGCGGCGCCGTCCGAGTGGACCTGATTCTCGACGATGATCGCATTCTGGATCCGGGTCGAGAGATTCAGATGGAGATCGGCGGCAGCTGGCGCCCCGTTAAGATCGAGATCTTCAGAAGGCAGCATGGCCGGTTCGTGATGAAGTTTGTTGGAATCGATTCGATTGAGGACGCCGAAAAGATCGTCGGCGCCGAACTTCGAATCCCGGAATCGGAGATTCCTGCTGCGGAAGAAGGATCGTTTTATACGTTTCATCTGCGGGGCTGCCGGGTCTACGCGATTCATGACGCCGATGAAAGCAGCGATGAATACATCGGAGAAGTTACCGATGTCGTGGACGGCGGTGGAACACATCTTTTGCAGGTTGGCCGCGGTAAGGAAGAAACGCTGATTCCCTTCGCGGAGTCGATTGTGAAGAAAGTCGATCTTGCAGCACGGCGAATCGAAGTGGAATTGCCGAAAGGTCTTCTGGAATTGAACAAGTGATGGTCTTCGACGTCATCACGATTTTTCCGGAATTCTTCAACGGACCATTTGAATACGGTGTCATCCGGCGTGGCCGGGCCAGTGGAGCGATTGAAACCCGGATCCACGATCTAAGAACGTTCACGGACGACCGGCATCAGACGGTGGACGACAGGCCGTTTGGCGGCGGCGAAGGCATGGTGCTGAAGCCCGAACCGATCTTCAAGGCCGTCGAAGCGATTCGGGATGGCGAAGCATCGGAAGTCGTGGTGCTGAGTGCGGCGGGGCGCCGGTTTAATCAGGCCGAAGCCCTGAGGCTTTCGAAAGCACCTCAGCTGATCCTGGTCTGTGGACGCTACGAAGGTATTGATGAGCGGGTTACCGAACACCTGGCAACCGCGGAACTCTCAATAGGGGATTTTATCCTGTCGGGCGGTGAGATTGGCGCCGTGATGATCGTGGATGCCGTCGCACGATATATACCGGGGGTTGTCGGGAAAGAGGAATCGATACTGAGGGATTCCTTCTCGGATCCCGAGGCGCTGGAAGTAACGGTGGAACATCCGCACTATACGCGGCCCGCCGAGTTTCGAGGATGGCACGTACCGCCGGTGTTGATTTCCGGCGATCATACGGCAGTGAAAAAATGGAGAGCGGAAGCCGCAATAAGCAAGACCGCCAGAAACAGACCGGATTTGTTGAAGCGAGGAATTTATGAACGTAATGGACACGATTGAAAATCAGCAGCAGCGGACCGATCTCCCGGTCTTTCATCCCGGAGACACCGTGAAGGTTCACGTGAAGATCCGAGAAGGTGACAAAGAACGAATTCAGGTGTTTGAAGGAGTCTGTATTGCTCAGAAGCACACCAGCATCCGATCCACCTTCACGGTTCGAAAAATTTCATTTGGCCATGGCGTCGAACGCATCTTCCCTCTGCATTCCCGCATCATCGATAAGATTGAAGTGGTGCGCTCAGGACGAGTGCGGCGTGCAAAGCTCTATTACATCCGTGAACTGCGCGGCAAGTCGGCTCGCATCAAGGAAGTGCACGATACGAAGGAGTCTCGGAAGGCAGTCGCCCAATAAAAAAGGGCACCCATGAGCCGACTGCTAGCTGTTGCGTTCATTCTATTTTGCTTTGAAGTTGGCATATTCCTGATCCTGATTCCATGGTCCGTATTCTGGGACAGCAATCTGCTGCTGGAATACGTTTCCGTCCTTCGTCCATTGGTTCTGCATAATTTCTTTCGCGCCGGGGTTTCCATCCTCGGCGCGATCGATATCTTTATCGGCGTCACTGAGCTTCGATATTTCCTGAAATCCCTGAAAGTCGTCAATCGTACTTCCCTATGATTCGGTGCTACGTCACGGATCGGCGGCAGGGCGATCTGCTCGACCACGTCGCGCGGGCCGTCGCGACCGGCGTCGACTTGATTCAAGTTCGCGAGAAAGATCTCGCTGCCACGGATTTGCTTGATCTGGTGTGCCGTATACGAGACACAGCCGCCGGCCACACTGGCTCCAGGACGAAAGTGCTCGTCAACGGCCGCCTGGACATTGCGCTGATCGCGGGAATCGACGGGGTTCACCTGCCAGCTGATGGACTACCGGCGTCTGAAGTTCGGCCTCATGTACGCACCCTTGGCGTCTCCTGCCACTCGTCTGAAGAAGCGGTTCAAGCGGAACACGATGGCGTGGACTACATTATCTATGGCCCGGTGTTCGAGACACCCGGCAAGAGGGCGGTTGGAATCGATGCTCTGCGACAAGTCGCGCAGGCGGTAAAGATCCCAGTCCTGGCGATCGGCGGAATCACTTCAGAAAATACAGCAGCAGTCCTTGAAGCGGGCGCCTCCGGCATTGCCGCCATTCGCATGTTTCAACAGCATTAAAGGCAAACAACGGCATGTCCGACATGTCCGACATGCGTAAACATCGCCTCTTCAACTGGAGTCAGTCCCGAACTCCGTCAGAGCCGGGCAAGGCGGGCAGATTCAAGATTGGTTCCCGCGACATGAGCACTTGCGAGAAACGATGGGTTTGGGCGCGCGCGCACAATAGGGCATGCCCTGCCATCAACGAGTAACCTGCTCGTCAAATCCGAGCGAACTTCCTTCCATTTTCCGATTTTCGCAACGAAAGATCCTGTGGTTCAAAATGACTCTGTGTGATGATCCTGAAAGTGAACGATCAAGACGCACAGCAAATCATGCACATTCTCGAAGAGATTCGCGAGAACCAGAAACTGCAACTCAAACAGCAGGCTGATGCGCTCACACTGCAGCGGGAACAGTTTGCGATAACTCAGAAACAAACCGATCGTACCGAACGTATTCAGGACCGCGCCGAACAGATTCAGGCAAAGAGCGCGCAACTCGTATCAGGTTCGCGTAAAGCCATGCTGGTCATCCTGCCAGTTATCCTTATTCTCATCGGGTATGTGTCCTGGCTCTTCTTTCACTACGTCGCACGCTGATACGCACACCGGTTCGCGAGAAACTTCTACCAGTTGCCGTGTATATCACCCCACGGACACGCCGCCCCCACAGTCGCACCGGAGTCCGCCGAAGACGAATTATCGGCGGACGCACGTCGACGTTCGGTCCAGGCGCGAGGACAAAAGCCGATGACAGCCTTTCGTCGTCAACTACGAGTCCGTTCTTTCTCGCGCAACGCGATTACCCAGAACAGCAGTGCTGTTGCGAATCCTGCGGCTGCCCCGAATAACACATAAGTCGGGTCCCGCCGGTTTGCGAAAAGCATCACTGTCGTCATCCCCGACAAACATCCACCGATGCTCAACGGCCAATGATTTCGAACGAGTCGGCTTCGGCCAACAATGATCCAAAGCGGAGCCGCCACCACCAGTGCATTCAGATAAGTGATCAGAGCTCCGACAATCAGAACGACAAGAGCCAGGCCCCACTGACCGGAATGAGCGCTCATGGCAAAAAATGGAAGGCTATACAGTAGAGGTATCGCCAAAGGAGCAACCGCAAACGCGAGCACCAACCGGCTCTCCGGGCTCCAATCGCGGATCATTTCGTTGATTCCACAAGTGCGGTTAGCGCGCTACGCGGGTCGGGCGCAGCGGTGACGGCGCGCCCTACCACAATGTAATCCGCGCCGGACGTCAGCGCTTCGCGAGGAGTTGCCAGACGTTGCTGGTCGTTTGCGGCCTGGCCGGGCATCCGAATGCCGGGAGTGACGATTTTGAAATTGGATCCCACGGCCCGACGCACGAGCTGAATCTCCCGGGGCGAGCACACGACGCCGGCAATTCCGCATTCCTCAGCAAGTTTTGCCATTGCCACGACCTGTTGCGACATTGGTCTGGCAACGCCGACTTCCGCAAGCTCCGCATCGTTCAGACTGGTCAGAACCGTTACAGCTACCACTGTTGGCTTGCGTTCCCCAAATTTGTCCTGCAGCTCCTTCGCAACAGCCTGCATCATCATCCGGCCTCCAGCCGCATGTATAGTCATCAGCGAAACTCCAAGCTTCGCAGCTTCCAGAACACCATGAGAGACCGTGTTGGGGATGTCGTGAAACTTCAGGTCGAGAAACACCTTTCCGCCGAGTTCCACGATCTCCCGTACAAGCGAGGGACCCTCCGCCGTGAAGAGCTGCATACCAACTTTAAACATGCCCACATGTTCGTAAAGCGGACGTACGAGCTTCATCGCTTCTTCGCGAGTACTGACATCCAAAACGAGAAGGATTTTCTCTTTCATATTTTTATCTTCCCTACAAGCTCACGCACTGAAGACATTCCGCGCTTTTGCAGAAATCTCGCGAGGCCATCCAGAACATGCAGCGGTGCTTTCGGATCCTGAAAGTTGGCAGTGCCAATTTGAACCGCCTGAGCGCCGGCCAGAAAATATTCCACCGCATCTTCGGCCGCAAAGATCCCGCCGAGCCCGATCACCGGAATCTTCACCACCTTCGCGCACTGATACACCATGCGCACAGTGATGGGCCGGATCGCCGGACCCGACAGGCCCCCGGTAATATTGCCGATGCGCGGTTTGAATGTTTCGGTGTCGATGGCCATTGCCAGGTATGTATTGGCCACAGTCAGTGCATCCGCTCCGCCATCCTCGGCCGCACGCGCCATCTCCACGATATCGGTGACGTTGGGCGACAGTTTCACGAATAAAGGACGTGTCGACCGGCTCTTCAGCACGTTCGTGAGGTTCCGTGTCAATTGCGGATCCGTTCCGAAGACCATCCCGCCGTGCTTTGTATTCGGACACGAGATGTTCAGCTCGTACGCCGCAATGCCATCGCAGCCATTCAATTTTTCGACGACTTCCATGTATTCGTCTTCGGCGAAGCCAAAAACATTTACGATGACCGAGCAGCCCGCACTACGAAGAAAGGGCATTTTGTCGCGGATAAAAGCGTCGACGCCAATATTCTCAAGACCGATCGAGTTGAGCATTCCGGAAGGCGTGGGAAAGAGCCGGGGCGGCTTGTTACCCGCGATTGGCCGGGCCGAAGTCCCCTTCACGATGACCGCGCCAATGCGCTTCAGATCGACGAATCTGGCGAATTCTTCACCATAACCAAACGTTCCACTGGCCGCGATAACGGGGTTCCTGAGTCGGATTCCCGCGAGCTCAATGGAAAGGTCGGGCGGTTGGCTCATATTCGCAAAATGGAATTTAGCATATAATTTCGGCGGCCATGACATTGAAGCCCAACTATCAGCTGATGAATGCGGACGAAATGCGTGGCACCCTCAATCGTTTGGCGCAGGAAATCCTCAGCGCCCATTCCGGCCGAGAACTGGTCCTGGTTGGCATACAGCGTCGCGGGGTTCCGATGGCACAGCGCATGGCAAAAACAATGACCGATCAAGCGAATGTCCACCCGCAGCTCGGAATTCTCGACATCAACCTTTATCGTGACGATCTCACGCACGCGGCGGTTCAACCTGTGGTCCGGCGCACCGAACTGCCGCCTCACATCGACGGAAAGGACGTCATTCTCATTGACGATGTCCTCTATACGGGCCGGACAGTAGGTGCTGCCCTGCGAGCGCTCACGGATTTCGGGAGGATGCGCACGATTCAACTTGCCGTTTTTGTGGACCGCGGCCATCGGGAGCTACCTGTCGAAGCCAATTTTATCGGCAAAAAGATTCCAACCAAAGACAACGAAGTGGTTGAAGTGCGCTTGACCGAAATCGACGACGAAGACGCAATCTACGTGATGGAAAAAGCGTGAAGCGAAAAGACCTGCTGGGAATCCGGGAGCTCGACTGTGCTGAAATTCTGGAAATTCTGGACACCGCCGAGTCCATGCAGGAACTCTCGTCGCGTCCGATCAAGAAAGTCCCGACGCTGCGCGGTAAGACGATCATCAATCTGTTCTTCGAATCGTCCACTCGAACCCGAACTTCATTCGAAATCGCCGGGAAATGGCTGTCCGCCGATGTGGTGAACGTCTCGATGTCGACCAGCAGCGTCTCCAAGGGTGAAACGCTGATCGATACAGCCAGAACTCTGGACTCCATGTCGGCGGACTGCGTGGTTATTCGTCACGCATCGTCGGGTGCGCCGCATACCATCGCGCGCATGACAAAAGCGCGCGTCATCAACGGAGGCGATGGCGCTCACGAGCACCCCACGCAGGCGCTGCTCGATGCACTCACAATTCGCCAGCGCAAAGCCAGCCTCAGTGGTCTCAAAGTCGCCATCGTCGGTGATATCGCGCACAGCCGCGTGGCGCGGTCCAATATTCACCTGCTGACAAAATTCGGGTCCGATGTGTGGGCATGTTCGGCACCAACATTGATGCCCGTGAAGATGGACGAGCTTCTGACGGAAAACCAAAATCGCCTGCACATCACGCGATCGATGGACGAGGCACTCGACCAGGCCGATGTCATCATGATGCTCCGCGTGCAGTTTGAAAGGATGAATGAATCGTTCTTTCCCTCTGTGCGCGAGTACTTCCGATACTACGGGCTCAGTCGGCAACGCGCGTCGCGCGCGAAATCCGAGGCCATCATCATGCATCCGGGACCGATCAATCGCGGCGTGGAGATCGCATCGGACGTGGCCGACGGACCGTATTCGGTAATTCTCGACCAGGTCGCCGCAGGGCTCGCGGTGCGCATGGCAATTCTGTATCTGCTGCTGGGGGTGTAATGGATCTGTTGATCAAGAACGGCCGGGTAGTGGATCCTGCACGCAGGATCGATGCCGTCGTGGACGTGGTCATCCGGGGCGGGAAGATCACTTCCATCGGAAAAGCGAATGTTGCCGACATTCCTCATTTCGATGCAACGGGTCTCATTGTCGCGCCCGGTTTCTTTGATATCCATGTTCACCTGCGCGAGCCCGGCACCGAAGAAGCAGAAACCATCGCGACTGGTGGGGCTGCCGCGGTGGCCGGAGGGTTCGTGGCAGTCGCCGCGATGCCGAACACCAAACCTCCCAACGATAATCCGTCCATTACTTCTTACATCATTTCGGAAGCAAAGCGATCCTCGCCGGCGCTCGTATTTCCCATCGGCGCAGTGACCCGAGAACAAAAAGGCGAGACGCTCGCCGAAATCGGCGAAATGGTGGAAGCCGGAATCGTTGGCATTTCCGACGACGGGAAACCCGTCATGGACGGCCGCCTGTTTCGACGTGCGCTGGAATATGCTCAGCTCTTCAATCTTCCCGTGATTCAACATTGCGAAGATCTGAACCTTTCGAAGGGCGGTGTCATGCACGAAGGGGTATATTCAACCAGACTCGGCCTTAAGGGAATACCATCCTCAGCCGAAGACACCATGGTGTCCCGCGATCTGATTCTGGCGGAAACGACCGGAGGGAAGTATCACGTGGCGCATCTGAGTACGCGGCGAGCCGTCGACATGGTGCGTCAGGCAAAGGCGCAGGGACTCAACATTACCGCCGAAGTGACGCCACATCATTTCACATTGACCGACGCCGCCGTTGCAGAATATGACACGAATGCAAAGATGAATCCTCCGCTCCGTTCACAGGACGATGTCGATGCGCTTCGCAGGGGAATCGCGGATGGAACCATCGACGTTATTGCCAGCGATCATGCTCCACACCACCTCAATTTGAAGATGCTGGAATTCGATCGCGCGCCGTTCGGGATAACAGGACTGGAAACCGCGGTAGGACTGGCATTCACAGAGCTTCGGCTTCCGATCGTCCGGATGATTGAAATGTTTGCCACCAATCCACAAAAGATCATGCGTGTCGCGCCATGGGGAATGTTTGAAGGCAGCGACGCGCACGTTACGATATTGGATCCAAAAAGAAACTGGAAATTCGACGTCAGTCAGTCTCGCTCAAAAAGCAAAAACTCTCCGTTTCACGGACGGGAAATGACGGGGAAAGCTGTAGGCACTATCGTGTATGGCAAAGTCGTTCATGAGGATCGCACGTAACATTATTTTGTTCTGCCTGGCCACGACGTCGCTGTGGGCGCAGTCTACGCAGGCGACGGTGGATCGTGTCGCGAGCGATACCCGGCTGAAAGCTGCCGAACAGTTTATCCGCACTGACCATGACCGGATTATTCGAGAAATCATTTCGCTCACGGAAATCCCCGCTCCCCCCTTCATGGAAAACGCCCGGGCCCGAGCCTTCATGTTGATGCTGAAAGAACACGGGTTGACCAGCGTGGAAATAGACTCCGAAGGTAATGCCATGGGACTTCGAAAAGGAACCGGCAATGGCCCGCTGATCGCGATCGCGGCGCATCTGGACACCGTGTTTCCCGAAGGCACGAAGATCAAGGTGAAAAGGGAAGGCACCCGCCTGCTGGCTCCCGGCGTTGGCGATGACACACGGGGACTCGCCGTGATGCTTGGAATCATTCGAGCGCTGGACAACGCAAAGATTCAGACGGCGAGCGACATTCTCTTTGTCGGCGATGTTGGTGAAGAAGGCCCCGGTGACCTTCGTGGCATGAGATATCTGTTCGAAAAAGGTCCATACAAGAACAAGATCAAGATGTTTGTATCCCTGGATGGCGCTGGAGACGGCAGCGAACTGACGACGGGCGCGCTAGGCAGCCGGCGATATCGGGTGACATACAAGGGGCCCGGTGGTCACAGTTACGGATCCTTCGGCCTGGTCAATCCGGCTTATGCGCTTGCCAGCGCAATGAATCGGTTGGCACGGATTCCCGTGCCCTCTAATCCCCGCACGACGTTCAACGTAGGTGTTATCGGCGGGGGAACGTCGGTGAACGCGATTCCGAATGAAGCCTGGATGGATGTGGATCTGCGCTCAGAGTCGCCAGAAAACCTGGAGAGACTATCGGATAGCTTTGTCGTTCAGATGCGCGCTGCAGCCGATGACGAAAACGCGGCGCGATCCACGGCGCAAGGCAAGGTGGAAGTCGAGACGAAACTTATCGGAGAAAGACCGTCGGGATCGACACCGCTCACTTCTCCGATTGTGCAAATTGCCAGCGCTGTCGTCATGAAGTTTGGAATGCAGCCGTCCCATAGTATCGGCAGCACCGACGCCAACATTCCCATCAGCCTCCATATCCCGGCGATTACTATCGATTCCGGCGGCAATGGTGGGCGCGCGCATTCCCTTGACGAATGGATCGATGTTGAAAAAAACGCCAGCGTGAAAGGTATTCATCTGGTGATGACTACCCTTGTCTCCCTCGCCGGCCTCCAGTAGAAAGATCGGACCAGACCTGTCAGGCCCCGTTTTTCCTGTCAGGAAACTCTCGCTCCAGAGTCTCGAGTATGTGAAAATCGCGCTGATATTCCCGCCGATGCCGACGCCGCATCATCACAAACAGAACCAACCAAACGGACAGCATGATGCAAAACGGAAATAGACGAACCCACATATTTCCATCCGGATGCTGAATCGTCAATGCCAGAGCCGGAAGAAAACTCATGACGGCGCCGGCAACCAGCGGAACCGCCGTCGCCATGTGCCGGACGTGTTGACGTTTTGTTCGAGAGTCCGGCGATAGAATCGGAGACCGTTCGATACTCCCGCATTCAGGTCCACTCGCTGCGCACGCAGGGGGGCGTCCTGCCTGGAACTGTCTCTCCCCACGCGCTCAGTTTGACCCACAGGAAGGTAATACCTGTGCAGAGAATGTCATTACCAAAAAAAGTGGTCGGAGGGGTTATCCCTTTTTCCCAAAATGACAAATGACGATTGATTAATGAAAGATGACAAATCCCCTGTCTTCACTGCAAAGGGATTTGTCATTTTAGGGGGTCAGACCCCGTGAGGCATTTTCCCCTATC
>Ga0070664_100002232_pt1 | contig 15589 bp, 17 predicted proteins | sample KBSC73metaG_FD_65863 | JGI IMG/M metagenome (GOLD analysis project Ga0070664, IMG submission 65863) | Corn rhizosphere microbial communities from Kellogg Biological Station, Michigan, USA - KBS C7-3 metaG | ecosystem: Host-associated > Plants > Roots > Rhizosphere > Soil ... | reverse complement strand
ATAATTCTAATTTACTTCAACCTTTTTTAAAACTATCTTAAATAGATGCCAATTGTTGTCAAAGTTTTTAAGCTGTATTTCTGTTTAATTGGTTTTCATAAATTTCTTTCTGCAATTCTTTATTTATAGTAACACCAGCTTTTGCGCCTTCTGCGCCAGCAACTACAACAAACTGCATATCCTTTGACGCATCGCCAGCCACATATAATCCTTTTATATTGGTCTGTTGTAAGCGGTTGGTAACAATCACACCTTTTTTATTTACATCGCAACCAAAAGCTTCAGCAATATTGCATTGTTGTGTATAACCGTTTACAAAAAATAATGCGTCGCATGCGGTTTCTTTTCCATCCTTAAAAAGGATTTTTTGCAGCTGCCCGTTTTGTCCGTGCAGCTTTAAAAATGGTGCAGTATTGACTTGGATTTCGTTGGCGTCTAAATATTTTTTCTGAAAAGGCTTTACTTTATTCTTTCCATCAGTATATAGCGTAACGGTGTTCGTCCATGTTTTTAACGCAAGTGCCAATTCCCATCCCTCTTTATTTCGTGCATAGACTCCGATTTTTTTATCACGAACTTCCCAACCGTCACAATAAGGACAATGAAAAACTGACTTGCCATAAAATTCCCTGAAGCCTTCGATAGCCGGAACTGTGTCATTTAGTCCGGTGGCAACCAACAATTTTTTCGAATAATACATGGTTCCATTTTCAGCCTTTACAGTAAAAATTCCATCCTCATTTTTCTTTGCATTGACTACTTTTTTCCTGATTCTTTGAACAGAATATTTTTCCAGTTCCAGGTGGCACAATTTTAAAAACTCATGGGGAAGAATATCATCTCTTGTAAGATAGTTGTGTATTCCATGTGAGTATCGATTCCGGTATTCCTCCGTATCAAGAATCAAAACCTTGCGGCGGCATCGGCCCAAAACTATGGCCGCATTGAGACCAGCGGGCCCCCCGCCAACTATAATGCAATCGTAAATTTCCATGCTCTTATATTAATGGTGTTTAATGTTGCAAATAAGGTGCTAAGATTAAAACATGTAGCCTGCGCCATATCATCCTGCCGCAAAATTATTTTACAGCCTGATAAATGGGCTTAACTTAATCTGCCATTTCAGGATTGCATGCTTATGCTGTCTTTTATTAATAATAAAATTAAAATCTATGAGAAAAACATTTATGCTGGCTTGCATAGCTATTGTTTGCTTGAGTGCATGCAACAATGAGCCTAAAACTGTTTCGTCAACGGATGATGAAACCAAAAGAAATATCGAGGTGTCACAAATTGTCAACGAAGCTTTTCGAACAGGAGATGCCAGTAAAATAGATAGTGTGGTATCACCTGACTACATCGATCACACCGATAGGGGAGATATGAAAGGGCCAGATAGTTTGAAGGCAGGTATAAAATGGATACACGATAATATGAAAGATATGAAGATGGAATTGCGCAGGCAGTGGGCAGACAAGGAGTATGTTTCATCATGGATGAGATTTACCGGTACCAACGAAATAGCAATGCCTGGTTTCCCTGCAGGACCATATGACTGGAATACTATTGAATTAACGAGATATAAAGACGGTAAATTAGTTGAGCACTGGGGCTTCATGGAAATACAGTCAGTAGCCAAGATGATGCAACCCGCGATTGAAACAAAGAAAGTCATGCCTGATAGCATTAGTAAAAAAGCAAAGTAAGCTGTATATACGGGTTCATTATACAACTTTTATTTATAGGACAAGTTATGTTTTGCTGTAAGTATAAACTTGTAGTTACAATCTTTTGTGTAAATAATTATGAAAAATCTTTTAAGCAATTTATTTTGCAGTGGAAATCCAAAATCTACCTATGAAACATTTCATTCAAAGGCAAGTTTCATCTTCGTTGCACATCGAAAAACAATCCGAAAGTTTACTAATCGAAAAAATGAGGATGTCCAAAAGAGAAGTCCGTGAAGTTTATTTGAAATATGGGGTCACTGCTTCAAAACTTGTGGAACTAATGCAATTGAGCAAATACCAGTTTATTTATACTGGAAAAGTGGAGGGGATCTGTGAACCCTGTACTGTTAACGAATTACACCCGGCGATCTAAATACTCTTTTTTTGTTAGACAGAAAATGACATCATCAGGAGTTTTTATTGCTGCATCGATTTTATTTTCCAGTTCAGTATTTCTTACAAAATGATTTCTTTTCAGAATTTTTATTGAGTTCTCATTTTGTGCTACGGTCCAAGCCTCAATCGTATTTAATTGCAGAACTTCAAAAGCAAATTTCACTACAGCCAAAAATGCCTCCTGCATAATTCCCTTGCCCTGGAACTGGGGCAACAGTTCATACCCGATTTCAGATTTATTTTCCTTATCAGAAAAATTCCACAAACAAATAGTTCCAATAAGGTCTGGCTCATTGTGAAAACAAATGGCCCAATAAAAAGATGGATTGTTGGATGGATCAGAATTTATTCTTTTGATAAAAGCTTCTGCATCTTTCACCGAATTTGCCGGCGTACGGCCCAGGTATTGATTCACAATTTCATTAGACCGAAGAGAAAATATCTGGCTAGCATCGGTTATTTCTAATTTGCGCAACTGCAGACGTTCCGTTGACAACTGAGGAAAAGAAGAAACGGATAACATGGGCTTAATTTTACTTTGATTTGATCACAAGGTTGATCCAGTACGATCCATCATCTGACTTATGCCGTAAAACCAATACAGTAATTTTTTCAGAAGAATACTGGTAGCCGTCTGTATTTACATCCTTATCTGAATGAAACTTTTTTTCAAGTTCAGTGAATGAACCGGTCAGGGTATTGGTTAATTTTTCTTTCCAGGCTTTTAAAACGAATTCAGATCCTTCGTACGACACAGGATCAGCGATCATGGCCTGGTAGGCATATATTGATGATGACGAAAGAATGGTGTTCTCCTTTGTTCCTTCCAGGATAGTATTACTTTCAAATAAGCTGTCACTTCCTTCTTTATCTTTCAACTCACCTTTTAAGAATTCGAAATTTTTATCAAGATCGCTGAACACAACCATTAATTGAGAAAAGAAAATGCGGCTGTCTGTTTGAGCAGGAACATGAATTGAGCTCATTATCAACAACATCAAAAACACAAGCCTCATATTTATTTGTTTTCTTTTTCGCGTGTCCTGAATTTTCCGCGGATTGCCATAATGAAATAAAAAATAAGGATAACGTAGCCTATTGATGAAAGAATGTCCTTTTCCAAATAGAAGCCCAGGCCGATTAAGACTGCCGGTATCAACAGCAATGCAATCATCGTGATCGGTTTTGTCATCAGCAGTTGGTATGAATTTTCGTTTGCAATTTAATAGCGGGTTCTATCAAATCCCAAAGATTGCCATAAATATCTTTGAAAACTGCTACAGTGCCATAATCTTCTTTCGACGGACCTCGTACAAATTCAATTCCCTTCAATTTCAAATCCTGGTAATTAGTTTCAAAATCGTCAGTATGCAAAAATAAAAATACACGTCCGCCGGTTTGATTTCCTATACGGCTTACCTGTTCCTCGCTGGCAGCCCTGGCCAATAATAGTTTACATTCTGAAGAACCTTTTGGTGCAACCAATACCCAACGTTTGTTTTCACCTAATATAGTGTCTTCGATCAAATCAAAATTGAGCTTTTGGGTATAAAACTGAATAGCTTTATCATAATCGTCTACTACCAAAGCAATATGAGCAATATGTTGTTTCAATAGTTAAATGAAAAATTGTTCTGAAATTATTTTGCCATCTTTTACCTGGTACACGCAAATTTCTTCCCAGGTTTCTTTTGGTCTTTCCTTCATAGTGATATCCATGATCAACTTGAAAGCAATAGCATTGCCTGCAACTATCGGTTCACTTATTTCTACTTTGTGCAACTCCTGAGTCATTGAAGCAAACTTGTGGCCTTTTTCAAGAATAGCATTCAATCCACGGGTTTCTTTTTCAAAGGCAGGACTCGCATGAGGCTCTATGCTGACCGCGTCCTCAGAGAACAATTCTTTTTGTGCCTGTTCCCATTTTCCCTGGCGGCATAATTCGGCGAGCCGTTGTGCAATTTGATTGGGGTTCATAAACTTTTTTATTTGAAGCTAAAGAAATTTTAAGCTGGCTGCCTAGTTTATATTTTGAGTGGTTTCGCAATTTTTATAATTCGACCTTTTCTATGTTTAAGGACTTGTTTTCCAAACGAATTCAGCAATCGTCGTATGCCTAAACAAGAAAGTTCTTGTAATAATTCGGCTTGCTATATGTTTGCAGCTCTTTTTTGAAAACCAATCATCATGAGAAGAATTTTTTTGGTCATGCTTTTTTTTGTGCACTCCATTTTTGCCAATGCACAGGAAATGGCGGTTGACAGTAAGGGTGAACCTGTTTTCCAGTATTATTCTTTGGAAGATGCAATGGTGCAATTGACCAGGAGGGCGCCGCTATCCGCGTCCTATCTTTTTAATACGAAGGGGGCTAAACAAGATGCAGGAATACTGCTGCAATTATCCATGCTCAATTCAGGTGATTTTCCTATGATTGAGAAGTTGAGGGATATCAGGCCAGGAGCTGGAATTAAGATCGGCTATCAAAAAACAATTGGCACACTTTCAAATGTAAATCCATCCAAAAATGTACATGCCTGGGGCATTAATGGTTTTTTCAGCGTGGATAATATAAAATTATACGACACGCTGGAAGGCAACCCGGAAAAAAGATATCCTGTTACATATGGTGCAGAAGGCAATTATACTTTGTTCTTTGCCAACAAGAATGGCAATCATCAATGGCGTAAAGCGCTATCTTTTTATGCTGCGGTGAGCAGTACCTGGAATGACCGCAACCTTCTTTCTTACCAGCAAATATCAAAGGTTACCATTCGTCCGGATGTTGTTGCCATGCAGGATTTTGATGGCAGGTACGGTGCATTAAAGAACAATTTCTTTAAATACCGAATGGCTGCTTCTTTCCCGATGTTTTATAAAAGATTCAACCCTACGCCGTACGTAGTTGCCATCTTTGGAACTCAAAATTCTCCTTCATATCACATGGGCGTATTTACCAACATCCTGAGCTCATCTCTCAATAAGGTAGATGAAAAAATGCCCAGCACTTTCGGTTTGGGATTTGACTGGGTATATGCAACAGAACATCTTTCGTCCAAGGTAAATTTGTTTTTAAAAGTGGCGGTTAGCCTTGGTAAACTGAAAGGAGATCAAAGCCATTAAGCGAAAAGTTCCAGTTGTGTGGGATTGAGTGCTTTTTGAAGAAGTGTATTTGATGAACTAATATAATATACTTCTGTTTCCTGGAATCTTGAAGCAACGATCATTTTTACACCTTCGGCATGTTGTGTAAATAAATCTTCGACAAGTTTTGGACAATTGTTGTTTTGTGAAAGGTGGGAGAGTACAAGGTGCGTCATAAAAGAAGGCCTGTGTCTTTTAAATAATTCCAATGCCTGCTGATTGGAAAGATGCCCTTTTTCCCCAAGAATCCGTTTTTTTAAATGGTAAGGATAGTTACCATTATTCAGCATCTCGTCGTCGTAATTCGCTTCCAGGAAAGCGGCATGACATTGTTTAAATTGATTGATCACATTTTGACACGGCAGACCAATATCAGTGAAAATGCCAACCTTAATATTGCTGCAGGAAACAGTAAAACTGTAAGGGTCTGAAGCATCATGCAATTTAGGAAATGCGGTAACTCTTAAATCTCCCACGGCAACCGTTTCGTGTGGCTTAAAGTTTTTTACTGCAGCTCTTTCAAAATATAAACGGCTAAACTGCAAAGTGGCAGTTGTTATATAAACGGGAACCGAATATTTCTTTAGGAATGAGTAAAGTCCACGAATGTGATCGGTATGTTCATGCGAAATGAACACCGCTTTAATTTTTTGCATGGAAAGGTTAAGACGCTTTATCCTTTTTTCAATTTCCCGGCAGGAGATACCAACGTCTACCAATACGGCTTCGTTATTATTTCCAACATAATAACAATTGCCGTTGCTGCCTGAATTTAAGGATGAAATAAATAAAGCCATGCCGGGCAAAGAACGAGATTTTAGAGGAATTATGGGTGGGATTCTTTTACTTTTTGTCATTGCAACAAAAAGTAACAAATCCCGATAGCTATCGGGAGCTAGCCAATTCGATGCGGTACATTACTAAGGCTTATCATTTCCTCTCACGAATTGGCGACGGCAGAATTCATTTGAATCGAACACTTTTAATTAAAAGCGCTCTGCTGCTTGCTATGCGAGGTTTCCTGGAGGCGCTGAATTTTTCACTGAATGCTTATAGTTGCCTAATGATTTAGGAAGTGAAAAATGAGGCGCCTGACCATTCTTTTAGATCCAAGAGCTGGCATTTGTCTTTATTAAAGCTCTTTTTGGTTCAACAATTTTCTGCCTGGTCAATCAATCATTAAATCATTGAGTAAGTACTTTAATTCAAACAAAAGAACAATCACTAATCAAATTGTTGCCTGAGCCCACCGCTCCGGCGGCACGATGTTCACAACAAACTAAAGAATGTTCAGGGCTTTCCTGGTTGTAACTGTAGTGAAGATTGTCAACACGACCAAGGCACTACTGGCAATAATAAGCCTAATGTGACCTTTGTACCAATAAAAATTATCAGAGTGTTCCAGTGGCGATGTCCGCCCTGTGGCGGATCGCGGAGCGATTAGCGCCGTCCTAGCCCTTTTTGTTACTTTTTGGGGCAATGCCAAAAAGTAAGTATAGAAAAAGAGAAATGCCCCAGGAATGGGGCACTTTATTGAAACGAAAACCAACGAAACACACTCTTTTAATAATTTTATAGTAATGCAAATCTCCGCGGCGATAGCAATAAAAACCATTACAAACAACAGGCGTCCTTATGATTTTACTCAGCTTTTAAAATTCACTTCAAACAACTGTATCTTATAATTTATACTGCCTGGCGGCTTTTTGCTTTTTAGTCCAGTACATCCAGCAACCTGTCAATGCCAACAATATCAATCCAAGAGTGGTCAAAATCAATATCGTTTTTTGAACGGTTTTCCCTTCTTTACCTAATAAATTTTCCCAGTAATGATGCATATGGAGATTGCTGAAACTAAAACGTTCTGCTTTATCATAGGAACTGATAACCGCGGACAAATGCCCGGTGGCGGTTTCCACGTAATAGTTTTCCTTCCCATCAAAACGAACTTCAATTACAGGAAGACGTTTATTCATCATGCTGTATTGATTTGTAAAACCGTTCAGACATTTATTATGTGTGATCTGATGATTAGAGTTATTCGAAAACAGGCAAGCCAGATAACAACCATATAGCACATCACCGCTGGGCAACTGTTGCATCATTTTGGTATTGATGTACTTTGTTTGTTTTTCCTTTCCATTTGAAATAAATAGTTGCCAGTAATTTTCGTTATTCATTTTTACAATTGAAACATTACTTAGTTTTTCGTTTGTATTTAAAGTTTTAGTTAAGTCTGCAAGCGAAAGGCGGATTTCCTTTGTTGAAAACTCAGAACGATCTGCAATAATTTCTTTCCCTTGTTTTTCTGAAAGTTTGTGAAAAGCATGCCATGCACCACTGATGCCATATAATGCGGTCGTTATTACAAATACATTTCCTAATGCCCGATGCCATGTTTTACGACGGCCTGTTGATTTCTTGCTGTTCATCAGATTGTAAACATAAAATCCAAGTAGCGAAGTAGTAAAGCAAAGCAATGAAAACAATCCAAGCAACAGGTCCTTGGTTCTGCCTAAACTGTTCAAAAAACTCCAGGTATGTGTAACAGCAAAGAAATTGATGAACCATGCTTTTTGCGCATCTACGGCAGTAGCCATTCGGTCGGTAGATGTTTCAATATATAGGCGAATCTTATCACTTCTGTCAAAGTTGACCCTATAAACGGGCAGTAATACATTGGAACTTTTATATTCCGAATTGAATTCTTTGATCAATTCAATTTTAGTGATATTTGTTTTTGTATACGACTTGGGTTCATACAAAAGCATCATGGATGGGCTCGTGTGCGAAGCCATTTTGTGCCAGCTGTTTTGTTTTTCGTTTGTAATGGGTTCTGATAAATACCGTTGGGCTAAATGTGACGCATATAATTGATCTCCCTCTTGCAACAGTTTTCCATCATTGCAATTGATATAAGTGAGAGTGTCGGTATTCAGTTGTTGTACCTGGTAAAAATAATTTTTGGCCAGGTTAACGATTCTGAAATTATGAAATGCCTTGATTCCGTTACGGAGCAGTGCCTGTTGAAGTGAAATATGAATTTTACTCGTATCAATTGAAGTGGCCGGGAGAAATTGGTTTCTTACATCTGGCTTGAACGAACTCATAACAGGGTGCAGAAATCCACTTAAAGACCACATGAGTACCGGCACTGCAACGATTAAGCTGCTTATCCGATGCCAGCGATAAATATTTCTACGGATGTATTTTTTGAATGACATGATTTAGTTTTTACCCAGTCGTGCTAAATCATAGGAAACACCCACAACAAAATTTCTTGGCTCCGCAAGTTGGTAACTGTAAGAAGTACTTTTTGTTGAGATGTACGAATAATAATTGTCAGTAGCATTCATAACGTGCATCCAAATTTCAAAACCATTGTGCTGATAGCCAGTCCGTAAATTCAATACATTATAGCCCTGGTACTTTACCGTATTCTTTGGGTCCATGTAATAGCTTCCCACTTTCTGCCATTCAGCACCAATACGCAGACCTTTTACAAACGAAGGCTTATACCAAATCTCTGCATTGTGTATCCAATGTGGGGCGTTATTCATTTCATTGCCGTTATAATTGCTTCCTTTTTCCACAAAATCTACAAACCGGTGCTCACTATATGCTCCGCTGAAACGAACTGTTACATTTTTCAAAGGAGTAGTATTTATACCAAACTCGATTCCTCCATGTGAAGTTTTTCCTGCGTTCCTGTTTTCAGTTGTGCCATCGTCTAATTTTACTGAAATGATCTCGTTGGTCCCTTGTAACTGGTAGGCACTCGCATCAATGCTTAATTTATTTTTTACAATTTCCACCCACCCTCCAACTTCGTAATTGTAGAATACAGACGGCTTAATATTTGGAACTTTTACACCGGTATACATTTCAGTTACCTGTGGTGGAACGAATCCCTGGCTGTAGTTTGCATATAAACCTGTTTTGCTAGAAACATTGTAGGTAAAACCTAGTTTGGGACTGAATTTGCTGAAATGATTTATAGTGTCTGGCGCACCGCTAAATGACGAGGGTTTTAAATGGTTGTCGAAGCCATAATTAAATACATCATAACGCAATGATGCAACTATTTTGAGTTTTTCAACAGGATTGAATTCGAAATTGGCAAAGGCTGCATAATTATTGATGTTCGTCGCATAGTCGGTTAATATGCTGTCGGTTTTTTGGTAGCTGGTGTATTTTTTTGTGACAGTATCTTTTTTAATTGGAATGTAGGCCGCCCGATAACTTGAAGGACTTAGTTCTGCACTTATGCCGCCGATGATGTTCGCTTTTTTCCATAAAAGATTTTGTTTGTGCTGTGCGATAAAAGAATAGCTGTTAAAGCTGCTTTCATTAATCTCACCATGAGCAAGATCTTTTTTGCCTACCCATTGACCATTCACTTTTTTATAATCATCTTTTATACGATAGTTTGGATTTTGCCCGATGCTGTTATTACGGTAAATAATTGATGCAGTTGATTTACTGTTATCGTTCCATGTATGGGTCAATGTAGACCTGTAACGAATGGCGTCAACCTTACGATATGTAAATGTTTGGGGATTTACAAATGTTCTGGTGGCAAACATGGTGCTGTCAACTCCGCTTGGCATATCGCTGTAATAATTAAGCCATGTTGCGCTGTTGGACAGGGTGGTTTTACTGCTGAAGCGATAATCAAATCTCCCCGTTATTGTTGCTTTGTGAAAATCAGAATATTCCATAAAGCTGTTTCTTTTGTTGGCATAATAACCACTTAATGCAAAGCCCCATTTATTTTTAGAAATGCTGGATTGCAAGTCAGCTCTTTTATAACCTATATTATTACCCTGCACTGAAAGTTTAAAAACAGGAACTGAAGTCGGCGCAGTAGTGATAAAGTTGACCACACCACCGATAGCTTCGCTTCCATAAAGTGATGACGAAGGCCCCTTAATGACTTCAATGTTTTTTACCGAGGCCATATTTATTTCCAGTAATGCATTGTGATTAAACAATCCCGTTGTACGCACGGGAATGCCATCTTCAAGATATAAAAACAAACTTTTTGTTGTCATGGGTTGACGTATGCTCATTTGGTGTTGTTCATTACCGAGATTAATCATGTTTACGCCGCTCACTTTATTGAGTAATTGATCCACCGTAGTCGGTTTCGTTTCCTGGATCGTTTTTGTATTGATTTGGTTGATGGCAATAGGAGCCTGTGAACGTTTTACAATTTCCCCACGATTGGCTGAGACCACAACTTCGTTCATTAATGTAAAAGAAGGCGCAAGGGCAATTAATTGTCCCAAGCCGGCAATGGCTGTTTCCTGCGTCGTGTAACCAATATATGAAACAGAAAAGCTTGTGCAATTTTCCTTGCAGTTGATTGTAAACTCCCCTGAAGCATTGGACGTGCAGCCACATGTGCAATCGGGATCTGTACAATGGATGGATGCACCGTATATTGGTTCTTTGGTGTTAGCATCAAAAATTTTTCCTTTTATAATGGTTTGTGACTGGCAAAGAAACCCGGAAAAAATAAGTAGTAATGTAACTGCCATGCGTGTTATTGTCGGCATAACAAAACTTTTAATTTTCAAAAATCAGGAGCAAGATTAGCATGTATCTCCAGGTATAAAAACCATGTAAGACATGAATCGCTAAAAAATAAGAATGAATTGATTAAGTGGTTGCGGGGGGATGAAAGATAGAAGCAACCGGAGCATCATGTTTCGAAATCGGGAGATGTTCGTTGTAAGATATCTTAATGTATTCGATGCAAGGTGTTGTTGATTGATCAATCTCATGGCTAAAAACCTGATCAGGTAGTTTTTCTTTACTAGTACTGTTTGTATTGTTCGAAGAATTTTGCTTTTCTTCTTCCGCCAGCCGTTTCATCATCTGGCATTTGCCGTTACATTGTAATTTGGGTTTAATCTTATTAATGCAAAGGTTTTTTGCGACGAAGTCCCTGTTGATATTGTATTCAATCACAATTACCCATTTGCAAAAGGTTTGTGTCAGCAACAGGATCATTAATAATGGAACACAGAGCAACTTCATTTCAGACGCAAATATCTTTTTATATCGATGGTTATCTAAAAACATTGCTCAATTAAACCTATGACTTTGCTCAGCTATTTTGAAACAATTACCTATGCGTCAATTGAGTTGCTGGTGCATGCAACAGTAAGAAACAATTTTTAAAATAGGAGGCCATCACAGTTATTAAAAAAGCATCTCAAAGATCATACGTCATGAAGCCCGTTTGCTTATACTGTTATGTCATTCTGAGCCAATTCATGTTTCCACTAAAAGTTAATACATTGTTAGTAACCAAAAACAGTAACGCCAATGACATGGGTCAAAACGAGGGTCGGTTATTAGAAATATTTTTGAGTTTCCTTTCATACGTAAACCACAAATAATATTGACATGAAAAACGTCGTTCTGTTTTTTCCATACATGATCAACCTTAAGGCTTTTGTCATTACCGAAGAGCTAAACGGCATAGCCATTCATCCTGCTGATTCCTTTCTCAGGGCAGCCCTTAACGAAGAACAAATTTTGAAAGCCTGCTCGAGTTATGGTGCTGTTATTGTTAAGAAATGAAAAGCGACAATTGCTTCCAAACATCCTGTTAAATTGATTTTAGATTACAATTTCTGCCTGGTGTTTGCAGTTAAAATAGCACCTACACAATTAAAATCTAAACTTATCATGCAGTTCGAAAAAAAGGGTGTTTTAATGGCATCGTTGGTGATGCTTGTGTTGTTGCAGGCTTGTAAAAAAAATGATCTGTCGAATAACCTGAATCCATCGCCGACGAATAATGGATCAAATACTTCAAGTGCACTTAAAGACACAACCATTAATTATTCACGGGATATTTATCTATGGTATAACCAGATTCCCGCTGGTTTTAATGCTCAATCCTATGCCGACCCTAACGCTATTATGGAAGGCATTCGCCAATATAGTACCGAACCCGGCTTCTCAACCCCAGTTGATAAATGGAGTTTTGCAATGAAAAAAACTGAATGGGATAATTTAAGCAGTGGGGTATCAGGTGATTTTGGAATAAATGTTTTCTTTTTTAAAGAAGGTGATCTGAGGGTAACCTCCGTTGAACGTTCTTCGCCGGCTGGTGCTGCTGGCATCAGGCGTGGTTGGAGAATCACGAAAATTAATGGAAGTACAGACATAACTACTTCCAATGCTAATTTTATTTCCAACGCGGTTTGGAGCAGTTCAACCGGCAGCTTCACTTTTGTAAAACCTGATGGCAGTTCCATTGATCTGAATTTAAAATCTGCATCTTACCAGGAGCATCCTGTGTATGTGGATTCAATTTATACTATCAACTCAAAAAAGATTGGTTATTTTTCTTTTAATTCTTTCCTGGGGGATACCACGGAATTGTATAATGAATTTGCAAGAGTTTTTAATCGTTTTGCTTCATCCGGCATTACTGACCTTGTTGTTGATTTGCGCTACAATGGTGGAGGATATGTAACAGTCCAGGAAAAACTGGCCAACTGGCTGGCCCCTTCGTCGGCAAACGGACAATTAATGATGAAGGAGCAATTCAATGATAAATACACGCAGTACAATACTACTGATTATTTTCAAAAGTTAGGTGCATTGAATCTGGCTAAAATATATTTTATCGTAAGTCACAATACCGCTTCTGCAAGCGAATTGTTGATAAACAACCTAAAACCATTTCTCGACGTTCAATTGGTAGGTCCAAGTAAAACATATGGTAAGCCAGTGGGCTTCTTCCCAATACCAGTAGGTGATTGGTATATTTTTCCTGTTTCATTCAGATCAACCAATAAAAATGCCCAGGGAAATTATTTTAATGGAATGGATTTGAACAACCAGGTTGCGGACGGTTTGGACAAAGATTGGGGTGACATAGCAGAATCTTGTTTGCAAACTGTGTTGTCAAATATTACCACTGGTGCTTACAGGACATCAATTGCAAGAGAAACGATTCAAATACAAAGCGTCAATGACGTTTTAGCCACGCCAGAGTTTAAAGGAGCTATTGACCCCCGGAAAAGGAAATAATTTTATTTGATGTATATAAGCCTCTCAAACAAGAGGCTTATTTTTTTCATCACTTATGATAAAAATTATTTTTTGTTTTACTATGGGAGATTAATCATTCGTTTTTTTTGTGTAGCTCTTTACGCAATTCCAAGATTTTTTGATGGATGCCATGTAGATCCACTGTACTTTTATTGCTACCAAAGAACTCTCCATAAGTGTGTTCCAGTTCTTTTATTTTTTCTTCAATTTCTTCCCGACTCAAATTTGATATGTTTCCATCCATCACTTTGCTTTTTGATAGGTTGCCAATACAACTATTGCCATAATGCGAACCGTTTCGCGGTTCTAAAACGCTCAAGCAACCATTTCTATTTTAAGCTCTTGGGTTTCTTGTTTGGCATAAGCCTTTCGTAAAATTTGTCCATTGATTAGGTACATACAAAAACCGCATGCCACCATCAAACCAATACACATGTATCCCAGGGTATCGAAATGCAAAAGCTTCCCGTTGGGCTGCTGTACAATTACCCATCCTGCAATTACCGAAGCAACGCCGCCGGCAATTTGTTGAAGGGAGGAGTTGATACTCATAAATGCTCCACGGTCTTCTATTTCAGGGACTGCAGTCATTAAAGCGGTGGCAGGAATTACCCGGGACATAACCCCGGCAAACATTAAACTACTGATCACGATAACTTCCCAAAGCGGAACGGGAATCAAATTGGTATAAATCACAATCATAAATGCAGCCAGTATACTGCCTATAAAAAACGTAGGCAGTTTTCCAATCTTATCACTCAACTTACCAATTAAAGGCAATGCAATCATTGAACAAATTCCCATTATGATGTAGATAACTGGTAATTGTAACTGCGAAATTCTAACGTTATTAATGATAAAGGGAGTAGAGAAAGGCATTAGCATGAACCCACCAATTGACAGGAGCGCTGTGGTAATAAATGGAAGCTGATAGCTTTTATTGCCTATGGTTTTTTTAAGATGGGAAAAAACATTCTGATTTACCCTCTGCTTTATATGGCCGGTTACCGGTTTCAAAAATGAGAAAATAAAAACAGTTGTCACCAATGAAAATCCAACAATCATCAGGAATGGCGCGTGCCAGTTAAACAGGTTGGCCAAATATAATCCGATAGGGATTCCAGCAACCTGGCTTACTGCAAAAGACATTTGTACAAATCCCATCACCCTTCCACGTTGGCTAAATGAAAACAAGTCTGTAACAATTGCCATGGAAACTGCACCGAGAACACCTCCAAATAAACCAGTTACAATCCTGCCCACTAATAATAATGGAAAGGATGTAGCCAACCCACAAAAAAGTGTACCGATAATAAAACCTACATAAAAAATGAGCAGTAATTTTTTGCGATCATATTTATCGGCAAAGCCTGCAGCCAGAAGTCCGGAAACACCTGCACTGAATGCATAAGCGGAAACTGCAGATGCAAATTGGACTGCATTGAAGTTCATTGATTTCATGAGCATGTCGCCCAATGGTGACATGACCATAAAATCCAGTACTACGGTAAACTGAATTACAGCCAATAAGGCAATCACTCCTTTTTGGTATGCAGAAAATGATCGGGCTGGTGTTTGTGTGGCCATACTCATTAATTATTTGTTGGCAAAATTATTTTTGACATCCTTCATGAAAAAGACAAAATGAAGCAAACGGTGGTTTTTTTTAGTCAAACGCCGGTTTTTGCCGGTAAAACTTTATTTCTTCTTTTAGAAGCGCTGCAGAAACAGGTCATTATTTTTCAAATAGCATAATCAACCTGTCCGATTCATTAGCAGAATATGTATTTAATTTATAATCGCCATAAGCCTTTTTGAAAGTGAGACCAACTTGTGAGAACATACTTTTGAAATCTTCCAGTTCAAACAAGTGCACACGTTCGGTGAAAATCGTCTCATTTGCAAGGTCAAGATTGCTGATGGCAATACGTTTATAAATAAAATTGGCATCGAACCAACGTGCAATGTAAAAATTGACATGATCCCTTTTAACTACTTCAAAAGGCACAATTTTATTTAAGGCGGTGTGAACATTTAGATAATCGATCAATACAGTGCCCCCAGGCTTCACAGCATTGGCCATATTTTGTGCTACTGTTACATTTTCTTTTCCATCGAAATATCCGAAGGAAGTAAAGAAACTGAATATGTAATTATAATATTCACTGCCAAAGGGATCACGCATGTCAGCCCTATTAAAGCGAAGATGTTCGCCGGAACTTTGTTTTGCTTTTAAAATACTG
>Ga0070664_100002229_pt1 | contig 15593 bp, 12 predicted proteins | sample KBSC73metaG_FD_65863 | JGI IMG/M metagenome (GOLD analysis project Ga0070664, IMG submission 65863) | Corn rhizosphere microbial communities from Kellogg Biological Station, Michigan, USA - KBS C7-3 metaG | ecosystem: Host-associated > Plants > Roots > Rhizosphere > Soil ... | reverse complement strand
GCAATCACGCGAGGGGTGGTTCCAAAGCCGCATTTGTAAAAGGTTCGCTTCGGAACCACCCCGGCGCTTCGCGCCACCCCTCCTGACTCAGGAGGGGAATGTCCTTCCTTCTACGTTTCCTTTTCCCTCTTCTGTCGTTTCCTTCTCCCCTTTTCCTTGCGGGATCCCTTCTGGCCTTTTCCTATGGCGGATCCTTCTGCCTTTTCCTTTTGCGGGGCCCTTCTGCTTTTTCCTTTTCGCGGATCCTTTAACCTCTTCCTTTGCGGGATCCTTCTCCCTTTGCCGCCCCCGACGCTTATCGTTTCTTAGCCGCGGCTTTCCAGTGCTTCATCAAATCCGCCGATTCGCTTTCATTGAGCAAATTTTCCCAGAAGAACGCATCGAAATCCGCGGCAGTCCGGCCAGACTTTGCGGCCATCGCGGCAATTTCACTTTTCGTCCGGCCGAACGTCTGGGCCGCGGCCTCCGCCTTCAACACCATCGTCTCCAGATTCAGTTCCGCCCGCACAATCTCTTTCCCCAACGCCTGATACATATGCGTCTGAAGCCGCTGCGTCAGGTTTCGAGCCACCGCCGCGCGAACGGCCATGCGGAACCGTGAGCGATCAATCCACTCGGCGGGCGCCGCATCGCGTTTTCGATGGTTGATCAGCGGCCACAATCGATCGACGTCGAGATCGAGAATCCCCACAGGATTCCCATCCACTTCGACGATGATTCGAATCTCGGATTCCGCAGTTTTGACGACCTTGCCAGGCTTGGTTGATGGGATCATTGAATTCCTCGTCCTCTATTTGAACTGCCGAACCGCATCGGCAATATGGGTGCGGCTGATTCCGTATTTATCCAGCAACGCTTCCGGTGGTCCGGAACGTGGAATCTCCCGGACCGCAAGTTTCACGACCACCGCCTTGTTTCCAACCGCGTTCAGCACGGCGTCGCCGAGACCCCCTTCTTCATAGTGGTCTTCCACAACGATCATGCGACCGCCCGTCGCGTTGGCCGCCGCAAGAAGTCCGTCGCGATCGATGGGTTTCACCGAATAGGCGTCGATGACGCGGATGGCAATTCCTTCCTTGCCGAGAATGTCTGCTGCCGCCAGAGCTTCGTGCACCGTGATTCCCGCGCCGACAACGGTGACCCGGTCCTTGTCCGATTTGCGCAATATCTTGGATCCGCCGATAGGGAAGAGCTCCTCGTTCGGATAAAGCAGTGGTGTCTTCGGCCGCGTGGTGCGGATGTAGCAAATACCGTGTCGCTTTGCGGCCTCCGCCACCAGACGTTCGGTCGACACTGCATCAGATGGATAGAGCACGACGCTGTTGGGAATCGGCCGGAACATCGCGATATCTTCGAGTCCCATTTGGGAAGGTCCATCCTCACCAATCGAAACGCCGCAGTGTGAACCGCAAATCTTGATATTCGATCCCGAAACTCCCGCCATGCGAATCTGGTCGTAGGCACGAGTGAGAAACGCGGCGAACGTTGCAACAAACGGCACCTTGCCCCGGGCGGCAAGGCCCATGGCCACGCCCACCATGTTCTGTTCCGCGATAAACATTTCAAGAAACTGTTCCGGCTCGACTTTCTGGACCTTTTCAGAAAACGTCGAGTTCTTGGTGTCTCCATCCAGCGAAATAATTCGACTATCGATCTTTGCCAGCTTTGCCAGCGCATCGCCGTAGGCTTCGCGCGTTGCGGCCATATCGCCGGGTTTGCGCGCCGGAGTGATGTCGTCGGATGTTGCAGGAGGTTCTGTTTTCGGCCATGGTCTCGGATTCGGTTTTATTTTTTCCGCGCCCGCAACCGGTGTGGACAACTCCGCAAGCGCCTTATCGAGATCGGCTTTCGGAATCGGCTTGCCGTGCCAGCCATCCTTGTTTTCGACGAACGACACTCCCTTGCCCTTGTGGGTCTTCGCCACGAGGACGCGGGGCTTGTCTCCGGCTTCGGTTCGGAACTTGTCGAATGCGCCAGTGATGGCTTCGTAATCATGACCATCGACGCTGATGGCATACCATCCCGCCGCGCGAAACTTGTCCGCGAATCGTTCGACATGGAATTCGTCCATGGTGCGCTGGCTCTGGCCAAGGCCGTTGACATCGACTGCGGCAAATAAATTGGACGTTTTGTAGTAGCCGGCCAGTGTCGCCGCTTCCCACACGGATCCTTCCGCGCATTCCCCATCACCCATCAACACGTATGTGTTGAATGCATTCTTATCGAGGCGGGATGCCAGTGCATTGCCGAGTCCGGCGGAAAGTCCCTGGCCCAGCGAACCGGTCGCCACATCCACAAACGGTATTCGTGGAGTGGGGTGACCTTCCAGAATGCTATCGATCTTTCGCAGCGTCGCCAGCTGAGCTACCGTGAAAATCCCAGCTTCTGCAAACGCCGCGTAAAGCAAAGGCGCGGCGTGCCCCTTGGAAAGTACAAAACGATCGTTGGCCGGATTATCCGGATCGGAGGGATCGAACTGCATTTCGCGAAAGAACATCACGGAAACGATGTCTGCCGCAGACATGCAGGATGTCGGGTGTCCGGAGCCTGCTTCGGTGGTGGCGGTGATGGAATGAATCCGGAGCCGCCTGCCGATTTCCTGAAGGGTCGCTATCGATGTTGTCATGAGCTGAATATCTTCCTTTTAATTGCGAAGCGGAGAGGGTGGGATTCGAACCCACGGTGGAGTTTCCCCCACTCCGGTTTTCGAGACCGGCCTTTTCAACCAGCTCAAGCACCTCTCCGTACGGGCGAACGATCCACTATTCTACGGTACTACCCCGCATGTGCCACAATGAAAGCAGGAGAAAATCCGATGGCTGAAATGCACAAGGGCCCCATTCAAAGTTCCATTCCCAATTCTGTCGCCACCGAACTCTACCGGAAAATGCTCGGAGTGTACTTCATTGAAGAGCGGCTGAAAATATTCACACGCCAGGGCAAGGTGTCGTTTCATGCGTCGACGCGGGGTCACGAGAAAGTCCAGATCGGCACCGTGATGCTGATGAAGCCCGGCCTGGACTGGTTTTTCACGTACTACAGGGAGAAAGCAGTCGCATACGCACTGGGCATGCCGGCCAAGGATATTTTCCTGCACATGCTGAGCCGCGAAGGCGATCCCAGTTCCAACGGACGGAACATGCCCGAACATTTTTCGTCGCTCGATCTGAAGCTGGTTTCCGGGACGGCCTGTACCGGGACGAAGTATCTGATTGCGGTCGGCGCGGCAAAGGCCGTGAAGAAGGACGGAAACGGAGCGATCGTCTACGTGTCGTCGGGTGAGGGAGCCACCAGTGAAGGCGAATTTTTCGAAGCACTGAACTGGGCGACGCGTGAAAAGCTGCCGGTGTTGTTCCTGATTCAGAACAACGGCTACGCGATCAGCGTTCCGCAGACCGCACAAACAGGTTCGTCGATCAAGGACATGGCGCAGGGATTTGGAATCGGGATGCCGTCGTACAAAATGGAAGGCACATGGTACGAAGGCCTCTATCAAATGCTACCGGGCGTGATTGAAAAAATGCGTGCCGGCGGCGGTCCGGCTTTGATTGAAGCCGACGTCATCCGCATGGACTCGCATTCGTCATCCGACGACCAGATGAAGTACCGGACCGAAGCGGAGATGAAGGAATTGCGTAAACGCGATCCGCTGATGCAGACCGAACGGTACCTTCTCCAGAATGGCATTTATACCGACGAACAAGTCGCGAAGATCCGTGCCGAGATCCAGGCGGACATCGATAAGGCCGCAGAGGAAGCCGATGCGCAGCCGCAGCCGGCAGTGGGGCGCATCACGTCATGTGTGTACAGCGACGACACCCCGACATTTGCGGAAATGGATCCCGGTTACGTTTCCACCGATACGATTTCAATGATTGAAGGCATCAATCGCGGTCTGCGCGAAGAAATGGAGCGCAATCCGAAGATCGTGATGTGGGGTGAAGACATCGCGGATCCCAAGGGCGGAGTATTCGGCGTGACTCGCGGGTTGAGTACGCTTTACCCCGATCGGGTTCAGAACTCACCGCTGGCCGAAGCGAGCATTGCCGGAGTTGCGGGCGGAATGGCGATTGTGGGCTACAAGCCCATCGTTGAAATCCAGTTCGCCGATTATGCATGGCCGGCATTCATGCAAATGCGGAACGAGATTCCGACACTGCGATGGCGCAGCAACGGAACATGGAAGAACCCGATGGTTGTGCGTATTGCATGCGGCGGCCGTATCAAGGGCGGGCCGTTTCATTCGTGCAGTCCGGAGACGTTTTACGCACACACGCCGGGGTGGTACATCTGCTATCCGAGCAATGCCGAAGACGCGAAGGGGCTCATCAAAACGGCCGCGCGCTGCGACGATCCGGTCATTTTTCTTGAGCATAAGAGGTTGTACCGGCACATCACGGCCAAGTCGCGGGAACCGAATGCGGAATATCGGATTCCCTTTGGCAAAGGGAAAATCAAGAGGGAAGGGAAGGCGGCGACCATCGTGACCTGGGGTGCGACGGTCTACACGGCGCTCGAGATCGCGGAGGAATATGACCTGGAAGTGATCGACCTTCGAACGATTGTCCCGATGGATGATGAGATCGTGTTCAACAGTGTGAAGAAGACCAATCGCGCGCTGGTGCTACATGAGGATTCGATCACGCTGGGCTGGGGAGCCGAAGTCGTGGCTCGAATTGCGGCAAACTGCTTCAGTAATCTCGATGCGCCGGTCCTGCGTGTGGGCGCCAGGGATTGTTTCGTTCCATCTGCGGTTTCACTGGAAGATGAAATGTTGCCGTCTACGGACGAACTGCGCTCGAAGGTTGCGGAACTGCTCGCATACTGAGGCTACCGCGGATATTTCTCTCTCACCCCGTCCCCTCGGGAGACGGTTCCTCGCTCCGTCTTTTTTCAAAGAACTCCTGCACGATCTCCCGGCATTCCCGCTCCCGGACACCAGCGGCAATCTCCACCTGGTGATTCAGCCGTGTATCCCTCACCACGTCGTAAATCGATCCTGCCGCGCCCGCCCTCGGATCGGCGGCGCCAAACACCAGACGTTGAATCCGCGCATGAACCATCGCACCGGCGCACATGACACATGGCTCCATCGTGCAGTAAAGCGTCAGTCCCGTCAGCCGATAGTTTCCAAGCACTCGGGCCGCGGTCCGCATGGCGCAGATCTCCGCGTGGGCCGTCGGATCGTGCAACGAGATCGGTTGATTGAATCCCTGTGCGAAGATACTCCCGGCATCATCGACAATTACCGCACCCACTGGAACTTCTCCCGCAGTCTCGGCAAGTCGCGCCTCATCCAAAGCAATGTCCATGAACTTCTCGTCCCGCGTGTTATCCATGTATCAATCCTTATTCCGCTTTTACCGAAGCTTCCAATAACGGAACGTCCAGGCCGTCAATTTCCTGCAACGCTCTGCCGGCGATTCCCTGAAAGTCACCGAACATCCCGACCGTACTTTCCGCAGCGCCGCGGATTTGCTCTTCGCGCTTGGCCCACAGACGCATCATCATTTTTCGTTCTTTTTCCAGGTCGGATTGCATATCGGAGAGTTTCTCGACGACGGCTTCAATGCGATGGCGGAATCGGGGACCGGTCAGATAATGGTAAACCATTTCCATCTTGGTCTGCTGCCCCTCGCCGGCCTGGCGTGCGGCAGTCAGATTAATCAGGTACTCCCGCAGAGCGCTCGCGACTGGAATGGCGCATCGGGACTCCGTGATCCACACACCGTCGACCAGGCCGAAGGTATCGATGCCTTTGGGAAGTGCCTGCGACACGATCAAAGCCACTTCGGCCTTCGCGCTTCTCTGATCTTCGCGGAGTTTGGGAAGCCAGGTTTCGCTCCAGTTTTTCGTTCGCTTCGATTCCCACAAAATCGCACCGCAGGCCTGACCCTGTGGGTTATGGATGCGATGCAGCACATCTCCGCCGAACTCGCCCTTTGGGACCGGCTCGATAATGTCTCTCGGAAATTTGTCACGCAGGAGGGATTCCAGCTGGAGTTCCTGAGCCTCTCCCTGCAGCTGCTGGGATCCCTGTTCCGCTCTGCGCCTCAATTCTTCAATCTGACGCTGCATGGATGTGATCTGCTCTTCTTTCTCCAGTACTTTAAGTTTGAGCACACCTTCTACTTCCAATCTGGCCTTGTCCCGAACGGCGGTCAGGGATTCCTGAACTTTTGTTTCAATGGTGAGTTCCATTTCCCGCCGGGCATCATCGAGTTCCCGCTGCTTGCGAATCAAGTCGGCCTGAGCGGACTGCGCTTCGGCCAGTTTGACATCGCGCTCTTTGAGTACTTCGTGCAGGCTGGCCAGTTCCTTTGCCTTCTGTTCGAGGTCCGACGTCAGTACCAGCCGGGCGTTCCTGCGTTCTTCCGCAGCGATCTTTTCGCGCTCCGGCTTGAGCTTTGCCAGAACCTGCTCATCGATGGATTGTTTTTCCTTAAGAAGTGCGGCCTGCTGTTCGCGAATTGCATTTTCCCGTTTCGCGAAATCCGTTTCTTTCTGGGAGATTGCTTTTTCGTACTGCTGTCGCGTCGCTTCGATGAGCGGCGCCGCAAGCGACTCGTTCAGTTTGATTTCGATCCTGCAACTGGGGCAGGTGATTGTTGGTTCGTTCATGGCTTCGTTTCGAATGGCAACTACCATTCTCACGTCGGTGAGGACAGGGCTGGTCCTGTCGTGAATGAATTGAGAAAGGGGATTTGGCAGCTATCGGCGGACTCCGGTCGATGGACCGGAGTCCGCATTCCGCTCAGGCCTTCGCGAATTTCACCGCATACACGGGCGGAAGATTCGAGGAAACTTCCTTCCACGAGTCGCCACTATCTTCACTGATCCATACGGACCCTGTGGTCGAGCCGAACACCAGCCGGTCTCCGGTTTCATCGACATCGAGCGCATGGCGGTACACGAGGTCGTAGGCATATCTTTGAGGCAGGCCCTTGCGCAGAGTTTCGAATGTCTTTCCACCGTCACGGGTTCGATTGACCACCACACATCCGTCGGTGGGGCAGCGCTTCTCGTCTTTCGTCGATGGCACGAACCATGCCGTGTTCGGATCCTTCGGATGCACGGCCACGGGAAAACCAAATACCGACGGCTTCACATCCGTGATCTCCGACCACGTTGCGGCGCCGTCGGTGGATTTAAAAATTCCATTGTGATGTTGTATCCAGAATTTTTCCGGATCCGCGGCGCACTGCACGAGACAGTGGACGTCCTGTGTGTTGGGATCCTGGGTCTGTCCTTCGGGGACGTAGTCGGAGCGAAGTCCTCCACCGGTAACGTTCCAGGTTTTTCCGCCGTCGCGCGTGATCCACACTCCGCCGCTGGAGATGCCGATGCTGACGTGTTTGGAGTCGCGCGGATCCACGCAAATGGAATGAATGCCGGGCCATTCCGCGCCATTGGGACCCCAGAGTTCACGCATCGGATCGTCCCACAGCGATCGGACCAGTTCCCAGGAGTCGCCGTTGTTTTCCGATTTGAAAAGCCCTCCGGGCATCGTTCCACACCAGACGACTCCGGGCTCATCGGGCCCACCGGGGGCAATCGACCACACGAGCTTCAGCGCCCAATCGAGCGGCTTGTTGAAGAATGGTACGGGTTTTGGAACATAACCTTCCGGCATGGGCGGATACTGCGGCGTCGTGCTTTCTTTCCAGGTCCTGCCGCCATTTCGCGATCGCTGCATCTTGACGCCGAAGTGGCCGTGGTTCAGTGTGGCGAGAAGGTCACCATTCCGTGGGTCCGCCATCATGACGGTAACGTTGTCACCGACAAATGCCGCCTTCTTGATGGTCCATCGTGAAGTTCCCCTCGCTACTGTGAAGAGCCCTTTCCTCGTCGAAATGTAACAGCGATCACTCATAGTTCTTTGCCTGACCTTTCTTAACTTAACCGCCTGATAATGACTGAATCACGTCGATGACGGAACCCGGCTGCACGTTATCGCTGAGCCTGTCGCGATCGCGCACCATCTCACCGTCGATGAAGACCACCATATGTTGCCGGATCTTGCCCTGCTCGTCGAGCACATAGCCTCGCGCTCTTTCATTTTCGCGAAAGTAATCGTCCAGGACGGAACGCAGGTTTGAACCGGCGGCTTCTCGCGTCGGACAGGGCACATGACGCTGGATGTTTTGCGTGAAACGTACGGTAGCCATAAAAAAACTCCAGTGATTCTAACGGCAAAGGTTTTCCCGCCGCAATCGCCCAAATTTTAGGTATCCTCCTGCCATTATGAAACGAACAATTTCACTTCTGGTGTGTGCGACGGTCTGTGCCTCGCTGCTGGCGGGCGTTGTCACTTATGCGCAACAGGCTGCCAATGCGCTGGGTGAAGGTCCCTGGAACTACACGACATCGGAGCGGAACACAAAAATACGTGTATCCGTTGTGACAAAGGGCCTCTCGCATCCGTGGAGCATCCTGTGGCTTCCCGACGGGAACATGCTCGTCACGGAACGTCAGGGACGATTGCGGATTATCCGCAATGGCGTACTCGATCCTCAACCCATTGCCGGAGTTCCCCAGGTTCAGGCGGGCGGTACCAGCGGCTTGCTCGATATTGCGCTTCATCCGAAGTACGCCACCAACGGTCTGGTGTACATGGCGTACAACAAGCAGGGACAGGGAAAGAAGCAGGACGGAACCACCGGCATGGTGTACACCACTGCGCTGGCACGAGGCCGATTTGACGGCAAGGCGCTGGTCGATGTGAAGGAGATCTTCGTTGCGGAGCCGTGGGCCGATCTCTCCGGTGGGGATGCGTCGCGAATCGTCTTCGCGCCGGATGGCACGCTGTTCATGAGTTCGTCGCATCACCGGGATGAGAAAGGTCCGCAGGATCCCAATCAGGATATCGGCAAGATTCTCCGGCTGAACGACGATGGAAGTGTTCCCCGGGACAATCCATTTGTGGGCAAGGCGGGATATCGTCCGGAGATTTATTCCATCGGACACCGCACGGTGCTGGGTCTGGCATTTCATCCGACGACGGGCGCGCTGTGGGAAACCGAAAATGGGCCTCAGGGGGGAGATGAAGTGAACATCATCCAGCCGGGGAAGAATTATGGCTGGCCGCTGGTGACGTATGGTCACGACTACGACGGCACGCCATTGAATGAACGTGCGGTGCCGCCAGACACGGTTTTGCCGAAAGTGTTTTGGGTGCCGTCGATCACGACTTCCGGTCTGGCGTTTTACTCCGGCGACCGGATTCCGACGTGGAAAGGGAATTTATTTGTGGGCTCGATGACGGTGGGTCGGATCGGAGGAACGGGACATCTGGAGAGAATTGTATTCAATGAGAAGGGCGAACAACGGCGCGAGTCGTTGTTGGTGGACCTTCATCAGCGAATTCGCGATGTCAGGCAGGGGCCGGACGGGTTGCTGTATCTGCTGACGGATGAGGAAGCCGGGGCCGTGCTGAAGATCGAACCGGCGCCGTAGCTGTAGGCGCGGTCTATGACCGCGCACGATCCTTCGGTCGGATTTTGTGTGAAGATAGAGCGTGCGCGGTCATAGACCGCGCCTACAGCTTCTCTACACTCCCGCAGTTTTCAGCGCCGCCAGCACCCGAGCATCGCGGAACGGCACTCGGCGCAACCGAACGCCAGTCGCGTCAAAGATTGCATTGGCAACAGCAGCCATCAACGGCTTATGCATCGTCTCCCCAGCACCATACTGCGGAAGATCGGGCCGTTTTGGATTCGGATCCCCATTCACGATGACGACGTCGATTTGTGCCGGGGTATCTGTATGCGTGAGGGTCGGGTGAGTGACCCAATCCACGCTCGTGACTTTCTCCGTATCAAACTGGACCTCTTCATATAGTGCCCGGCTCAACGAATGCAGCATTCCATTTTCGATGGTGCGCCGCAGCCCTTCCGGATTGATCACCAGTCCGCAATCATGAGCGCAAACCAGTCGTTTCACCCACACGTGGCCGGTCTGTCGATTCACCTCGACTTCAGCGATTTCCGCGACGACTGTCTGGCTACGGTACGTGTATGCCATTCCACGACCCGTCAGAATATTTCCCGTGGTTCGCGATTTCGCCTGCGGTGACGGCCGTGTATCCCATCCGAATTTTTCCACAGCCGCTTTGACGACCGCGATGGAGCGGGCGCGTTTGAATCCCGTGTCGTCGGCGGTACTGGCGGTGAGAAGTTTCATCCGGAAGGCCACCGGATCCGCATTCGCCGCCGCCGCGAGTTCGTCGATGAACGATTCGGATGCGAACGTGATCTGCGGCCCGTTGGGATCGCGCAGGTTTCCGGTACGAAGCGGAGTTTCGTAAATCAGAGGCAGGCTCACGACCTGCGACGCAGTCTTACGATTCGCAATCGCGTACATTTCGTTCGGACCGCCGGCGCTCCCAGGTGCCGGTCGTGTGGGCCGCGATCCCATGAGTTGGGCAATCAGCACCGTATTGGGTTCGTTATAGCCCAGGTGATTGTAGTCCGCCGCCTGCGCGTTGTAGTCGAAGGCGGCAAGGTTTCCAGACGCGTCCAGCGCTCCCCGCATTTTGAATGTGAATGCCGGCCCCTTCGTATCCCAGGCCGTTTCTTCGTTTCTCATCCATTGCACTCGGACGGGACGGCCGATTTCTTTTGCGATGTACGCCGCCTCAAAACCCGCGTCGTCGGCTGCGGTTCTTCCGTAGGCCTGTGGCCCTTCCATCCAGACGACACGTACTTTGTCTCGTGGCATTCCCAGAAAATCCGCGACGCCGTTGCGCATGCCGTAAGACTTCATGTCGTTCGTGTAAATCGTCATCTGGCCATTGGAAGGATCGGCCATTGCATGAGCCGGGCCGATGGCAGTGTGACCCTGATATGGAACGTCGTATTCGGCTTCGATTACCTTCGCCGCACTTGCGAAGGCGGCGTCCGGATTTCCAACCAGAGCAGGATTGCCGCCGCCCGTCGGATTTGCAGCTCTCATGAATTTGAAAAGTTCCTCGGAAGCAGGGAAGGGCGCAGTCGCGGGTTTTTCCCAGTTCACCTTGAGCTGCCGGGCCGCGTTGATCGCCTGCTCTTCGCGCTCGCAAACGACGGCGACGTAGTTTCCTTTACTGACAACCTTGACGAATCCCGGAAGGCTTCGGACAGAAGATTCATCGATGCTCATGAGCTTAGCCCCCGCAAACGGAGGCTTCACATTTCGCGCGTGGACCATGCCTGGAAGCTTCACATCGACAGCCCATTTCAGCGAGCCATCGACTTTCGCAGGAATGTCATAGCGCTGTGGGGACTGGCCGACGATCTTCAGATCCTGGACGGCCTTCATCTTCGCCACGCCCGCCGCCGCGTCGACGTTATTTCCCGTCAGCGCGACGTTGAATGTTTTTCCGCCGATCAGTTCGCCATATGTGACGCGTTGCGCCGGATTGGACTTCACCGTGATCACCGCAGCACTGACCGCCAGCTGATCCACCGGAGTGTTGAATCGTGCGGATGCCATTTCCAGCAGCACGCGGCGCGCTTCGGCAGCCACGCGGCGCATGGGTAATCCGTCCGTTTGTATGGCATCGGATCCACCCGAGCCGCCCTGATCGACGGTGACATCGGTGCTGCCCATGACGCAGGTTGTCTTGTCGTAGGCGATGTCGAGTTCGTCCGCCATCATCTGGCGGAAAGCCGTTCCCGTCCCCTGGCCGCAATCGGTTTTGCCGACGTAGAATGTCGCGGTGTTGTTCTCGTGGATGACGATCCACGAATCGAGTTTCCTGAAGTCGAGATCCGGATAGAGGCCGGCCGCCTGAGAGGCCTGCGCTGCTTGTCCGGCTTGTCCGGCCGCGCTGAGCGCAGCGGTTCCTGCAGCGCTGAAGCTGACAATAAGCATTCCGGATTGTTTGAGAAAATCGCGGCGTTGGATGCTCATGCGCCCACCTTTCCGGTAGCGACACGTTTGATCGCGGCCTGAATGCGGTAGTACGTCATGCATCGGCACAATGTCCGCGCCATTCCGTCGCGGATCTGCGCGTCGGTGGGTTTCGGGTTCTTGTCGAGCAGCGCTTTCGCGGTCATGATCTGGCCGTTCTGACAGAAGCCGCATGCCGGAACCTGTTCGTCAATCCATGCCTGCTGCAGGGGATGCAGCTTGCCGTCTTTGGAAATTCCTTCGAGAGTCGTGATTTCGCCCTTCACGTTGGACGTGGGGGTAACGCACGACCGCGTGGCCACGCCATCGATGATCACCGTGCACGCCCCGCACTGGCCAAGCCCGCAACCAAACCGCGGTCCCTGCAAATCGAGATCGTTGCGCAGGATGTACAGCAGTGGAGTCGAAGGTTCGATATTGACGGTGTGATTCCTGCCGTTCACCTTTAGTGTGACATTGCTCATCGCCGGTTCTCCTTTGTTGGCTGTTAGTCTAGTTGCGCCCATCCGCCGCGACAAGTTTTTTGGCTTTATACGACCGAGACACACCGGGCGAAATCGCGAATTGATCCGACATATTTGTAATAAGTGCTTGACGTAAGTGTCGGGCTCCCGTAAAAGATGGCGCACCTTGGTTCAATGACGCACCGAGGGAATTCGACAGTGATGTCGTGAGCTTCGCTGCTCCTTTTACAAGACCAAGGGAGGTTGGATTATGATTCGCGCACGACACGTCGCAGGGACTTCGCTGATCCTATTCGGATCCGGGATCTCTGCCTTTGCCCAGACTTCGGAAGCGTCTCCTGTCAAAATCGATACCGGTGACACCGCATGGGTGCTGACCTCGGCGGCACTTGTCCTCATGATGACCATTCCCGGACTAGCTTTCTTCTATGGAGGACTTGTCCGCGTCAAAAATGTGCTGGCCACGCTCATGCAGAGCTTCTTTATGGTCGGGATCATCACTCTGCAATGGGTGCTGATCGGATACAGCCTGGGCTTTGCTCCGGGTAGCAGTCTGCTCGGCAGCCTGGACTGGCTGGGACTTCAAGGCGTCGGGCTCACGCCAAATGCGGACTATGCCGCGACGATACCGCACCAGGCATTCATGATTTTCCAGATGATGTTTGCCGTGATTACGCCCGCATTGATGACCGGTGCATTTGCCGAGCGGATGAAGTTTTCGGCATTTGTGTTGTTCTCACTGCTGTGGGCCACTTTGATATACGACCCCCTCGCCCACTGGGTATGGGGAACTGGCGGCTGGCTGCGGACGCTGGGCGCTCTCGATTTTGCCGGAGGGACCGTGGTGCATATCAGTTCCGGCGTATCGGCACTGGTGGCGATCCTGATCATCGGCAAGAGAACGGGTTTCGGAAAGATTCCCACGGTCCCGCACAATCTTCCGTTTGCCGTTCTGGGCGCAGCGCTGCTGTGGGTTGGCTGGTTCGGATTTAACGCGGGATCGGCACTGGGAGCCAATGGATTGGCAACGAACGCGTTCGTCGTGACACACATTGCAGCGGCCAGCGCGACGCTGGGCTGGGTTCTGGCGGAGTGGATGGTTTCGGGTAAACCCACAATTCTTGGAGCCGCTTCCGGTGCCGTGGCGGGCCTTGTCGCCATCACACCGGGATCGGGATTCGTCAGCCCGATGTCCGCGATCGCCATCGGTCTTGGCGGAGGAGTGATTTGCTTTACCGCGGTGATGTTGAAATCGCGCTTCGGGTACGACGACTCGCTCGACGTTGTCGGTGTTCATGGCGTCGGCGGGATTTTCGGCGCTCTCGCGACCGGAGTGTTTGCATCGAAGGCAATCAATGCGGCGGGAGCGGACGGTCTGATCTACGGGAACGTGGCACTGCTGAAAGCGCAGTTCATCGCCGTGGGAGCGACGATCGCGTTTGCGGTCGTGGGAACGGCCGTGATCCTTTTCGTGATCAAGGCAGCGATGGGGCTTCGGGTGACTGAAGATGACGAGCGTCTTGGCCTGGATCTGAGTCAGCATAATGAAAGCGCCTACAGCCTGACGCAGGATTTCGATGAGAGTGTGATTCGGGGACACGGACGGTAATACCCCTCACCCGCCGCCCATCTGGAGATGGGCGGCGCCATTCTGCTGAATTATCGACTGCAAAAATTTCTCTGAATCGCAAACCTTTCGATGTAGAGTCCGCGACAAAGTACCCGAAAATCCAGAAAACCGAACTCGAAGGGAGACCTTTATGAAGACCCATTGCGTCAGGTTATTGCTGCCGTTGTTGCTGATCAGCATTGTCGCTCGAACTGCCCGCGCCGACGAAGTCACGGAATGGAACGAGATTATGTTGCGCGCCTCGCTGATCGCCGTGGCAAGCCCTCTGACAATGACTCGCAACGCCGCCATTGTCCAGGCGTCTGTCTTCGATGCCGTCAACGGCATTGAGCGGCGGTACTCACCGATCCACGTATCGGCTTCGGGCCCGGCGGGTGCGTCGCAGCGCGCCGCGGCGGTCCAGGCGGCATATGTCGCCCTCGTTAAGCTTTATCCCACTCAACTGACGACGTTCGATGCGAGACGAGCGGTATCGCTGACTGCGATTGCTGAGAGCGAAAGCAGCTCCGCCATCGCCAGTGGTGTGGCGTGGGGTGACAATGTGGCGAATCAGATCTGGGCGTGGCGGCTGACCGATGGCATCGCCAATACAACGCCCTCGTGGACCGGCAATACCGCTATCGGACAATGGCGTCCGACGCTGAACGTCCCGTATCCGGGTACGTCCGCCAATGGAGCGGGCTATCCACAGTTCGTATTCATGACGCCATGGGTGATCGCGTCTCCTTCCCTGTTTCGTCCCGGACCGCCGCCTTCGCTGGGAAGCGCGCAGTATGCCAGAGATTTTAACGAAACGAAATCCATGGGAAGCCTTTCCAGTGCGGCCAGGACAACCGACCAGACCACTGCGGCTTACTTCTGGAATTCAGCTACGGCAAGCTATCTTTGGGGTAATGTCGCACTCGGACTGATTGATGGACCCGGCAACGCTGGTGATCGAAATGATTACGGTCAAGAGGTTCGCAACGGAGGCAACGACAGCAATCATCATCATACCTCACCGGTGGAACATGCCCGAATTCTGGGTCAACTCACCGTCGCGATGGCCGACGCGGCCATCGGTTGCTGGGATGCGAAGTACACTTATAACTACTGGCGACCTGTTACGGCCATTCGCGAAACAGCGGACGATGGAAACTCGCTAACAACACCAGACGTGACATGGTCTCCTTTGTTCGCGACTCCAGCACATCCGGAATACCCGTCCGGCCATTCCTGCGTCAGCGGGGCAGCCTCTGCCATTCTTGCCCACGAGTTCGGCGAGAGGACAAGCTTCCGCATGGACTCGGACGTGATGATCGGGGAAACACGTTCGTTTCGGAGTTTCGCAGAGGCGCTTGAAGACGTAAAGGACGCGCGCGTCTTTGCGGGAATTCATTTCAGAACGGCGACTGAAGTGGGTACAGCGCTCGGTGCATCGGTCGCGCGTACGGTGCTGCAAAACAGCTTCAACCCGGTACATTAGCGCTGTGGGAAACCGACAGTTCGAAATCGAGCTCGTCCAGCTCACTGGGCGCAAATTGCCCTCCTGAGTCAGGAGGGCAGCGTCATCGCGTTCTTTGCGATGACGCGAGGGGTGGTTCCCCAAACGAAATGTTTCAGAATGC
>Ga0070664_100002220_pt1 | contig 15607 bp, 16 predicted proteins | sample KBSC73metaG_FD_65863 | JGI IMG/M metagenome (GOLD analysis project Ga0070664, IMG submission 65863) | Corn rhizosphere microbial communities from Kellogg Biological Station, Michigan, USA - KBS C7-3 metaG | ecosystem: Host-associated > Plants > Roots > Rhizosphere > Soil ... | reverse complement strand
TTTTCTTCTTTACGGTGTTTGACCTCGGTCAATTCCAATGCGTAGATATTTCCAGACCGAACAGTTTTTCTTTTACCGTACTCATAAAAAATGCCGTAGCCGGTGGTTCTTATTTCGATGCCAAAAACGCTCTGTTTGTGGTAAGACAGGTTGCCCTCCTCTTCTTGTTTGGCAATGGCATCGATTCTTTGACGTTTTTCTGCTTTCCTGTCTTGTCTATTGGTAGTTTTCCTTACGGGCCGGGCCTCGGTTGAATCCTGACCAAACAATGAAATACCTGCACCGAGGACGAAAATGAATAGAATTATTTTTTTCACGGAATAACAATATGTTCTTGAACGTAAATTTAGGCAAAAAAGTATGACCTCAGTTGTTGAATATGAAGGAGATTTGAGAACAGTTTGCACCCATTTACGTTCCAAAAACGGTTTTGAGACGGATGCACCCGTAGATAACAATGGTAAAGGCGAACGATTTTCACCTACTGATCTGTTAGCCACTTCGCTTGCTACTTGCATGCTAACAGTTATGGGAATTAAAGCAAAAAAGCTGGGCTTTGACCTCAACGGAATCAAGGTAGAAGTAGAAAAACAAATGAAATCGGAACCCAGAAGAGTTGGGGCAATTAATTTATTTTTCCATATACCTGAAAACCTTGCCAGCATCGATGAAAAGACGAAGCAAATTTTGAAACATACAGGAAATACTTGCCCTGTATGGCTCAGTATACATCCTGATATTGAGGTATCCGTAAATTGGGATGCCTGGAACTGAGCACTTTTCCTACGTAGATCATCTGTTTTATTTGATAGGTATAAAGAATAGGTTTGATCTATTAAATCCGAGCCTATGTCAATGTCAAAAGGTCAACTAAACTTCTTCAGAGTACTGTTGTTTTTGCTGATACTGTATATCCTGGCTTCTTGTGCACGCGGAGTAACGCCAGACCAGGCAGCAAACCGTAATTATGGAAAATGCAGACCGGTTAGGTAATTTTTAAAATGGCATTCCCGATTGCACAGTGTAAGCATCGCTTTTCATCGCAGTATTGTGTTTTTAATTCAATAAATGCCTGTGAGTCGAAAGATGATTTATTGGGAAGTCCAAGGTTTGCGTAACCTTTAGTTATCGAATTAATTTCTGCCTGCATTTCTTCTAACCACGCAAGTGCTTTGAATTTATACTTCTCCTCTTTTCTATAATGTCCATAAGCAAACAGCATTGGCACCACAGTGTTGATTATAATATTATCAATCATGTCATTCCCGACGGTTTTCTTTTTGAACGATGAGGGCTCATCAAACCGATAATGATAAAACCAGTAATCGTTCGCAGTCACATCAAACATCTTTTTGGCATCAGATAGTTTATCCACTTCTAACATTTTAGAAAAAAGGTGAGCAGAGTTTTGAATCAATGATGCCAACTGCGAAAGTCGAATAGTAGGAAAGTTTCCTGGTCGCATTCTTAAATAATGGACCGGGTTATAACTGGTCCTGAGGTTGTATTTTTTCTTAAGAAAAAGGTATTCACTCTGTAAAAGCCTGGGATAGTCTTCTTGAAAATTGCCTTCCAGTAAACCTGTCTGTCCAAATAATAACGCTTCTAATTGATGTATTTGATTTTTGTGCTTTGAAAGAATTGATATAAAAATGGATCTTGCCATTGCTTCAAAAGCCTCGCTATTTACTTTCATTCCAAAATTACGGGCAAGCAACCACCAGAAACTTTCTTCCCAATGGGCATTGTTCTCTTCAAGAAATTTAAAAACAATGGAAGACTTCCTTGTTAATCGTTCAGCAAGCAGCCGTTCTTTCCATGAATGCCATGTGATTTCCTTTACTGCTGAAACTACATTCATACATGGAATGAATGTCGATGCGTTCATTAGATCTGTGTATCGATCGAGCAACAAATTGGAAATCCGGGGCTGAAGTTCTAAAACCGGTATGCCTGAAGTTTGCACATCATTTTCAAAAACTACATGTAATACCACGTTCTTGTAATTAGTGTCGTTGCTGTGGCCGTGTTCATTCCATTGAGAAGCTTTTAAGTGAAGCTCAATTGAACCGATCAAAGTTGTGTCATCAATTTTGATTTGTGCGCCTGTGAAGTCCGGGCCCTGGTTATTATTAAGCTTTCCCGGTGAAATAATCTGCAACCTCTCACCTGCAGCTGTTTGAAGTTCTGATTTACTAAAATGCTGAAACTGCCATATGTATTGTAAAAGCTTTTCTCCGCCTGTACGAAAAGGCAGGGTTAAGTTTACATTTTCTTTTTTTGAATGACTGTTCATTGGCAGCTTCAACTACTCATTGAACTTATATAGATTTCTGTTGAATTACAAATTTATTTTATTTAAAATTCTGAAGTTCACGTACTACCCTGCTTATCGGCAAACCCATTACGTTGTAGAAGTCTCCATTAATTCGTTTAATTCCCACCACTCCTATCCACTCCTGAATAGCATAGGCTCCAGCTTTGTCGTATGGCTTGTAATTGTCAACATAAAATTCAATCTGCTGTTGGCTAAGCGTATGAAATTCCACGTCGGTGCTATCCGTAAAAGAAATGATCTTTTCATTTTGTAAAATCACAACGCCAGTAATTACTTTATGATGCATGCCACTGAGTTTCCTTAGAATATTAAGGGCGTCCTTACGGTCTACTGGCTTTCCAATTATTTCATCATTTAAAACGACTATAGTGTCTGCAGCTAGGGTGATTTGACCACCGGACTTCTGTTGAACAGCCCGTGCTTTTCCCATGGCTATGTGGATGGAAGCTTCTTCGGGTGTTAGCGCCTCCGGAAAAGATTCATCTGTATCTGCAACAATAATTTGAAAGTTCACCTCGGCCCATTCAAGCAGTTGCTTTCTCCGGGGCGATTGCGAAGCCAGGATAATTTTTGACATAGTTCAAAAATAAATGCGGAAGAAAATCATGGAAATAATTCCTGTGAGCATAATTAATTTACTGAGACGGGTCAAGGCCGAAAATTCTTTAATTGTTTTTGCTTTTCTAAGTTTATAAAGCAAGTAAGCCAAAGGTGCAATTACCAATAATATGCTGTAAACAATTGCATACCACCACTGAAATTGCAATACATATAACTGAAGTATAACCAGGGCGGCCAATAAAATTACAATCCAGATAGAAATATAAATTTTTGTGGACCGAATACCAGCGACAATTGGTAAAGTTCTGCAACCATATTTTTCATCGCCCTCCATATCCTCCATGTCTTTAATGGCCTCACGAATGAGTGAGCTGATAAATGCAAAACCTGCATACAAAAATGAAATTCTAAAAAATTTTATCGTAGCAGGACTGATTCCGATAATTGCCTCTCTTGGCGATGTAAATGCAAAAAACAGAATAAGAACAGTCCATGCAGTAAGGATGGAAATCACAATATTCCCGATTAGTAATTGCCTTTTAAATGAAGTCGAATAAAGCCATAGAAGTGCAACACACGCAATGTTGGCCATAATTAAATACCATTTGTTCAAGCCAACTGCAACTGCAGTGGATGCAACGCCTAAAAGACTGAATATAAAATGCCATAGAATGGCCCACCGACGATGAAGTGTTTTGGCAAAAACGTTTTTTTCTGGTTTATTGATCTGGTCAATATTTAAATCAAAATAATCGTTGATGATGTAGCCTGCCGCTGCAATTGAAACCGAGGCAAGTATGATCCAAAGCAAGGATTGCAGGTCATTTTTTTGAAATAAGGGCTGATAAATACAGAAATAAAATAACCCCTGTGTCAGAATAATGAAAACAAGATTTGGCCAGCGAATTAAACGCAAAAAAGCAGTGATTAATTTCATTAAAATTTCTTATCGTGATGAAATATCGGGATGATATTTCCAGTGGTCGTTCAATTTTAAAACTTTTTCAATAACATCCCTTACACAGCCATATCCGCCCTTAATCGGGGAAATATATTTGCTAATTTTTCTCACCTCAATAACGGCATCTGCAGGGCAACAGGGCAATCCAACTTTTTCCAAAACTGGAATATCCGGTAAATCGTCTCCCATAAATAAAATTTCATTCCATTTCAGGTTGTTTTGTTCAACATAAGCTTCCATAAATTTGAGCTTATCTTTCAATCCTAAATTAATTTCAGTAAGGCCGAGGTATTGCAAACGATTAATTACCGGCGCTGAAGAACCACCTGAAATGATGAGAACATTGTATCCGTTTTTCAGGGCCATCTGCAAGGCCAATCCATCTTTTACATTCATGGTCCTGGCCTGCAATCCATTATCCAGCAGTAACACACTGCCGTCCGTTAATACGCCGTCAACATCGAAAATGAAAGTTCTTATGCCCTGGAAATGTTCTAGTACGTTCATTAATCTCAAATTACAGTTGGATGAGGCGCTAATGTAGTTCAGGCTGCGCAAACTTGATTCGTTAGTTTGCATAAAACTTAATGAGCAGTGAAAATACTTTCTGTAAAAGTTTCATAGATTTTTTTTAAGTGCGGATATTTTTTCAAGAGCTCTAAATGTTTTTCAATAGTTTCCCTGTCATTCCTTAAAGCAGGGCCTGTTTGTGATTGAGAAGGAGAAATGTATTCAAGCCTTTCAGCTGTTTCCTTTATCAGTGGCAACAAAAGAGTGAAGTCAACTCCTTCATTGTTGCAGTATGATTCTGCCAGCGCATACAGATGGTTGACAAAATTGTTGACAATAACTGCCGATAAATGAAGCTTCATTCTTTGTTCATCATCGGCTTCAACGACTTTATCCGAAATACTTTGGGCCAGTATTTCCAATTCTTTTAAAGTAGATGCATCGCTGGCATCAATTATAATGGGTATGTCAGGTAAATGTGCAATTTCTTTTTTCAAACTCTGTAATGGATAGAAAACACCGAAATGCTTTGCCGAGCCTTTCAGGATGTTTTTTGAAACTGCTGCTGCAGTATGAACAATTGTTTTGTCAGGTAGTCGCAGTTCATCTAAAATTTCTTTTATTGCAATATCTGAAACGGCCAATATATAGAGGTCTGCATTTCGGTTAACAACGTTCCAATAGTTGGTCGATTCTGTGTCTAAATCGTATGCCAATTTACTTGCCGCTGTTGTATCTCTTCCAAAAACCTGCACAACCTCATGTCCCGCGGCTTTTAATTTTCTTCCAAGAACGGTTGCTGTGTTGCCGGTACCGATGATAACAATTTCCATTAACGAAATTTAAATTGGTGAAGAGTAAAGATCAATGTTCGGACGCCTGCCAACCTGATAACCGCATATCTTTAAACTTCAAACTGTTGAACCTTTAAACTAAATTATGGGTTTATCAAAGCGACTGGCTTTAAAATACGTAAGGACAAAATTTAAACTTCTTTCTTCCATCTCCAAAAGAAAAGCGGCTGAGAAAGCCTTTGAATTATTTTGTACACCACAATTTCGGGTAAACAAAGACCTGCCTCCGGTTTTTAAAAAATCGGAAAGGATTGAGTTCCCGTTTGAAGGAAATACAATTCGTGGCTACCGTTGGAACCACCCTTGTTCGAAAAAAGCGTTGATCCTTCACGGGTTTGAGTCAAGTGTAATCAATTTCGAAAAATATATTGAGCCGTTGATCAAAAAAGGATACGAAGTATTGGCCTTTGATGCACCTGCACATGGAAGAAGTACGGGGAAAACAATTACGGTAATCACCTACAAGAATATGATTCGTCATATTTGGAACAGCTATGGTCCAATTGATTCTTTTGTTACCCATTCTTTTGGCGGGTTAACGCTCACCCTTGCTCTTGAAGAAATTGCTCATGATACCTCCACAAGAATTGTTTTAATTGCTCCGGCAGCTGAAACCAAAACAGCGATTGACAATTTTTTCAGATTACTCAAATTAGATGCTGGAGTTCGTATTGAATTTGATAAGATTATTGAAGAACAAGGCGGTAAGCCGCCAGAATGGTACTCGGTTGCGAGGACGGCAGCTAAAATAAAAGGGCAGGTATTATTCTTGCAGGACAAGGATGATAACCTGACTCCCGTAACCGATGTGAAACCGATCATGGATAAAAACTATCCGAATTTCAGGTTCGTAATTTCTGAAGGATTGGGTCATCAAAAAATTTACAGAGATGAAACGTCCTTCAGGAAAATAATGGAATTTTTATAAGGTTTGTCTAAGATGATTGACCTTATTATTTATTTGATCATTTATAAAAGGAGTTATTGGTATGCACGTTTATAATTATTTGGCATTAGGAGATTCTTATACAATTGGTGAATCCGTTCCTTTATATAAAAGCTTTCCCTACCAGGTTGTTCATCTTTTGCGAAAGAAGGAGTTCAACTTTAATGCACCGGAAATCATTGCAAAAACCGGCTGGACAACAGATGAACTACAAAACGGTATCAATAATTCAACTTTGCTATCCAAATATGACTTTGTTACGTTACTGATTGGTGTCAATAACCAGTACCGTGGAAGAGATGCTATCGAATACAAGCAGCAATACGAGGATATTTTAAAAAAAGCAATTGAATTAGCTAACGGTAAAAAGGATCATGTTATCATCGTATCCATTCCCGATTATAGTTTTACCGCTCATGCACAACCCATGGATACTGAAAAAATTTCCAGGGAAATTGAAGTGTTCAACAGTATTAATAAGGCATTGTCAATTCAGTACAAAGTACAGTACGTTGACGTTACTGCAGGTTCAAAAGACGTTAAAAACAATCCATCCTTAATGGCGGCCGATGGCCTTCACCCCTCAGAGAAACAATATGCAAAATGGGCCAAAGAAATCGTTGAACTTATTGCTTCCCAGCTTAAATAATTTATATACCTCGTTAAGGTAAAAAACCGTTCTTATAAATAAAATCATCATCTTGCGCTATACTTGCATAATTGAAAGCAGGTATTTTCAGTTGAAAACCAGATGAGATTTTAAATTATGCCCAAGAATTTGTTGATAGTTGAGTCGCCGGCAAAGGCAAAGACCATTGAAAAAATACTAGGCCCTGATTTCGAGGTGAAAAGTTGTTTTGGCCATATCCGTGATCTGGAAAAGGACGACATGGGCATTGATATCAAAAATAACTTCAAGCCGCGTTATATAGTTCCGGATGAAAAGAAAAAAGTGGTGAATGATCTGAAGCAACTGGCAAAAAAAAGCACTGAAGTATGGCTTGCAACGGATGAGGACCGTGAAGGCGAGGCAATCAGCTGGCACTTATGTGAGGTTTTAGGACTGGATCCCGCAAAGACTAAAAGAATTGTTTTTCATGAAATAACGAAACCAGCCATTCAACGTGCAGTCAGGAATCCGCGAACAGTGGACATGAACCTGGTAAATGCGCAACAAGCCAGGAGAATACTGGATAGAATTGTTGGGTTTGAATTAAGCCCTGTGCTGTGGCGCAAAATCAGCATGAAAAACAATTTGAGTGCTGGTCGGGTTCAAAGCGTGGCTGTTAGATTGATTGCAGAAAGAGAAAGAGAAATCAACGCGTTTATTCCTCAAAGCAGTTTTAAAACTGAAGCGACATTCACAGCAGAAGATAATTCGGGAAGACCAATTTCTTTCACTGCAGAAGGAACCAGGTTTTCAAATGCAGATTCGGCAGAAGCATTTTTGAAAGCATGTATTGGTGCAAATTATACTGTAAAGGATATACAGGTTAAACCAACCAAACGCTCCCCCTCTGCTCCATTTACTACATCTACATTACAACAGGAAGCAAGCCGAAAAATGGGGTATGGCGTTGCACGAACGATGTTGCTGGCCCAAAAGCTTTATGAGAATGGACATATTACATACATGCGGACGGACAGTGTTGCACTGAGCGAAACGGCCATGGAAGACCTGCAAAAAAATATCAGCAGTATTTACGGGGAAAGATATTACCAGGCCCGTCGCTACAAAAACAAAAATGAATCTGCACAGGAAGCTCACGAGGCCATTCGTCCAACCTACATGTCTAAAACAACTATTGGTGATGCCGAAACCAGGAAATTGTATGAATTGATTTGGAAAAGGACAATGGCTTCACAAATGGCGGATGCTGAATTGGAAAGAACCATTGCGAAAATAAATGTGTCTACTAACAATGCAGAATTAACAGCGGAAGGTGAAGTATTAAAATTCGATGGTTTTATTAAAGTTTATCGTGAGGACGTGGATGAAGAGGATTTAGATGGAGAACAACACCAGGAAGGAATGCTGCCACCTTTAAAGGTTGGGCAAAAACTGTCATTCAAAGAGATGAAAGCTATCGAACGCTTTACCCGTGCTCTTCCGAGATATACCGAAGCCTCGCTGGTTAAAAAACTCGAAGAACTTGGGATTGGGCGTCCTTCAACTTATGCGCCCACAATTTCCACAATATTAAAAAGAGGCTATGTTGAGAAGAGAGACAAAGATGGTGTTCAAAGAAATTTTTGTGTTTTTGTTCTAAGGGATGATCAGATTCAAAAAAAATCGGAAACTGAAAATACGGGGGCAGAAAAATCAAAACTGTTTCCAACAGACCTTGGATTGGTGGTCACTGATTTTTTGAAGCAGTATTTTGATGATATTATGGATTATGGCTTTACTGCAAGGATCGAAGAAGAATTTGATGAAGTGGCACAGGGAAAAATGAAGTGGAGCAACATGTTGAATGATTTTTACAGTCCATTTAAAAAAGACGTTGAAAATACAATTGAAACTGCGGAACGAATAAAAGGAGAAAGAGAATTGGGTACCGATCCCCAATCAGGCAAACCTGTCATTGCAAGAATGGGACGCTATGGTCCCATGGTGCAAATAGGCGCTGCAGATGAAGAAGAGAAACCAAAGTTTGCAAGATTGAAACGCAATCAGAGTATTGAAACCATCTCTCTTACCGAAGCGCTTGAACTATTTAAATTACCTCTGACATTGGGCGAATACGAAGGCCAGGAAGTTTCTGTCAATGTAGGCAGATTTGGGCCTTACATAAAATTGGGCGAACAATTTATCTCAATTCCAAAAGGTGAAGAACCTCTTGATCTGGATATTGACCGTGCAATACAGTTGATTGAGGAAAAGAAAAAAGTAGATGCTCCTATAGCAGAATACCAGGGAAAATCTGTAACAAAGGGCAAAGGAAGATTTGGTCCTTTTTTAAAATGGGGTGATTTATACATCAATGTACCGAGAGCTTACAATTTTGAAAATCTATCACAAAGCGATATTGACGAACTAATCTCCAGGAAACAGGACAAAGAAGCAAACCGCTATATTCAGCAATGGTCTGTTGAAAAAATATCCATAGAGAATGGCCGATGGGGACCTTTTATCAGGTTTGGAAAAAAGATGCTAAAACTGGGTAGACGACCGAATGGTGAAAAATACACTGCTGAGGAATTGAGCACACTACCTCTCGAAGATGTAAAGAACATGATTGAAGAACAAGTGCCTGGGGCCTTTACAAAAAAAGTAGCTGCGAAGAAAACGGCCACAAAAAAAGCGGCACCAAAAAAGAAAACCGCTGCAAAAAAGAAAAAATAATTTTTGCTGAACTGTTTTGACTTAAGTAGGAACTTTCAAACTTGTGTGGAAAAGTTTAACTACTTTATATCACGCTCTACTTCGATATTTAGAGTGAAATTATCCAATGGAAGAAACGAAAGAAATATCCGCATTATTTAAACTGATTGATGATCCGGATGAAGAAATATTTGGAGCCGTATCAACGAAGATTGTTGACTTTGGAAAGACCATTATTCCTAACCTGGAACATCTTTGGGAAACAACTCCTAACGAACATATCCAGGAGCGAATTGAATTGATCATACATCGCCTTCACTACAAGGACCTGGTCGAGGACTTTACTCAATGGAGCCTCGCCGGCCATCATGATTTGTTAGTTGGAGCATTATTGGTTTCTAAATTTCAATATCCAGAGCTGGCAACAAGTGCTACACTTTTAGAAGTTGAAAAAATTCGCAGGAATATCTGGCTGGAATTGAACCAATACCTCACTCCTCTTGAACAAATACGAATTGTTACCGGCATACTTTACAGTTATTACAATTTAAAAGGAAATGAAGTTTCATATACAGATGTTAACGAGTTTTTAATTCATAAACTGCTGGAATCAAAAAGAGGAAACCAATTAAGCAATGGAATTTTATATTTAATCATTTGTGATCTGCTGGATATTCCTGTGAAAGCAATCGGTGTTCCCAAACAATTTGTAATTGCCTATTTCAAGCCTGGGTACAGTAACGAAGCAACAGAAGATTATAGAGACAAGATTGAGTTCTTTATTGATCCTTCAAATGGTATGGTATTTACGCATAAGGATGTAGATAGCTATTTCAAAAGAATTTCGGTTCCCCCGGTGCCCTCTTATTTCAAACCACTTTCCAACAAAAAAGTAATTCAATACCTTTTGGAAGAAACAGCAAAATGTTTTGATAACGAAAAGGATGAGTATAAAAAAATTGAGTTAATTCAATTGGCTAATTTGCTAGATTAAATGAAAGCAATGGGAACTATTTCCTGGGATGATTTCGAAAAGGTGGATATAAGAGTAGGGACTATTGTTGAAGCAAAGCATTTTCCTGAAGCAAGAAAACCGGCTTATCAACTTACAATTGATTTTGGAGCATTGGGTATCAAACAATCATCGGCACAGATCACAAGATTTTATTCTGTTGAAGAACTGGCAGGACAACAAGTAATTGCTGTTGTAAATTTTCCGCCAAAGCAAATTGCCGATTTTTTGAGTGAATGTCTCGTTCTTGGAATTTATGATGAAAATAAAGATGTAGTTTTAATTCAACCCAAAAACTCCGTATCCAATGGATTAAAAATTGGATAATGAATCTTTATACCGCATACTACTCTTCACCAGTAGGACTTTTAAAACTTCAATGTTCGGACAAACATATTAAGACAGTTAGCTTTTGCGATGCTGAAGGGGATATTCAAAATGACGTACACAAGCTGTTACAGGCCTGTACAAAGCAACTTGATGAATACTTTGCGGGCAAGCGCAAACAATTTACACTACCTCTAAGTCATGACGGCACAGAGTTTCAAATAAAAGTTTGGGATCTTCTGTATAAAATTCCGTATGGCAAAACCATCAGTTATAATGAACTGGCTAAACAATACGGAGACCTAAAGGCGATTCGTGCAGTAGCTTCTGCAAATGGAAAAAATAATATTGCCATCATCGTACCCTGTCATCGCGTAATTGGCAGCGATCAGTCTCTGGTTGGATATGGTGGTGGATTATGGAGAAAAAAGTGGTTGCTTGATCACGAAGCGAAATATCATCTTGGCGTACAGGAGTTTGATTTTATCAATGCCGCAAACTGATCTATGGACATTTGTTCCTTGCTAAAGTATCACCTCTTACATTGATTATTATTATGGAATAATGAAGAAGCGATTGTGAATTCAAATACTGGCACACAGTATCTGCAAAAGCATTCCAATTTATCTGCGTTGTGTCTTTAACCCAGGCACAGATAACACTATCTCTGCATTCGCCAACGGAGTAAAAATAGGGATGATTACTTCTTAATGCGCTGTTTATACTTTCCATTTTTTGGCACATTGGACTATCGCATGGAACGGTTTTCGAAGTAGCAATGTATAGTAAGCTATATGCAACCAAAATTGCGGATAGCCAAAGGTTAAACTTTCTTGTTTTCATACGAATTTCTTTGACAAATAGCAGCCAAAAAGACAGATAATAAATCTACAAAAAAATCAACCATATCGAAGGTAAAGTGCCGCGGAAAAAAAACCTGAATGATCTCTGAGAATGTTATCAATAATGCAATCAATAGGGTGCTCCTTAAACGAGAGAAATGATAATAGGCAAAGAACATATAGAGTGCATTGGACAAAGAAAAAGCCCAACAAAAATCTGGCAAACTATTAATTAGAACGGTCCAAAACGTAGGTGTAACATCCAATAAGTGCAAGGAGATACCAAGCAGTCCATTCTTTCGGAAGAAAATGTAAACCAAACCGCCAATAAATAAAGGTAGAAGACACAGATACGTGATTCTTTTGGCCATGCATAAAACCTATCTCAGTTCCTCACTTGTAAATGCTAATGGCAACAGCCTGCTTGCTGTATCAATTACATAAACAGGCCCTGTCATACCACCAAGGATTAATTGCACTGGGTGGTCAACCCTTCCTTCATATTCCTGCAATGTTTGGCGGCAAATACCACATGGAGAAATCGGGTGATCACTTTTTACATTTTCACTTTTATAGCTAACAGCCATCGTTTGAATAGGAATTTTTGGATACTGCGATGACGCGGATGCAAGTAAAACTCTCTCCGCACATAATCCGGCAGGAAATGAAGCATTTTCCTGGTTGCTTCCCGAAACCACTTGTCCGTTGATTAAACGAGCAACGGCACCAACCTGGAAGTTTGAATAAGGCGCATACGCATTTTCAGTTACCTGTCTCGCTTCATTTAATAACCACCTCAAATCTTCAGGCAATTCATCGATACTATCAAAAACCTTGTAGTTGAATTCGAATTTATTTTCTTTCATAGTTTCAATTCAGACAAAAGTCCCCCGCCGAGGCGGGGGACAACTAAAGTTAATCATTTTACACTCTTGAACAATCTATTCCATCGGGGTCCGCCTTCCCAACTGAACCAGATAATAGAAGCTCTCCCAACTATGCGATCTTCAGGTACAAAGCCCCAATAACGGGAGTCCTGGGATTCCAAACGATTATCTCCCATCATCCAGTAATAATTTAATTTGAAAGTATAGGAAGTTACTTCACTTCCATTCAAAATGAATTTTCCGTTTTTCATTTCAAACCGATTGTGTTCATACACACGAATAGCTCTTTCATATAAAGAATAATTTTCGGGAGTAAGTGCTAATGACGCTCCTTTTTTTGGAATCCATATAGGACCAAAATTATTTCTTGACCACTTGTGTATGCTGTCATAAGGATACACCTGTGTATCATCCAAATCAGTATTAGGAACAATTTGTTTGGCCAATCCATTTTTTGACATTTTATCCCTGGCCTCTGCAGTGAGCCATAAATAGTAAATACCTTGTTGACCAGTTGGATAAACATCTTTGTCAAAATCTACTCCATATTCTTCTTTTAAAACTTCTGCATCGAGACTGGGAACAGTAGTAGTTACTTTGTAATTCATCCTTGACTGCAGTGGATCAGGCTCCATTTGACCATTTGCCTTTACCTGGTTATTAATCACCTGTATCCAATCTCCTGCAATACCCACACAACGTTTAATATAATTATCCGATTTATCCGGCGGGTGAACCACGACTGGATATTCGCCCGGATTGGCAAGAACATAGTTGTAAAATTTGTATTTCTCTGCATCGGGATAATTAGGATTAGATGCTATACGCTTTACATCGTAATATGGAGTCTTTGATTGAAAGTCGGGGTCATTGATGACGGTATCACCGGCTGGAAAATTGAATACTACTACATCTCCTCGTTTTACAGGTGATGCAAACCACCTAATGTAAGGCAGCTGCACTAATGTGGTGTAAGATTTTGCCTTACTGCCAGGAATATAGTTATGAATGAAAGGAATTGACAAGGGCGTGTTAGGAATTCTTGGACCGTAAGCGAATTTGCTAACGAATAAAAAATCATTGATCAATAAGGTTTTTTCCATGGAGCCTGAAGGAATGGTATAGGCTTCAAAAATAAAAGTGCGAATGAGTGTTGCAGCTACAATGGCAAAGATTGCAGCATCTACCCATTCTCTCCAGCCTGGCTTTTTATACAACCTCGCACCTTCCGGCCCCACGTACTTGATTTTTGGTGAATAGCCTAAATAAGGAAAATAAAATGGAGCAAATAAAGCCGCCAGTGCATGTTCCCAAAAGCTAAAACGACCAAATAATTTTACAAATTCAATAAAAATGCCGGGTGTAATGAACCAACCAACTACTGGAATAAACTGCCAGAAAACCCAATGCCTTGGTCGTTTGGCAAGTTCCTGCATTATCCATGTATTATAAAAAGGAACGAATGCTTTCCACTGCTCTACTCCTGCCTTTTGAAACATTTTAGCCAGGCCAAACGAGGGAAGAAAAACAAGAAGAAAGGAAATAAGATAGACGATCAATACGTGTGAAAGCGGCATTAGTTTGTCTTTAAAGCGAACAAATTTATCATTTTAAAAAGCGAGTCACTGAAAATCAAAACAAAGTTTTGCTAAAGTATAATGTGGTTCAATATTTACGAAACAACGAATATACCATTAGATTGATTGGACATAGTTCCTGATATCTTCCCTTGATATGGCCTTCCCCGAAAGAATTACTAACCTTTCAACCACATTTCGCAGTTCCCGAATGTTGCCTGTCCAATTATATTCCTGTAACGCTTTTATTGCATCGTCAGAAATTACTTTTTTGCTTATACCATAATCTTCACAGATATCTTCCAAAAATTTTTCAACCAACAAAGGGATATCGTCCCGTCGTTCATTCAAAGAAGGCACGTTAATCAAAATGACACTCAATCGATGGTACAAATCCAGTCGGAAAGTTTTATTCTCAACTTCCTTCATCAAATCCTTATTGGTTGCAGCAATTACACGAACATCTACATTGATGTCCTTGTCTGCTCCCACACGAGTGATTTTGCCCTCTTGTAAAGCCCTAAGCACTTTGGCCTGGGCACTCAGGCTCATGTCTCCAATTTCATCAAGGAACAGCGTACCGCTATTCGCCTGTTCAAATTTTCCTATGCGTTGCTTGATTGCAGATGTAAACGAGCCCTTCTCGTGACCAAATAGTTCGCTTTCGATTAATTCGCTTGGAATGGCGGCACAATTTACTTCCACCATTGGACCGTCTGACCGATTGCTTTTTTCATGAAGCCACCGTGCGACTAACTCCTTACCCACACCATTTTCGCCCGTTATTAAAACCCTCGCTTCCGTAGGAGCTACTTTTTCAATAGTGTCTTTGATTTTTTTAATAGGTTCAGATTCGCCAATCATCTCCTGGGCCTTAAAAGCCTTTCGTTTCAGAGACTTTGTTTCGGTAACCAGGCTATTTCTTTCCATCGCATTGCGGATGGTAATTAGTAAACGGTTAAGGTCAGGTGGTTTTTGTATAAAATCGTACGCGCCTTTTTTTACAGCTTCAACTGCTGTTTCAATATTTCCGTGCCCGGATATCATGATGATAGGAACATCCGGATTGCTCTCCAGTGCTTTTTGCAGAAAATCAATACCATCAATCTTAGGCATTTTAATGTCGCTTAAGACGACATCATAGGTTTTGTCCTTAAATTTTTTTAATCCTTCTTCGCCGTCAACAGCTTCATCTATTTTATAACCTTCAAAGGAAAGGATTTCAGAAAGTGTTTTGCGAATGGCCTTTTCATCATCTATTATCAAAATATTGGGCATATCAAATTGGAATTATGAGTTGGCAAAGAAACGAAATAGTAAGGTTGTAATTGTAAGGAGCAGATTGTAAAAAAGAAAAAGGCCGGATAGAAATCCAGCCTCGTGTAAAATCCAATATCCTATGAAAAACCGAGACAAAGATGTGGGAGAAAGTTGGATTTTCAAAACTTATTTAAAAATATTTTTTTA
>Ga0070664_100002219_pt1 | contig 15611 bp, 14 predicted proteins | sample KBSC73metaG_FD_65863 | JGI IMG/M metagenome (GOLD analysis project Ga0070664, IMG submission 65863) | Corn rhizosphere microbial communities from Kellogg Biological Station, Michigan, USA - KBS C7-3 metaG | ecosystem: Host-associated > Plants > Roots > Rhizosphere > Soil ... | reverse complement strand
CGACGCGCGGGCTCGCCTACCGTGCGCTGGGAACCCCCGATCGCCTCTACCTGGTCCACGCCGGCACGCGCTTCTCGCAGATCCTCCGTGTCCAGACCTCGAGCGAGCTGGAGATTCCCCCGGGTGGGGTCCCGGTGCGGGTGGATCGTCCCTCGCAGGAGGCAGCCACGCGCATCCTCCCCGGGGAGGTCGCCAAGGTGGTCATCGGCGACGGCCGCACGACGCGGGTCTCGGCTCAGTCCGAGATCTGGTTCGCCAGCGCGCCACACTGAACAGAGTGGTTCGTCACCGCCTCGTCCACCAGCCTTGACCGCCCCGCCGCCTGCCCTGGCGACATCCGGTAAGGCTATGTTCCGGAGCGTGGTCTCGGCACCATCCTCGCGCGTCGCGGCGCTCGGGTTCTCGGTCCACACGGGCTGGGCCGCGCTGGTCGCGGTGTCGCGATCGTCCCCGGACCCCACGGTGCTCGACCGGCGGCGGGTCGATCTCCTATCGATCCCGCCCCGGCCCAGGCAGGACAGCTACCCCTACGTGTTTCACGCCGCGCGGGAGCTGTCGCTGGAGGAAGCGGAGCGATTCGTCCGCAAGGCGGAGGCCGAGGCGCGCGCCACGGCCCAGGAGGCTCTCCGGTCGACGGTGGAGAATCTGCGCACCGCGGGCCACCGCGTCGGGACGAGCGCGATCATCACCGCCCGCGAGGGCCCGCGCCGGTCCCTCGGGGAGATCCTCCAGAGCCACACGCTGGTCCACGCCGCGGAGGGCGCGCTGTTCCGGGAGGCGATCCGCGGCGCGAGCGAGGATCTGGGGCTCGGCGTGTTCCAGGTGCCGGCGCCGGAGCTCTTCCAGCGCGCGGCCCGGGCGCTCGGCCTGGCGAAGGACGCGATCCCCGAGTTCCTGGTGCGGGTGGGCCGGCCGCTCGGCCCCCCATGGACCGCCGACCACAAGGCGGCGGTGCTGGCTGCGGTGCTTGCCCTGAGCTGACGGTTCGGGCTGGCCGGCCGGTGCACCGAACGCCGAGGTCAGGCTCCCGGCGAGCCGGCTCAGTGCCGCACTTCCGTGGCCGGTGGGTGGACAATCTCCTCCCAGTCACCCTGGAGCACGAAGGCAGCCCAGGTGTAGGGACCGTCGAAGGGGCGGGTCCGGGCGAGCTTGCGTTGCGCCTGCCGGAGCGCCGCGGGCGGACGCCGGCCTTCGACCAGCATCGCCCGGTAGAGCTCCTTCATCAGCGCGGCGGTGCCGCGGTCGGACACCTTCCACAGGCTCGCCAGCACTTGGTGCGCGCCGGCGTGGATGAAGCCACGGGTGACCCCAATCACTCCCTCGCCCTGGATGCGCTTCCCCAGCGCCGTCTGGCAGGCGCTGAGGACCACCAGGTCGGCGTCGATGCGCAGGCCGTAGATGTCCTGGAGCCTGAGGAACCCATTCTGCGGCTTCCCCTCCGGGTCGACCAGGGAGAGCACCAGACCCGAGAGTTCGGGGTGCTGGCTGTTCAGCAACCCGTGGGTCGCGAAGTGGAGAATGCGGTAGGCCGTCACCGACGGGTCCAACGCCAGCTCCCGCCGGGCCTCGAACCCCGTTGCAGCGAAGCTCTGCCCGCGGGGGGCGAGCGCGAGGATGCCTTGCGCCTCGAGGCGCGTCCCGGGGAGCCGCACCAGCCGCTGCAGCCCCAGCGCGTTCATGGAACGCTGGAGGTCTGCCGGGACCACCGCCGGCGCCTGGCCTGAACTCGACCGCACGCGCGAGTCGCCGCGGTCGAACACGGGATCGGCGAGCACCGCCACCGCGCCGGAATGCCGGGCAACGTGCTCGCCCGCCCGCACCGCGGCCACGACCGAGGCCGAGGGCACGTGGATGAGCTCGTGTTCCTCGACCAGCCGGCGCCGGGTCCGAGGCGACAGCAGCGCGGAGAAGGGCAGCTCGTGAAGAATGCCATCCGGGGCGATCGCCAGGCGCCTGCCGCGGATCCGCTCGCGCGCCGGCTCCAGCAACATCCCGCCAAGCTGCGAGGCCAGGCGCCTTTCGGCGCTGGGCTCCGAGACGGGCGACTGCCAGAGCTCGACGAGCCGGTGCACCTCTCGCTCGATGCGCTGGCGGCCCGGGAGCACGCGGACGTCGATCGATGCGGCCGTGACGACGAACACGAAGCTCCGGTCGTCCCCCAGAAGGTACTGGAGCAGCACCGTGTCGGAGTCGAGGACCCGTGTCTGGACCGCGGACAGGCGGAGCGGCTCGGCCCTCGCCAGCGCGGCCAGCCTCGGGTTGCTCTGGCGCATCCGGGCCCGGACCTCCTGGAGCTGGGTGAGCACCCGCCGGAGCTCCGGCATGTCGGTGGGCACCCGCGCTCCCGCTGCGGTGCGCCGGGCCACCTCCGCGGAGACACGGTCCGCTTCCTCCAGCAGCCGGCGCTCGCTGGCCACCAGCTCGGGGTCGGCACCCCGCGTGATGTCCAGCCGCGCCTCGAGGAGGAGATCGAGCAGGCTCCGCGCCCGCGCCCGCTCGCTGATCCAGAACATCTCTGCCGGACGGGCCGGATCGGGCGCGCGCTGCTGGAGGTCCCACAGCACCGAGACCAGCAGCTCGTAGCGGTGGCGGTTCATCGCGGTCCAGGTCGCGCGCCCGCTGCCGCCCCCGCGCAGGAGGCGGCCGGAGTCGGTGAGGTCCACCGCCTGGACGAGGGAGTCGCGACTCTCCTCGAGGCGGCCGAGCGCGCGCTGGGACTTCGCCAGGTTGGTCAGCGACACCGCCTGCTGGTGGGTGTCGGGAGCTTCCTGAGCCAGCCGCAGCGCGGCAGCATGCACGGCGACCGCCTCCTCCCACCGGCCCTCCAGCTGCAGGACCTCCCCCAGCCCGTCGTGGGCGATGGCGAGGTTGAACCGGTCTCCGATCGGAGTGAGGAGGGCGATGGCCTCCCGGTAGGCGCGCCTGGCCTCGGCGAGCCGGTTCGTGTCTCCGTAGACCCAGCCCAGATGGTAGAGCGAGATTGCCTGGTTCCGGGAGTCCCCCAGCGCCCGGTGCGCCTCCAGGGCTTGCCGGAACTGTCCTTCCGCCTCGGCGTATCGCTTGAGGTCGTAGAGCACCGCGCCGATGACATCCTTCGTCGTCCCCCGCTGCTCGGGGCGCGGCTCCGCGCGCTCGGCCGCCCGCAGGAGCTCCAGCGCCCGGTCGGAGTCCCTGGAGGCCATGTGGTTGAAGCCCAGGTTGTGGAGAATCACCGCCTTCAGCCCGGGGCGGGCGAGCGGCTCGGCCAGCTCACGCGCCCGTTGGAGGTCCTCCAGGGCCTGCACCGAGTTGGCGAGGGCGTCCCGGAACACACCGCGGTCGTTGTACGCCACCGCCAGGGCGCGCGGGTTGCCGAGCCGCTCGCGGATCTCGATGGCCCGGGTCATCGCCGCCTCGGCAGGCTCCAGCTCCCCGAGCTTCCAGAAGATACCTGCTGCCGTGGCGTGGACGTCGGACTCGCCGCGCGCGTCACCTGCGTCGCGCGCCAGCGCCGCGGCGCGCGTCGCCAGCTCCAGCGCCTCCCGGAGCGAGTGCTCCGCGTGCTCGGCCCAGAGCACGACGGCGCGCTGGTGCAGCCGCTCGGCCCGGATCCGCATCTCGTCGAGCGGCGTGGGCGCGCGGGGCGGCTCGATCCGGACCAGCACCACCCCGGCCGGCTCCGAGGCGGTGCTCAAGGTGAGCTGGCAGAGCCCGGAACGGGTGGGCACCGCGGCGGCCGGCAGCTCCACCGGGTCATCCTGCTCCGTGATGTTCCGCGCCTCGGCCAGGAGCTCACCTGAGGGATCGCGGAGCTGGACGATGAGCGGCTGAAGATCCGGCTCGACGCTCGTCCGCAGGAGCGCGCCTGCGGTGCAGGGGAGCTCGACGATGCTCGGCGCGCCGGTGGTCGGCTTCACCGAGCGAACCTCCACGCCGCCCTCGCCAGGTTCCGCGGAGGCGGCCAGCGCAATGAGGAGGGCCGGGAGAGCCAGGCATCTGCGCGAAGGGACCGGCCAGGGGCGGGACGACCGGTGCAGTTCGGCGGAGAGTCGCCCGGTGGCGTGCTCGTCGGGCACGCCCGTCTCTTCCCACTCCGAGGCCTGTCCACGACCGGCGCCCATCTCCCCAGTCATGTGTGAGAACCCGCCGAATCATCGCTCCGGTAGGCGGGGTTCAAGGGGGATTCGGCCAGGTCCGACACCGGCGCGCGATGCTGCCACGAGGCCAATGGAAGGGCGCGGTGCGATTTCTCGGCCGGTCCCGACACCAGCCCTGGTGAACCACTGACCCAGGAGCCGCCCATGACTGCCGCCCGGAAGTACCCGTTCTTCCTCCTCGTCGTCGGGTCCGCCCTCGCCGTCCTGGCGTCCACGGGGATTCGCCAGGTCCCCTCGCATGCGGCGGTCACACCGGTCGTCGAGAGCAGCCCGCGGGCAGCTGCGGCCGAGCCGCAGACGTTCCGTGCCGCGAGCGCGGACCAGGACATCGGACCGGGCGATTCCGAGCCCGCCCTGGCCCGCCACATCGTCCAGTGAGCCCGGTGCGCTGGTCGCGCGAGACACCCATGACGACCTTTCTGCGGAAGTACCCGTTGTTCCTGGTCATCGTGCTCAACGTCTTCGCCGTGCTGACGTACGACACCCTGCGGCAGCCTTCGGACCGCCGCGCAATGCTCGGTGCGGCGCGCTCGATGACCGAGGGTCAGGCCTCGGCCGGCGATCGGACCGAGGGCGCGCTGCCGTTCCTGCTCCCGTGAGAGGTGGGGCTGCTCAGCGCCGGAAGAACAGCCCCACCGCGCTGATCAGCGCCACTGCGGCGAAGATTGCCCGGAGCGCTCGATCCGGCAGCCGGTGGGCGATGGCCACCCCGAGCGGCATCGTGGCCACGCCGCCCACGGCCAGGGCCAGCCCCCGAACCCAGTCGACATTGCCCGCCCGCCCGTAGACGACCAGGTTCACGACGGTGCCCGGCGCCACCAGCGCCAGCCCCATGCCCTGAGCGGTTGCCTGCCCCATCGCGTGGAGGGTGGTCATCAGCGGGACGGTGAGCAGCGAGCCGCCGACGCCGAAGACTCCCGAGACGAAGCCGCCGACCAGCCCCAGGACGACGGCCACCCGGGTCGGGAGCCGGGCATCGGGATCGACGCGGACGGCGGCTGCCCGGCTCCGCACCCCGTAGAAGAGCGCGAGCGCAAGCAGGAACGCGGCGAACCCCACCCGCAGCGCGCCCGAGGGTGCCACGGTGGCCAGCCGGGCCCCCACGTAGGTCGACACCGGAGCGAGGAGCGCCAGAAGCTGCGCTCCTCGCGGGTCGAAGCCCCGGTAGCGCGCGTACCGCCACAGCCCGAGCAGGACGTTGGGCACCACCATCACCAGCGCGGTGCCCTGTGCTCGTTGCTGCGTGAGTCCGAAGAAGATGCCGAGCAGCGGGATGATGAACAGCCCGCCGCCGATGCCGACGATTCCGCTGAGGACGCCAATGCCGGCGCCGAGTACCACGTCGAGCGCGATCTCCGCCGCGGAGATGGGCATCTCAGGGCCCTTGTGGCGGGCCGTTCAGCCTGCCGTGCCTCGGTTCCAGGTCCCGGTCCGTCCGCCGGCCTTGTGCTCCAGCTGCACCGCCTCGATGACCATTCCCCGGTCCACGCTCTTCACCATGTCGTAGATGGTCAACGCGGCGGTCGTGGCGGCGGTGAGCGCCTCCATCTCCACCCCGGTGCGGTCGAGGGTCTTCACCTCGGCCCGGACCTTCGCGCCCCCCTCGTCGAGCGCGACCTCCACGGTCACGCCGGTGAGGGCGATGGGATGGCAGAGCGGTATCAGGTCCGGCGTGCGCTTGGTGGCCATGACTCCGGCGAGCCGAGCCGCGGCGAGCACGTCCCCCTTCTCCACCTGACCCGCCCGGATGCGGGCCACGGTCTCCGGCTTCATCCGCAGCCGGGCGGTGGCCACCGCCACCCGCTCGGTGCGTTCCTTGCCACCGACGTCCACCATCTTCATGACCGACCGACCGCCTGGAGCGCCTGGAGGAGATCCTCGGCGATGTCGTCCGGATCCTCGAGCCCCACCGAGACGCGGATCAGGTTCTCGCCGATGCCGGCCGCGGCACGCTCCTCCGGGCTGAGCCGGCGGGCGCTGGCGCTCGCGGCGTGCATGACCAGGGTGGTCACGTCTCCGAGCGAGGGCGCGGGGCGGCACAGCTTCAGCGACTCGAGGAAGCGGAAGGACTCCGCCCGGCCGGCCCCGGCGATCTCGAAGGCCACCATGCCGCCGTACCCATCATGGAGCAGCTTCCGGGCGATGGCGTGGTCCGGATGATCGGGCAGCCCCGGGTAGAGCACCCGGGCGATGCGCCCGTCCTCGCGCAGCCTGCGGGCCACGTGGAGCGCGTGCGTGGAGTGCGCCGCCATGCGGACCGGGAGCGTGCGCAGCCCGCGGAGCGTGAGCCAGGCCTCGAAGGGTCCGAGCAAGGCGCCCTCGAGCACCCGCGCACCGCGCAGCGGGTCGATGCGGGCGTGGCTTCCGGAGACCACGCCACCGGTCGCGTCCGAGTGCCCGTTGATCCACTTGGTGGTCGAGTGGAGGGCGTAGTCCGCGCCCTGGGAGAGCGTCTGTTGCAGGACCGGCGAGGTGAAGGTGCCGTCCACGAGCAGCGCGGCGCCGGCGGCGTGAGAGGCGTGGGCGAGGGCCGGAAGATCGGGGACGAGGAGCAGCGGGTTGGTCATGCTCTCCGCGAGGACGAGCTTGGGGCGGATCGCCACCAGGCGCTCGATGCTGGCCGGGTCACTGAGCTTCAGGGGATGCAGCGCGACCTTCTGCTGGTCCGCGAGCCGCTTGAAGAGCGCCCGGGTGGCACCGTAGCCATCCGCAGGGAGCACGACCCGGTCTCCGGGGGCCAGGCCCTGGGCATCGAACACTGCCCGGAGCGCCGCCATGCCGCTGCCGAACACCGCCGAGGCCTCGGCGCCCTCCAGCGCGGCCATCGCCTCCTCGAGAAGCATGGGGTTCTCGCCCCGGATCCTGGTGTAGACAAAGTCCTTGCCGTCCAGCGCGGCGTCGAGCTCGTCCGAGGAGTCGAACCAGCTCACCGCGGCGGTGTGGATGGCGGGGGTGATGGGGACCGCGCTGCTCTCCGGGAGCCGACTCCCGGCGTGGATCGCCCGGGTGCGAAGGTCCGCCGGCTTCTGCTGGGTGCTCATCCGCCGTGCTCCACGAGGAAGCGCTCGGCCTCGATGGCGGCCATGCAACCGGTGCCCGCGGCGGTGACCGCCTGCCGGTACACCGCGTCCTGCACGTCGCCGCAGGCGAAGACGCCATCGAGGCTGGTGCGGGTGCTCCCGGGCACGGTCTTGATGTACCCGTTGTCGGTGGTCTCCAGCCAATTCTCGAAGAGCTTGCTGTTGGGCTTGTGTCCGATGGCGACGAAGAGGCCACCGCCGTGCATGGTCATGACCTCGCCGGTCTTGGTGTTCTTGACCCGCGCGCCGGTCATCCGCTTGCCATCGCCGAGGACCTCCTCCACGACCGTGTTCCACACCACGGAGATCTTCGGATTGTTCAGCACCCGGTGCTGCATGATCTTCGAGGCGCGGAACTCGTCGCGCCGGTGAAGCACGATCACCTTGTTCACGATCTTCGCGAGGTAGGTGGCCTCCTCCATGGCGGTGTCGCCGCCGCCCACCACGAAGACGTCCTCTCCCTTGAAGAAGGCGCCGTCGCAGGTGGCGCAGGCCGAGACGCCGCGGTTGGTGTAGTCGGCCTCGCCGGGAACGTTGAGCCACATGGCGGCGGCCCCGGTGGCGATGATCACCGTCCGGCTCTTCACCACGCGTCCGCTCTCGTCCCAGAGCGTGAAGGGACGGGCCGTGAGGTCCACCTTGGTCACGTTCTCGACGTGGATGGCGGTCCCGAACCGCTCCGCCTGGGCCTTGAAGCGTTCCATGAGCTCCGGGCCGGTGATGGCCTCGGGGAACCCCGGGTAGTTCTCGACGTCGGTGGTGATCATCAGCTGGCCGCCTGGCACCCGGGCAGGCTCGTCCAGAGCCGGGCCGCCGGCGTAGAGGACGGGCTTGAGATTCGCCCGGGCGGCGTAGATGGCGGCGGTGTAGCCCGCCGGCCCCGAGCCAATGATGGTGACGGCGTGCACGGTGTCGGCCATGGCAGAAAGAGTGCTACGAGGGTGTCACGAATGCCATGAATCTCGACCTGCTCTCGCGGGTGGCTCTGTTCGAGGGCCTCTCCCAGGCCCAGCTGAAGAAGCTCGCCGACGTCTGCGAGACCGAGCGGGTGCCGCGCGGGATGTTCGTCTTCCGGGAGGGTGAGCCCGGCGCGTCGATGTACGTGGTGGTCGAGGGGCGGGTGCGCATCAGCCGCCAGCTTCCCGGGATGGGAGAGGAGGCGCTGGCGATCCTCCAGCCCGGCGAGGCGTTCGGCGAGATGGCGGTGGTGGAGGAAGGGATGCGAAGCGCGGATGCTCTCGCGCACGAGGGCGAGGCGGTGCTCCTGCGTATCGGGAGGGATCCGCTCGACCAGCTGCTCTTCACCGACAAGGAGCTGGCCTACTCGGTGCTGTGGGCGCTGGTGCGCACGCTTTCCGGCAGGCTGCGCGAGACCAACGAGAAGATGAAGGCGCTGTTCGCGATGTCCAAGTTCTAGGACGCCGCCCGGCCGCGTCCGCGGACGGCGCCCTGAACTTGCGTTCACGCGCGGCGGCGGGCACGTGGCTTGCTCACGCTCCGGTGGCGTGGAGCGGGGGCACTCCGAGACCGAGGACGGACGACTTCAGCTGTGGCGGGAGCGGCTGCTCGAGGCACCGCACACGCTGGACGACGCCGAGCTCCTCGGCGTGCTCTTCGGTGGGCGGAGCCGGACGGTGCGCGGGCTGGGCGAGGCGCTGCTCGCCGCGGCGGGTGGGCTCCGGGCCCTGGCCAGCATGGAGCCATCGGAGCTGTGCAGCGCGCCGGGGCTGGGCCGGGAACGGGCGGCGCAGGTGCTGGCGGCGCTGGAGCTGGCCCGGCGTGCGCACTGCGCGCCGGACCGTCGGCCGCGGCTGCGCACCGCCGGGGAGGTGTACCGATACCTCGCGCCGAGGCTGGCGCTGCTCCGCCACGAGGTGTTCCACGTCCTTTCCTTCAACACCCGGAACGTGCTGCTCGGGGATGCGCGGGTGGCAGAGGGGACGACCGATGCCTGTACCGTGGATCCACGCCAGGTGTTCCGGGCGGCGCTCGCGGCCCGGGCGACGGCGGTGATCTTCGCCCACAATCACCCCTCCGGTGACCCGGAGCCGTCGGAGGCGGACCTCCAGCTCACCCGCGAGCTGCAGTCCGGGGCGAGAATTTTCCACCTCCGGGTCCTGGACCACGTCGTCGTCGGAGCCGGGCGGTACGTCTCGCTGGCGCGCTCGGGGTTGCTTCACGCGCTCCCGTCAAGCCCTGGAGAGGCGTTGACGGCTGGAGGCAAACGGTGAAGATGCGGAGCATGACGGAGCCGCTCCGGTTCCACGACGACGCGCGCGCGGAGCTCGAGCAATCCTTCGGTCTCACCACCTTCCGGCCCGGCCAGGCCGAGGTGGTGGACTCCGTCCTCGCCGGGCGCAACGTGGTGGTGGTCATGCCCACCGGCGCCGGGAAGAGCCTCTGCTACCAGCTGCCGGCAATGATGCTGAAGGGGCTGACCCTGGTCATCTCGCCGCTCATCGCTCTGATGAAGGACCAGGTGGAGCAGCTGGAGGCCCGGGGCATCCCGGCGACGCTCATCAATTCCACCGTGCCCGAGCTGGAGCGGGCCGAGCGCATCCGGCGGATGCGAGCCGGCGCGTACCGGCTGGTGTACGTGGCGCCCGAGCGCTTCAGGAGCCCGAGCTTCCTCGACGCCCTGGGCGAGGTGGGAGTGGAGCTGATGGCGGTGGACGAGGCTCACTGCATCAGCCAGTGGGGACACGACTTCCGGCCGGACTACGCGCTGCTCGGGCAGGTGCGGAAGCGGCTCCGGCCGCCACGCACCGTGGCGCTGACCGCGACCGCGAGCCCCGAGGTGCGGGAAGACATCGTCCGCAGCCTCCTGATGAAGGACCCGCGGGTCTTCGTGGCCGGATTCGACCGCCCCAACCTCTTCCTCGAGGTGCTGCGGGTGTCGGGCGACGAGGAGCGGCGCGCGGCGACCGTCCGGGTCATCGCCGAGGGAGGGAGTGGCATCATCTACTGCGCCACCCGGAAGCAGGCGGACGCGATGCAGGCCGCGCTCCGCCTCAGGGGCCACGACCCGGTCGTCTACCACGCGGGGATGGACGAGGCGGAGCGGCACAAGGCGCAGGACCGCTTCATGTCCGACCCCTCGGCGGTGGTGGTGGCGACCAACGCCTTCGGGATGGGCATCGACAAGCCGGACATCCGCTTCGTCGTCCACGCCAACATCCCGCGCGCGGTGGAGGCCTACTACCAGGAGGTGGGGCGAGCCGGCCGTGACGGGAAGCCGGCGCACGCCGTGCTCCTCTTCAACCACGCCGACGTCTTCACCCAGGAGCGGCTCATCGAGAGCAACCACCCCTCGGAGGCAGTCATCGCCGACGTGTGGAACGTGCTCCAGACCGCCGAGCTGTTCGCCCGGGGGCAGGAGGCGCTGGCGGCGGCGGTGGGGGCGAGCGAGTTCGAGGTCTCGGCGGCGCTCCGCATCCTCGAGCGCGAGGGGCTGATCGAGCTCAGCGCGCCGGGGGCGGGGTCCTACGGCATCAAGGTGCTCGAGGCGAAGACGGAGCTCCACTCGCGCTCGGCGAAGGCGCTGCTCGAGGCGATCCGGGCCGAGGCGGGAGCCGGAGGGACGCTGTCGGTGTCGCTGCGGGGCCTCTCGGCGCGCGCGGGGCTTCCGGAGAAGGACCTGCGGCGGGCGCTGTCGGCGCTCGAGCGGGCGAAGGCGATCTCGGTGCGGAAGCCCTTCGCCGGCCGCGGCATCCGGGCGCTGCAGCGGGTGCCGTTCCACGCGCTGGACCTCTCGCTGGAGAAGGTGCGCCGGCAGGAGCGGCGGGCGCTGCTGCTGCTCCGGCGGATGACCGACTACGCCTACGCGCGGAGCTGCCGGCGGGCGTTCGTGCTCGACTACTTCGGCGAGGACACGCAGCACCTCGACTGCAACGGGTGCGACGCGTGCTCCGGGCAGCGGACGCGCATCGAGCTGCCGGCGCCGCGGGCGAGCGGAAAGGCGGGGGGCATCTACAAGTCGAAGGAACGGGTCGCGGAGGGGCCGATGAACGACCAGGCCGCCGAGGCGCTGCGGCGGTTCCGGCGCGACCTGTCGCGGGACCTGGACCTGCCGCCCTTCATCCTCTTCACCGACAAGACGCTCCAGGCGCTGGCCACCGCGCTGCCGCTGACCCGCGAGGACTTTCTGGCGGTGAAGGGCACGGGGGCGACGAGCTGGGAGCGCTTCGGGCCGAAGGTGGTGGAGATCTGCCGGGGCGCCCTGGAGCACGCCCGGAAGGCAGACTCGGGCCAGCCCGGGTCGGGTCCGCGATGACGAACACGGCAGCGACACGCAAGACGATCGCCCAGCCCTCAGGGCTCGACCGGCCGCCGTCTCCGCAGGAAGATCTCCCGGACCAGCAGCGTCATCGCCGCCAGCCCCAGGGCCAGGACGAAGACGAACCCGACCGCGGTGGCTCCGAAGACCAGCCGCACCATCGACTCGCTGACCCGCCCGTCGGTGTAGGCCTCCTTCAGGGGCGCGAGCAGCCCGAGACGCTCCAGCACCCTCGCCGGCAGCGCGTCCAGCGCGTACGAGACACGCAGGACCCCGCTCGACGGCCGCTGGATGCGCAGGGCCTCCACTCCGACCCCGATGACCAGGTACAGCGCGGAAAGAGCGAGCGCATTGCCGGCGACGACCTGGAGGAAACGCTTGGGATTCACGGGGCGCGGGCGGCCCGCTTCTTCAGTGCGGGCAGGAGCTTCTTCACCCGGTTCATGTCGGGAGACTTCGGCGCGAGTCGAGTGAAGTTCACGTACTCCTCGTATGCCCGCTTCGCGTCGGTGTCACCCCCTGCCGCGTAAGCATCGGCGAGCGCCAGACGGGACGGCCCGTCCGCAGGGTCGAGCTGCACGGCCTTGATCAGGAGCTCGCGCGCCTTGGTCTCGTCCCGGAGCTTCCGGAGGACCAGCCCCTGGGCCATCGCCGCATCCGAGAGGAGGGGCTGGAGCTCCACCGCCAGATCGGCGAAGTGCTTGGCTTCCTGGACACGGCCGTTCGCCAGCGCGACGCGCGAGGCGGCCACCGCGGCCAGGGCCCGGTCGCTCGCCCGCGGCGCTCCGGAGGACAGGCCCTGGAGCCTCGAGAGCTGTGGCTTTCCGGCGGCGGGCTTGAGCATCACCTCTCCGGCGAGACCGCAGATGCTGTTTGCGTCCTCGCGACTCGCGGCCTCGTAGGCCCTCTCCGCCTGCTGGACGTTGCCCTGTCGGACGAAGGCGCGGCCGATGGCGCAGAACACCTCGCTGTCCTTGGGCGCAAGCGCGTTGGCCTTCTGGAGCGCCGCGAATCCGGCGCGTCCGTCGCCGTGAGCGAACATCAGGGTCGCCCTGAGCCGGTAGGACTCGGGGTCCTGCGCGTCGATCTTCAGGGCTCGCCCGAGCGCCGCGTCGGACTCCTTCCACTTGCCCTGCTGCGCGAGGGCGAGGGCCATGTCCTTGTGGGCGGTGGGGCTGGCGGGGTTCTCCGTCGCCCACGCCTCGGCCTGCGCCAGCGACTCGGCGGGCTTGGCGAGGGCGAGGTAGACGCGAGAGAGCGCGTGCCGGCTCTCGCCGTGGCTCCGGTTCCGCTGGATGGAGAGCTGGAGCGGCTCGACCGCGCGCTCCGGGGATCCGGAGGTCCAGAGCAGCCGCCCCAGCGCGCAGGCGCCCTCGTAGTCGCGCGGGTCCCGGATCGCGCCCTCGAACTGGGCCTTCGCCCGATCGATGATGCCGCGCTGCCAGTAGATCTTCCCCAGAGCGACCGCCACGTCGGCGCGCGGGCGCTTCGCGGCCCCGAGCGTCTTCTCCAGCACCGTCTGGGCCTTGTCCGGCTCACCCTCGGCGGCGTCGGCCAGTGCGAGCCAGGCCACCGCCTCGATCGGGTACTTCCCCGAGACCGAGGTCTTCGCCAGCTCTGCCCGGGCCTTCTTCCAGTCCTTCAGCCGTCCCCAGGCGATTCCTCTCAGGAGGGCGACGCGCCGGCCGGAGTCGTCGGCGAAGCGCTGCAGGAGCTCGCGTTCGCGATCGCGGCCGAGCAGCACCCGTCCCAGAGCCTCCTTGGCCTCCTCGCTCTTCGGCTTCTGCTTCACTGCCGTCTCGAGGGACTTCTGGGCCGAGGTGAGGTCACCGCTCGCCCGGAGCGCGTCGCCGAGCGCCACCTGGAAGTCGAAGGCGCGCTTGCCGGCGCCGGTCGCGCCCTCGGTCAGCACCTTCACCGCCTGGTCGTGCGCGCCGTTGGCGGAGAGGAGCCGGCCCCGGTCCAGCGCGCGCCGTGCCGCCATGTCGGGGGTGAGCGACTCGGGAACGAGCTTGTCCACCGCGGCCAGGGCCGGGGTGAGGTCCTGCTCCAGCGCGAGCCGGCTCTCGGCCTCGCCCAGGACGCGACCCGGATGATCCGGCGAGAGCTGCTCCGCGGTGCCGTAAACGGTGAGCGCGGCCGCGTCGTCGCCCGCCTCGCGGTAGTAGTCACCGAGGGCCACCAGGGCACGGACGTTGCCCGCGTTCAGCTCGAGCGCGCGCTTGAAGTGGAGCACCGCGCCCTTGGCGTCCCCCTTTGCCAGGAGGAGCCGGCCCGAGGCGTCGTGCACCTCGGTCAGATCCAGCGTCGAGTCGAGGATGGCCTTGCGGGCCGCCTCGCGCTCGGCGCCCGAGGCGGTCATGGCCCGGGCGACGAGGACCAGGCCGGGGTGACTGGCGCCGGCCTTGGGACGAGCGAGCGCGGCCTCCGCCTGGGAGCGGTCCTGCGCAGTGCCCCCGTGCTCGTCGGCGAGCACCGCGCGGGCGTACGCGGTGAGGTCCCAGGCCTCGGTGCTGTCCTCCTCCATCCGGATGGCCTGGGCGAGGGAGTCGAGCGCGGCCCGGTCTCCGGCGGCGGTGTCGAGCGCGAGCCCCTTCCGGGCGCTGGAGAGCGCGTCGCTCAGGTTCCGTCCCTGGTTCACCTGGCGGGTGTGGCGGTAGACGAGCGCGCCGGCCACCAGCGCGACGAGGGTGACCGTGCCGATGGCCAGCTTGAGCGCGTGGACCTGGATCCAGCTCTTCTTCTGAGACTTCTCGGCGACCTTCGCCCGGAGCGCCTTCTCGTACTCCTTGGCGATCGCCTGGGTGGTGCCGGTGCTGAACGCGCGCTTGACCGCGGGCACCGATCCGGTGGGGATGGGAGCGTCGGGTACGTCGGCGAGGAGGCTCGGCTCGGTGGTCGGCTCGTCGGCGGTCGCTCCGACGCCGGTAGTCGGGCCGAGGCGGGCGGACGCTCCGGTCTCGGCGCTGGCGGGGTAATCCGGCCCACCGGGCGTGGTCGGGCCATCTCCGGCCAGGGGAAACGAGCCGGAGCCCTTGCGTTCCGGAAGCGGAGTGAATCCTGCGGCCTCGGCCAGCGCCTCCGGTGGTGGCGGCGGGGGCGTGGACCCGGTGCGGGTTGGTCGAACGGCGGCGTTGCTTCCGGTGGGGGTGCCGTTGGCGCGCGCGGGGAGCGGCCGCTCGGGAGGATTGTCCAGGACCGCCGGACGCATGGTGGGGGCCGGGCCGCCGGCGAGGGCCGCTTGCGTCTGCTCGAGCCAGACCTTCACCTGCTCGTCACCGGGGGAGAGCGCCACCGCCTTGCGCAGCAGCGGCAGCGCCGAGCGGTAGAGCCCCTTGCTGACCAGGACCTCGGAGATGAGGTGGTAGGCGAGCGGGTCCTGCCGGTCCACGGCCACGGCCTTGTCGAACTGCTCCATCGCCTCGGCGGGGCGACCCAGGCCGATCAGCGCCTTTCCCCAGAGGACGTACCCGTGGATGCTGTCCGGATGGTGGACCAGTCCCTGCTGGCACACCTCGGCCGCGCGGGCGTTCTCACCCTGCTCCACGAGCACCCGAGCCAGCTCCACGAAGAGGGTGGAGGTGGGATCGGTGGCGAGAAGCTGCTCGTACCGCTCCACGAGGGATTCGGGCATCGTTGTCAGCCAATGAAGGCTACCACGCGCCCCCTCCTCGCCTGGCTGCTCCTATGTGTCGTCGGATGTCACGAAGGGGGCGCCACCCAGGCGAAGCTGAAGAGCACGTACGACGACTTCGAGCAGAAGGCCCGCTGGGGCGAGTCCGCGGCGGTGGCCCAGCTGCTGGTCCCCGAGCGGCGGAGCCAGTTCCTCGCCGCCCGGGCCCGGGACGGGAAGGACCTGAACATCACCGACATCGAGCTGCTGAACGTGGTGACGAAAGACGACGGGACCCAGGCCACGGTCATCTCGCGCTGGCGCTGGTTCAAGCTGCCCTCGACGTCGGAGCAGGTCTCCGAGGCGACCGCGGTGTGGGTGGCCCGCGGCGGGGAGTGGCAGCTGGCGTCGATGCAGGGCGGGCCCTATCCGGACCTCGCGCCCCGCTGAGCCTCGAGCGTGGCGCGCCCCTGCGCGCGTGAGCATGGAGGCGCGGCGCTCCTGCG
>Ga0070664_100002209_pt1 | contig 15645 bp, 13 predicted proteins | sample KBSC73metaG_FD_65863 | JGI IMG/M metagenome (GOLD analysis project Ga0070664, IMG submission 65863) | Corn rhizosphere microbial communities from Kellogg Biological Station, Michigan, USA - KBS C7-3 metaG | ecosystem: Host-associated > Plants > Roots > Rhizosphere > Soil ... | reverse complement strand
CGAAGAAGAAGCCCTGGAAAAGGGCATGGCGGAGAAAAGCCAGGAGTTCTCGGAGGCGGGCTCGGAGGTCTACGTGCCGGCCTAACGGCCAGCCCTAAACTTCTCCTTCCATATAGGTCCTATAGGTCACATATGTCCTATAGGACCTATTTCCGTACATGAGCCAGCCGCCCCCAGACGAAACCCCGCCCCGCTTCCTCCCGAAATCCGGCAACTACCGCCAGCTCCTCTCCTACCGCAAAGCGGAGATCCTCTACGACTTCACCTTCCGCTTCTGCGAGCGCTTCCTGAAACGCGGGGACCGCACCATCGACCAGATGGTGCAGGCCGCCCGTTCCGGGAAACAAAACATCGCCGAAGGCAGCAAGGCCGCCGCCACCTCCACCGAAACCGAGCTCAAGCTCACCAACGTCGCCCGCGCCAGCCTGGAGGAACTGCTCATCGACTATCAGGATTTCCTCCGCGTCCGCGACCTCCCCGCCTGGACCAAAACCTCGAAGGAAGCCCTCTACGCCCGCCGGCTCGGCAAACGCCCGGACGAATCCTTCGAAACCTACCGCCCGTTCTTCGAAGACCGCCCGGCCGGAACCCTGGCGAACCTCGCCATCTGCCTGATCCACCAGGCCAACTACCTCCTCGACCGCCAGATCCGCCGTCTGGAACAGGACTTCGTCCAAAAAGGCGGCATCCGCGAGCGCATGACCAGAGCGAGGCTGGATTACCGCGATCAGCGGCGGCCTCGAGCATGAGCTTCGCCCCTTTTCTGCCTCGATCCGTTTTGGCAGGGCCAACGGCGGATAGATCGGACTTGGGTGCTCCAATTTTGGGCCCTGCCACCCCGGCCTTGCGGCCTAAGCCGGGAGGGAAACGCCCTTTGGCGATAAAGGCCAAAGCAACTCTCCGGTTGCTTCTGCATTGGGTCCAAAATACACTCGGAGCATGGCCGCGTCGTCGCGGTGAAACTTGGACTTCCACCGCACTTCCGCTCGATGAAAATCACCGAAGACGTCCGCAAATACGCCGCCGAACAAGGCCTCTCCGAAGAAGAAGCCCTTAAAGCAGGGATGGAAAAGAAGTCGAAAGAGTTTGTGAAAAATGGGGCGGAAGTTTACACGCCAGCACGAACTGATTAGCAGCAATCAGCTTTCATATACCCACCGTAAGTAAGGATGAGCGCGAAAAACGTCAAAAAGAGTCCTGCCATCGTCGAAGCTGAAGAGGAGCTAATCGACGAGCAAGAGGATTGGAATGAGGAGATCATTGATGATATTGAAGTCGGAGATGATAGCGAACTAGTTGTTTATTCGCGGGACTGGACGATTGGGACAATCGTGAGTCAGATCGAGCAGGGCAACATCGATCTAAACCCCAAGTTTCAGCGCCGAAACGCTTGGACTGACCAGCGTAGAAGCAAACTGATCGAATCCTTAATTGCGGGACTGCCGGTCCCTGAAATCGTTCTCGCGGAGGATCCTAACAAACGGAAAGCATTTCTGGTAATCGACGGCAAACAGCGACTCCTAACCCTAGCTGGTTTTGTCGATCCGACCATTGGCTACTGGAGCAGAGCTAAGCTCAAGGGCCTCACGTTGAGAGGCGACTTGAACGACAAAAGCTACAACCAGCTCCAAGAAGCCAAATTCACAAATGAAATGCGAGAGTTCACGAACGCAGACATGCGTTGCACAATCATTTCCAACTTCAAAACGGATGATGCTCTCTACGACATTTTCTATCGATTGAATACGGGTTCAGTTCCCCTGAGCACCCAAGAACTTCGTCAGGTACTCCATAAAGGACCTTTCGCTGACTATCTAATCAGTGTCACCAACACTGTTCAGCCGATCCATGCTGTTCTTGGCTTAAAGGGACCAGACTCTCGCCTCAAGGACGTCGAAATCGCATTACGTTTCATTTCCCTCATCAGGTATGGGAATCTTTATCGTGGAAACCTAAAAAAGTTTCTCGATGAATCTATGGAGAAAGCAACCAGCTCTTGGGATGAATCCAAAAGCTCCATCGAAAAGGCTTATAACGAACTTAATCTAGCCATAAACAACTTATCTGTTGTATTGGGACCCAAGCTCATTGGTAGAAAATATACCAAGCAGGCATGGGAAAGCCGCTTTAATCGCGTCTTGTTCGAGGTGGAAGCATTCTATTTTAGGCTCATTCCTGAACAAAAACTTTCTGCCGGAAAGAAGGATTTCGTCAAAGGCCTCCAAGATCTTTTTCAGGACCAAGACTTCCGTTCATCTGTCGAGTCGACCACGAAAACAAACGACCGATACGAACTCCGATTCAGAAAGATGCAGGAATTGGTCAATAAATCGTTCGGCACCCAAATCAACAATATCCCCATCCGCGCATAACCCAAGTCATGAGCTTACCTGCAATTGAGAAGCTCCTGATCGAATTAAAGGAACAGATTGACTCCTTGGATACCAGGTTTGTCGCCCCTCACATTCCGGCAGATCCTGCCACATCTCAGAAAGATCTTGAACACGATGTCCGAGCCTTCTGCGTTTTGTGCCATGCAGCCTTTGAGGAATTCTTCGAATCGACAGCCCTGATTCTTGCAAAATTCGCCGCTGAACAATGGAAGACAGCGAGAAAAGCCAACGACGTAATAATCGCCCTTCTCAGCTGGCACGGATCAAAGTTGAAAATTGACGAGGATGAAAAGAACCCAGAAAAGAAGCCCTTTGATTATTTGAGGGAGTTGGTGAACGAGGCCAAAACCGCCTTCTCACGAGAGATCCACAACAATCATGGGACTTCGATTATTTACCTGAGGAACCTGTTGATCCCGGTGGCAATCGAAATAAAACAAGATCCCAACATCCTTAATTCTTTGAAGCAGCTTGCGCTTTCCCGGGGAGACTACGCCCACAAATGGAGAGCCAAAACTTTCGTAGCCCCGGAAGACGCACGCGGTTATGTTAGGGATGTAATTTTGCTTTGCGAGCATGTGAAGGAGAAGGCGAAAAATCACATTACACAGCTCACTTAGTGTCACCGGCGATTATTCCCGTGCATCCATTTACGCGCCTCGTTTGATTGCCCCGTCACTGGGGTCAGTCCCGAATGGCGCTAACTTAAGGGTTTCTTGTAGCGGCTACGATGCGGGATTTCCACCATTTCAGAGCGGGGTTTGTTCATCAATTGGAAGGGCTTCGGGCGTCGTTTGAGTGCTCTTGGTTCGCGCCGGAACGGGCGCTCCGGCAGCAGGTCTTCGGCGATGGTTTCCAACAGATCTGCCACCAGCCTCTTTCTCCTGCGGGCCGAGGTCGAAACCAGACCAGGCATCCAGCGGTTGAGTCGGTCCACGGTGCCTTTGAAGCTTCCTTGGTCAGCCGCGCCGCTCGCGGCGATCAACGCGCGCAGCAGGTTGTAGGCGAGTTGGCGAGCATCAAAGTGTCTGTCCCTTTATAAAGGAAATGATCGCAAAAGGCGCATCAAAGTGTCTGTCCCTTTATAAGTCCCTTTATAAAGGAAATGATCGCAAAAGGCGAATTCCTGGAAGCCAGCCGATGGTCTTCGAGCTGAGCAAGATCGCCTGCGGCAAGCTCAACCGGCCGGCGACAAAGCCGCGGGAGCTGTCGTTCTGAAACCCGGCAACATGGGATCGCTCCGCAGGGCCGCGAAATCCGGCCGATGGACATCCGATGCGGCTTGCGGCGGCGTGGATTCCGCGTTTCCTGTGTGATCGTGCACCTTCTTCTCACCGGCGCAAATGGTTACATCGGACTCCGGTTGCTGCCGGCCTTGCTCGATGCCGGGCACCGGGTGACCGCGGTGGTCCGCGACCGGCGGCGCTTTCCCGAGCGCGACTTCGCCCGCGCCGGCGAGCGGCTGCAGGTGGTGGAAGGCGATTTTCTGAAACCGGAGACCCTGCCGGACTTTCCGGACGATCTGGATGCCGCCTACTACTTGCTCCATTCGATGGGCGGCGGCGGCGACTTCGCCGCGCGCGAAGAAACGACCGCCCGATCCTTTGCGGCGGCGCTCCGGCCGACCTCATGCAAGCGGATCGTCTACCTCGGCGGTCTCATTGATGAAACGCGCCCGCTGTCCCCGCATCTCCGGTCGCGGCAGCATGTCGAGGAGGTGCTGCGCGCGAGCGGAATCCCGCTGACGGTGCTGCGCGCCTCGATCATCGTCGGCTCCGGGTCGGCGTCGTTCGAGATCGTGCGCGATCTCGCGGAAAAGCTGCCGGTGATGATCTGTCCGCGCTGGGTGAACACCCGCTGCCAGCCGATCGCCATCCGCAACGTGATCGACTACCTGACCGGAGTGATTCGACAGCCGGGAACGGCGGACCGCACCTTCGACATCGGCGGGCCGGAAGTGCTGCGCTACCGGGACCTGTTGGAGGGCTACGCGAAGGTGCGCGGCCTGAAGCGCTGGTTCATGCCGGTGCCCTTTCTCAGCCCGAAACTGTCGTCGTGGTGGCTCTATCTCGTGACCTCCACCAGCTTTCCGCTCGCGCGCAGCCTGGTGGACTCGATGAAGAACGAGACGGTCTGCCGCGATCACGCGATCCGCGAACATCTCGCGCCGCCGCTGCTTTCCTACCGCGAGGCGGTGGTGCGAGCACTCGCGAGAATCGCGCAAAACCGGGTGCCTTCGAGTTGGTTCGACGCGCTGAACGCCGGCACGCTCGACCCACGTTTTCTCGACGCGATCAAGGTGCCGGAACACGGCGTGCTGCGCGACGCACAGCGGGTGCCGTTGCACGCGCCGCGCGAGCAGGTGCTCGATGCGCTGTGGTCGCTCGGCGGCGATGGCGGCTGGCCGTCGATGAACTGGGCGTGGCGCTTGCGCGGGTGGATCGACCGCCTGGCCGGAGGCACCGGCTTGCGCCGTGGACGCCGCCATCCGAGCGAGCTGCGGCCCGGCGATGCACTTGATTTCTGGCGGGTGGTGCTGGCCGACCGCGAGCGCGGACGGCTGATGCTCTATGCGGAAATGAAACTGCCGGGCGAGGCGTGGCTGGAGTTCGCCGTCGAAGGCGACACCCTGCGGCAGACGGCGACCTTCCGGCCGCAGGGTTTGCTAGGCCGGGCCTATTGGTATGCGGTGCTGCCGTTTCACTGGCTGCTCTTTCCCCGCATGGCGCGGCGTCTGGCCGGGGGATCCGCGTGAATGGGGTCGTCCGCACCTTTCAGCATCCAAGGCCCCATCCTCCCGAACGGAGCCACGCCCCATCCGAACCGTTGCCCGGCACTCTCCGTCCGGCCGCGGCGCTCGCGGGTTCCCCCTCTCTCCAGATGCCGGCTTGAGAAGTGTGAACGGCTTGCTGTATGTGGAAGCGGCGAAACGCCCATTCATAAGGCCATGAACCCCATCCAAGGCTATCACCTCGTCACGCCGGACGACCTCGCCTGGCGACCGTCGAACCTGATGAAGATCCCGAACGCGGATTATCTGGAGCGCACCGGAAGCGAGATTCTCGGCGCGCGGTTGTGGCGCTTGCCGCCGGGGAGCGCGAACACGCTGCACAAGCACGTCCGGCAGGAGGAATTCTACTTCGTGCTGGAAGGCACCGGGAGGATGCGGGTCGGCGACGAGACGCTGACGCTGCCGAAATACGGCGGCGTGCTGGTCGGGCCGGAGCAGTTGCGGCAGGTCTTCAACGACACCGGCGAGGACGCGCTGTGGCTGATCGTCGGCGCGCCGGAGGAGCTGGAGTTTCTCCAAGGTTCGAAATCACCGGTCGACCTCACACCGTTCTATCCGGTCGACCCGACCCAATTACCCGCCGAGCTCGAAGGCGTCGCCTGGCCGCCGAAGGAAGGATGAACGGTGACTCGTAGGTAGCGCGGCCTCGCCGAGGCCGCTTCGAAGCCGAGGAAGCGGGAGCATTCATACGGGAAGATCGAAGGTTTCGACGAACTCGTTGAACCCTGTGGCTTGGCAGGCTTACGAAGCGCTCTCGGCGAGAGCGCGCTACCACTATCCTGCCCCCCGAGGCTCAATTACCGGGAGAAGCGAAGCCCGGAAAATTGACGGCTGACGAGGGCTTCTATTAGCTCGTCTTTCATGAAGTTCCGCCATCTTGCTCTCGCGCTTTCGTTTCTGGGGCTGACGGGCGCGGCTCATGCCCGGCTGTGGACTTCCAATGACGGGAGAACGCTGGAGGCCGAGTGGGTTTCGGCCGCGCAGGATCAGGTGACGCTCAAGCGGTCGGACGGTCAGGTGTTCACGTTCCCCCTGAGCCGCTTGTCCGAGGCCGACCAAACCTGGGCGAAGCAGCAAGCGGCGGCACCGGCGGCGGTCGCCGCGGTGAAACCGATCGAAGGTCCGTTCGGCAAGCTGATCACCGGCGCGTGGGCGCTCAGTGAACACGACGGCCTGAAGTTCGCAATCTACGGCGGCAAATCCCTGAGCGCGGAGAACAAATACCCGCTCGTGCTCGCGCTGCACGGCAAGAGTTCGAATACCGAGAACGGCAAGCAGGTGGGCGGATGGATGAACAGCTTCACCAGGAAGGAGAACGAATCCTCCCGGCCGTGTTTCGTCGTGGCTCCCCTGTCCGCGCAGCCGGCCGCGGGCGAAGGCATGGGATGGAACGGTGGAGAGGTCGGGCAGGTGGTCAAACTGGTCAAAACGCTGGTGAAGAATCTGCCGGTCGATCCGAAGCGGGTTTATATCGTCGGTCATTCCATGGGGGGATTCGGCACCTGCCACATCATGGCCAGCGAGCCGCGCCTGTTCGCCGCGGCGATTCCCGTGTCCGGGGTTTCGCAAGGCGATGCGGCGGCGCTGGATCGCAAGCCGGTGTGGATGTTCCACGCGGCGGATGACAAAATCGTCCCGGTGGCCGGCGCCCGGGAATTCGCGGAGCTGATGAAGAAGGACAAGCTGTTCAAATACACGGAACCGCCCACCGGCGGGCACGGGGTGGTCGGCCCGGTTTTCAACGACCCGGAGACGCACAAGTGGCTCTTCGCCCAGCAGCTCAAGTGAGCAACGTAGCCGAACGCTCCGCCTTCGGATGCCATGGTGGCGCGGCCTCGCCGAGCTGCCCGTTACCCACAAATGGATCGGACCCGGTGTCGCACGACGAACCGCCGGTCTTCGTCCCAACGGGACGGCTCATAAAAGCCTGGCACGAAGTGCCAGGATGGGGCGGCGAACGGGGCCGTGTCCAGCAAGGACACCTCATGCAGAGTGAGCCGGTCGGCGCCACCGGCTTGGCATCCGAAGTGAAGCGACGAGTGCATGAAGCGTCCCGTCAGGACGCGAAATCCTCATCCATCCGCCTACCCGGCATTGCATGCCGGGCTTTGATGAGCGGTCCTTGCAGGACCAAGAAAGGAACGCGTCCGCCTCCACCGTTTCATCGGAAATGTGGGTAACAGTCAGCTCGCCGAGGCCGCTTCGAAGCAGGAGGAGCGATAGAGTTTTACGGGAAGTATCGAAGGCTTCGACCAACTGATGGACTCTGTGGCTTGGCAGGCTTGCGAAGCGCTCTCGGCGGGAGCGCGCTACCTGCCCCACGCCCATCAACCGGTCGCTCTGGATTTCCAGCAGCTAGGATTGGATGCAAGACCGCTCGGCGGGAATTACCGGAAGCCCACTTTCGATGCCATGGTGCCTGGAACCCCTTTCGGTTTGCCCACTTCCGATGCTCGATGGCCCAAAACCCATTGGGGCTTGCCCGCAATGGATGCTCGATGACCGAAAACCGATTCCGGTTTGCCCACAATCGATGCAAGCGTGCCCAAACCGAATTTCAGTTTGCACTCCCGAGCACTCATGAGGCCAAAACCGAATTTCAGTTTGCAATGCGGAGCGCGTTGAAGGCCCAAACCGGATTTCCTTTTGGGCATCCGAGCACGTCGGAGGCCGAAAACGAATTTCAGTTTGCACGCCGGAGCACTCATGACGTCCAAACCGAATTTCAGTTTGCAATGCCGAGTACGTGGAATGGCCAAACCGAAATCCCTTTTGGACGCTATGGCATCGAAAGCGGGCTCCGGAAGTTCCTGATCCAGCTGGCATCAACACGCCTTTGGCCCTGAAGATCCATGCGCTCACGCCCCGATCGCCAGCCAGTTGAACTCCACGGCGAAAACGCGGGAGCCGGCCCAGGTGGAGATCACGGTTTCGAAGCCGGTGGGAGTGATGTTCTCCGCCTTCAGCGTGACGCGGGCGCTGTCGCGCTGGTCGGCATCCAGTCCCGTCATGCCCAGATGCACGACCGGGACCGAGGAGAATGCCGAGTCAAACACCACCGGCACCGAGAAAGTGCGCGGTTTGCCCGCGTCGTGCCCGGTGGCATCGAGATTCCAGCCCGGCGTGAGGACCCCAACGCCAAGGTTGGAGGAAAGGACGTTCCAAGGAATGGGTGAATCAGCCATATCTTGATTTGAGCAAGATCCGTTCCGAAATGGGTGAACAACGCCCGAGGGGGATTCACTTAATCCCCACCACCATCGAGTCCGGGCCGACGAGGTGTTCGACCCGGCAATCACGGAAGCCCGCCTCTTGCATCCAGCCGATGCAGTCGGCGCCGGTGTAGTCGAAGCCACCGGGCGTTTCGATCAGCATGTTGAGGCTCATCAGCAGGCCGAAGGCGTTTTCCTTCCGGGCATCGTCGATGATCGCGTCGTAAACGATCACCGCGCCGCCTGCGGGCAAGGCGGCATAGGCCTTGCGCAGCAGCATCCGCTTCGTCTCGAGATCCCAGTCGTGGAGAATGTGGCCGAACAGCAGGACGTCGGCGCTTGGCAGGTCGTCCTGGAAGAAGTCGCCGCCGTGGAAGGCGACGCGATCCGCCAGCCCGAGGCCGGCGACGTAGTCCTCGAACACCGGCCGGGTCTCCGGCAGGTCGAAACCGGTGCCGCGCAGGTGCGGGTGCGCCAAGGCGATCTGTGAAACGAGGTCACCCTGCGCGGTGCCGATGTCGGCGCAGGAATGGTAGCGCTCCCACGGGAACTTCGCCGCGATGGTCATGTTCGCCCCGCGGCTCACGCCGGACATCGCGCGCAGGAACTCCCGGAGCTTGAGCGGATCGGCATAAAGCGCGGCGAACGGATCGAGTCCGCCCTTCGACTCGTTCTGCGGTTCACCGCTGCGCAACGCCGTGGTGAGTTCGCCCCAATACGGATAGAGCCGGCTGTTCGCCATTTCGAGAATGCCGCCGATGTAAGACGGCTTGGCCTTGTCGAGGAACAGCCCGGTTTCCGCCGTGTTCCGATAGACGCCGTCGATGCGCTCCAGAAACCCGAGGGCGACCAAGGCGTCGAGAAAGTCGCGCGCCGACCGCGGGTGGAATCCGAGCCGCCCGCGCAGCGACTCCGCATCGCCCGGCTGCTTGGCGAGCTCGGTGAACAGCCCGATCTCCACCGCGCTCAGCAAGGTTTTCGAAGCCCAGAAGGCCAGACCGGTCTGGAGAATGCGATCGGGAGAAAGGTCCATGGTTAGGACCCAAGCAGAGGACGGGGGTGGAGGCAATCTCGTGAAGGTGGCGCGGCCTCGCCGAGGCCGCTTCGAAGCCGGGCTAGCTGGAGAGTTTTCGCGGGGAATCGAAGACTTCGGGCAGCTTGAGGAACTCTGTGGCTTGGCTGGCTCACGAAGCGCTCTCGGCGAGAGCGCGCCACCTTCCAAAAGCGGAGCTTTCGGCCACTTTTACATCTGATCCGTCACCGCCGATCCAACATCCATCCCTCCCATCCGGAAAACAGAGGTGGCGCTCCGGTGAAATCCTCGCATGCGTCGCCTCATGGCGCTCAAGTCGTCGAAAACAAGCGGCAGATGGCGGAGGGGGTGGGAAAATCCTTAACGTCTCTCAACTTATTGAAAATCAATTAAATCAACTCGTGACACACAGCCGGAGTGGAACAGCTTCGTGTCCCAATTCGCAAGCTCTGACTGCGAGATTTTGGCAGAGTTTCGCAGCGAACTAGAATCGAGCATCGTGCTTGTTCCCGGCCGAGAGGTGCGGTAGGCATCCCCCTGCCCTAATGCCAAAAATAGAGCCACGAAATCCGCCTCGGCAACTGCCAACCGTCTTGTCAGCCTTTTCTGGCGCAGGTGGGCTTGATCTTGGCCTTGAAGCGGCTGGTTTTGAACACCTTGGGCTCATTGAGCACGATGAGCTTTGCCAACAATCGCTCTCACTCAATCGTCCCCAATGGCCGAGTATTCGGTGGGCAGACATTCATATCGCCTCAAAGGAGTGCAAACCGAGGCATTTCGGACTGAAGCGGGGCGAGCTGGATCTTCTTGCCGGAGCTCCTCCCTGCCAACCTTTCTCAACTGCAGCTCAATGGTCATCGAAAAGCAGAAGAGGAATCGAGGACGAAAGAGCCTCTACCGTTTCATCCTTTTTGAAGCTGGTTTCTTCCTTTTTGCCAAAGGTCGTCCTTATGGAAAATGTGCCAAGCTTCTGGAATTCAGCTGTTGGCATTGAAGCACTTGTTCGTGGATTTTTTACCGAGCTTGCGAGCAAAGGCTTTCGGTATCGTGTCGAAGCTCAAATTCTGAATGCCGCTGATTATGGAGTTCCCCAAATTAGAAAGCGGGCGATCATCGTTGCTTGGCGCACCAAAGACGAATTCCAATGGCCAGTAGGCAAATTCACTTCAGCCCCCATGACTAGCTGGGATGCTCTCTGCGAAATCACACCCAAAGTTGCACCAGAAGCAAAGGGCAAGTGGGCTCAATTACTTCCTTCAATCCCTGAAGGTTGGAACTATATTTGGCATACCAATAAAGGGGAGGGTCGGGAACTTTTCGGCTACCGAACCAAGTTCTGGTCATTCTTACTCAAATTGGCAAAAGATCGTCCTGCATGGACATTGGCAGCGCAGCCAGGCCCCAGCACTGGCCCGTTCCACTGGGACAACCGCCCTTTGGCGACTGAGGAAATGTTGGCGCTACAAACCTTCCCTGTCGCTTGGAAGCTGAAAGGAGCTTACAGAGATCACGTAAAAATGATTGGAAACGCCACCCCCCCCCTTTTGGCAGAGGTGCTTGGCAGAGCCATTCGAAAAAGCCTCTTGAAACGACCTCTCCGGCGCAACCTGTCCTACCTTCCAAGGCAGGCATCAAATCCTCCCGTTACGTCCTTGGTCAGTGCAGTGCCGGATGAATTTCTCAAATACGAGAAAAACCACCCGGCACATCCCGGCAAAGGCAAGGGCCCAAAGCCTCGTCTCGAACTTCAAGATTCCAACTAATGCAAACCACCGAGGACATAGACTACACTCGGCTTCGTTTCGACCCCAACAATCCGAGGCTACCAGAGAACTTAAAAGGAGCCCCGTCAAATAAGCTTGCCGAGTATTACTACGAACATTCGGTAATCACCGATTTGGTCAAATCAATGGCTGAAAGCGGATTCTTCCCGCATGAGCCAATGATCGTCGTACCTAATGAAGATGGAACATTTTGGGTGGCCGAGGGCAACCGACGGCTAACCGCTCTTTGTCTTATTCATGGGAGAGAAGAAACCCAAGACCTTCCGCGACCTGATGTCGAGTTCACACGCCCTCAAATCGACCGACTACTTAATGTCCCTTGTGTTGTCTCCAAAGATCTAGAGGCCATTCGGAAATTTATCGGCTTCCGCCACATCAGCGGCCCTTTAACTTGGGAACCCGAAGCAAAAGCTCGCTTTTTAGTAGAACAAGTCGAACGAGCCGTAGCAGAACGGCGCGAGAAGCCTTTTTTGTATGTAGCCAACTCAGTTGGCAGCAACACGCAAACAGTACGCGGCGCATACGCTGCCATGAAGCTACTGTGGACTGCGCGTGACGAAATGGGCGAAGACGTATCCCAAATACAAAACAACAGATTCGGCGTTTGGCTACGCCTTATGTCGAGTCCTGATTTTCGAAAATTCATTGGTTTTGATCCAATCACAACCCTAGAAGAAATTCATCACGCTCTGAGTTCAGTGCACCCAGTTGCGCTGAAAGAAGTACTCGGAGATCTTCGGTCGCATGCAGGCGAACTCCCCATTTTGAGGGATTCACGTGACGCCACTGATTATGGCCGAGTCCTTTTGAATGCACCCGCCCGTGAGAATCTTCGAAAAACAGGTGATCTTGCTGCGGCAATCACCATTATCGACAGAGAAAGCTTGCCTGAGCGTCTGCATGCGGAAACCCGACGCATTGAAGCCCTGAGTCTAGAAGTAAAGACTGGAACTTACTCACCCGAGGTCGAGCTGGCTTCAGAAAGACTGGCCCGAGCCGCAGCCAATCTTTGGAAACTTTCGAAGCCCGACGATCTCGGAGAACTTTTTCAGCGATGACTCGCGAGATAAATTTGGAACTCCATGGGCAAGATTTAAGAGCATCCTGCCTAGCAGACCATATTGAGCTTCAAGCCATTAATGGGAACGCTTTCACAGAAGCTGAACTCGCCGACTACATCGAAGACAGCAGTTGGACTCGCCTACTCGAACCGAAGTATGTGGGAGATGGATATGAACATGCACTCACGGGGGAACGACAAGACCGAAGCCGAGAAGCAGCAAAGCGAGTAACGGAAATACTAGATCGACGAAAAGCACTTCTCGACGCCAAATATCCCTTCATCAAAAACAGAGGCAGACTTGAAGCTATAGCTGACACAGGCGAGGTTTATTTGTGGTTCCTCTTTGTCTCTCTCTGCCATGGATTCAACATCAAAGACATTCCGACCCCAGCTTCTCAATTTGAAATCGCGGTCTCCAACGGATTAAATAACACGGGACTATCTGCCATCACTGTCGGCACAGCCGGGATGGGCAACAATTTTGACTTGAGAGTCTCTCAGATCACCCAGGAGTTTCCTCATTTAGTCCCCACACTAGATGAAGCCGTTCGTGCGCGCAGCCTTAATGATGGCGGCATTGACACCTTTGCCACCCTGCGTTGCGCGAAGGACACCCGACACGGCCACTGGGCATTCATCGGCCAATCAACAGTCGCTAAAAGCGACGATTGGAAGCGAAAAATTCATGAACCATTACCCGGCTTTTGGAGCAAAGTGTTTGGAGAACGAATTAAGCCCATACCATTTTTCGCAACCCCACACCACATCCCAGATGACTATCTGCATTCGCTCTTCCAAAATCATGGTCATTGTTTATTAGACCGAGTTCGACTCACGCTTTGGACCTCAGACACACCCGACTCATTTGCTGCTTATAAATCAGCACTCAACGGAATCATACTTCAGTAAATCATTCACTCAAAGTTGTTGTTATAAGCAGATTGGTTGACTCTGAGCAAGTTGCGTTGAACGAGCGGAGGGGGGGGATTGACCTTCGGTCCACGCCAGTTTCGGCTTCGCCCGAGAAGAACGGTCGCTGGCGCTCCCGCCGCGTTCGAACGCCTCCGCTACGCTCCAGAAGTTCTCACCCACCCCCTCCGTCAGTGGTGTGCGAAAAGCGCGAAGGCCATGCCGCACGTGGAGAGCGGCGGAATCCAATGGCGGAGGGGGTGGGATTGACCTTCGGTCCACGCCAGTTTCGGCTTCGCCCGAGAAGAACGGTCGCTAACGCTCCCGCCGCGTTCAAACGCCTCCGCTACGCTCCAGAAGTTCTCACCCACCCCCTCCGTCAGTGGCGTGTGAAAAGCGCGAAGGCCATGCCGCACGCGGAGAGCGGCGGAATCCAATGGAGGAGGGGGTGGGATTGACCTTCGGTCCACGCCAGTTTCGGCTTCGCCGGAGAAGAACGGTCGCTGGCGCTCCCGCCGCGTTCGAACGCCTACGCTACGCTCCAGAAGTTCTCACCCACCCCCTCCGTCAGGGGTGTGTGAAAAGCGCGAAGGCCATGCCACACGCGGAGAGCGGCGGAATCCAATGGCGGAGGGGGTGGGATTCGAATCCTGTAAGTGTGCGCTTTAAGGGAATTGCTAGGGAGCGAATTTCGCTTGGTTGCTTGGTTTCCTCCACTCGCGCTTTCCAGGCATTTCCCCAAAATTCAGATTTTTGCGGAACATTCGCGGAACTTTTTTAACTCACCTCGACGGTTTCCAGGTCGGCCACCCAGTGAATCGTCGTGCTCGCCGCGCCGGTCACCCGGATGCGCAGGCTCCCGTTCGTGGTGTCAGCGTCGATGGTGATCGTCCATCCGGTAGCGCCGGAGTCCGCGAAGGTCTGGGTTGCCGTCGGCGTGCCGACCAGAGCCACGGTGCCCGCGCCGGATCCGCGCTTGACCGCGCCGTCGATCGTCCACACCGCGACGTCACCGGTCGAGCTCCGCGCGATCAAGCGCCCACGGAAGGCGTAGGCGTGGTTGTCTGGCAGCACCATGCGCGTCGTCGAGGCGGGGGCGCTGCCATCGGTAGAGACCTCGGTCTGCGTGGCATCTGTCGTCGCTCGTCGGAGCTGATACTCCTCATGCTGGGCGTCGCCTGGCCCGCTGAACCTTCCGGCCGACCATGCTCCGACGCCGGAAATTCCCCGCGTGGTCGCATACGCGCCGCCCGGCACCCAGCTGCTTGACCCGGACGCGGTGTTTGCCAAGCCGGCCGCCGCGGAGTAAGAGCCGCTCGCCGTGGTGGAAAACCCGACCGCGAACGAGTCCGTCGCGCTGGAGGTGTTGCTATGGCCGCCAGGCACGACGGAGCCGACGCCGCTCGCCGTGTTTGCGCCCCCGCCACCCGCGACGGATTCTTGCCCGGTCGCGGCGTTGTCGTTCCCACCTCCTACCACGCTGTAATTCCCGGCCGCCACCTTGGTGTTGACCGTGCGATAGGTCTGCCAATCAACGGCGTTCGAGCCGCGCTTGTTTCCTCCCGTCGATGAGCTGTCCGGCACCTGAGCCAGGACCGCGCCCGAGCCCTTCGGCCGGAGCACCGCGTCGATGTTGGTCGCTCCGCCGGCCGCCGTCAGCGACGCCGCGGAAACCGTGCCGTTGGGCGAGCTCGTGGAGATCGCGTCCGTCCAGTTGGAGAGACCGGTCGACGCGGACCACGAAGGCAGACCGCCCGCCACCGTCAGCACCTGCCCCGTCGCGCCGATGCCGAGGCGCGAAAACGCCCCGCCGCTCGACCGGTAGTAGAGATCGCCGGTCGCGTCGGAGGTGACGTTGATGATCGGGCTGGTGAACGTCTTGTTGGTGAGCGTCTGCGTGTCGCTGGTGCCGACCAACGTGCCACTCGGCGCGGTCTTGGTCGCCCAGGTGTCCAGATCGGCGTCCCAAGCCTGAACGTTGGTGCCGGGCACCAGCCCGAGGGACGTGCGCATCGCCGCGAAGTTCGCGCCGGTCACCAGCGTCTTGCCGTCCGCCGTGACGCCCCAGCCGGTGAATAGGTCGTTCACCACGATCTTCTTGGAGCCGGACGTCCCGGCGGAGACATCGACGATGGGCAGAATGTCCGTCGCCGGCGCGAGGTTGCCCGAGGTGAGCGCCACGCGGTCGCTGACCTTCTGGACGGCGGCGGCGGGCAAGAGGGTGGCGGCCAACAGGCCGAACAGCATCAGGAGTTTCGTCTTCATGGTAAAAAATCAGGTGTCGTCTTCGTCCACGGCCGTGCCTCCGTCCTCGTTCAGCTCGACCTGGCCGTCCTCGGTCAGCGTCTGGTGGCTCGATGGCGCTCCCGGCCCGCTCGGCGGGGAGACCGGGTTGAGTTCGTTGAGCCACACCACGTTGTCCGCGCCGGACTGACGGAAGCGGTTCACCAGATCGCGGTA
>Ga0070664_100002206_pt1 | contig 15656 bp, 13 predicted proteins | sample KBSC73metaG_FD_65863 | JGI IMG/M metagenome (GOLD analysis project Ga0070664, IMG submission 65863) | Corn rhizosphere microbial communities from Kellogg Biological Station, Michigan, USA - KBS C7-3 metaG | ecosystem: Host-associated > Plants > Roots > Rhizosphere > Soil ... | reverse complement strand
TAAGCGCCGCGGTTGGCGCGATCGAACAATGGAGCGCCGATTTCTGTTTCGAGTTTGGCCAGCGCCATGCTGACCGCCGGCTGCGTCCGGAACACCCGCTCCGCGGCGCGTTTCGGACCACGCGCTTCCGCGGTGGCCACGAACATCTCCAACTGCATCAGGTCCATGAAGGGCAGCTTAGCATTTTCGATCAAATGGAGGGAGAATCAGGCATGACACGCACGCTTCATCGCCTGATTGGAATCACCATGGCAATACCGCTCTTTCTCTGGATTGTCACCGGAATCCTTTTCAACGTGAAATACCGATACGCCGAGGCCTACGAGCCACTCGCACTGAAAATTCCCTTCACCGCGGGCGCATGGAACGAGGCTTTGGTATCGCCGGGTGAACTGGTGTCATCCGGAAAGATCGACGGCCAGAGTCGGATTTCACTTTTCATGCACCCATCGAAGACTCCCGCATACGCGGGAGTTCGTGGCGGCACTCCGGTCGTGGTGAATGCGGTGACAGGCGATTACATTTCAGAAGCAATGGATGACGAATTGAAACATTGGGCGGATGACGCCGTCGGCCAGTCGCAGAACGCGGCCCACTATGGCGCGATTGTGAAACGCACCTCCGGCACACGGCTCTCCGCTCTAACCGGCGTTATGGATTCTGCCGGGGTTTTTGAATATTCGGAGGGGAAGACCGTGACCGTGGATCGTCTCACCGGCGAAATGTCTCAGACCGGAAGAATCAATGACTGGATCGACTGGACGTATCGCGTTCACTACCTGCAATGGACGCCCTGGCACTGGATGAACATTGTGTTGATATTGATTGCCGTTCCACTCACTCTGGGATTGGCGGCGTCTGGTTTGTGGATGGCATTCGGCCCGCGGGGAGGATACTCCGGCCGGCGGCCGAATTCGTTTTATTGAGACGGGAGTAGATGGATCGCTATTTCTTCGGATTCACAAAACCCTGAAACGTTTCATATGCTCCCGGGGCATTCGCGTTCATCCACTGCACATACTTCTCCGCAGCCTTTTCCAGATTCCGCAAATACAACGGATTGTTTCGTGACTTTCGAAATTCCCCGATGATGGCTTTCACGCGCTCCCACACGACCAGCATTTCCGTGTTGTTCTCGAAGAACAACTCTTCGTGAAGCACGCCGCGCACGACAAACGATGCGGCCATGTCCCAATACGAGGTCACCATTCGGAACGACGCGTTGGGTTCACTGCCCGGAGGAAATTTCTCCATCATTTCGGCAAGGGACTGCACCTTGAAATTGGCGAAATACCAGGCGCGCGCCGTGCGCATTCGGTCTTCGCGACGCATTTCATAAAGTCTTAGGACGAGTTCCGCGTCCTGATACGTTGCCTGTGCAATTGTCATTCCTGTCACTCCATTCGGATCCGGGATTTGGAAGCCGCTTCACGGACTTCCTTGAGTTCTTCTTCCAGTTTGGCAATCTGTTTTCGGTTGCGCCGGCGCTCTTGTTCCCACTCTTCGGACTCATCCTGATAGCGTCGCTCGCCTCGGGTCTTGAGCCGGCTGACCTCTTCAAGCTGCCTGTCGAATTCCGCCTGAAGTTCCGCTGTCACTTGTTTCTTTACAGCTTCCTTCGCTGCGGGAATTGCCTTCTCGAGCAAACTGATTCGATCCGAATTGCGCTGGCGCTCCTCGGTCAATTGCGCCGTCAGCAATGCGACATCATGAGTCAGGCGTTCGCGTTCGCGTGTGGCCACAGCCAGCTGTGGATCGTACTGTGCCCGCAGTTCATCCGCGATCTGGGCGCGAACATCTTCGATGGAATGCTGCAGTTCGCGCTCCGCTTTTTTCGCACGGATCAGGAGCTGCTGGCGCTCACTGTCCCATGCCAGTTTCGCCTCTTCGAAGTCCCTTTCCAGCGCGAGAATTGATTTCGGTCCGGACGAACCCGCCGGCAATTTCCCGAGCTTTTCAAGAATCGCACGCTTTGCCGCGGCTTTTTGCGGGCTGTCCACGAGCCCGGCGGTCTTTTTCAACTGGTCGATTTCAGCCTGGAGACGCCGGCGTTCGGCCTCCCACTGCATTTCCCAATCCTGCCGGGCGGCAGTTAACCGGGAGTCTAATTTTTCACGAACTGCCAGGGCAAATCGCGTGGGATTGTTCGACTGTTCCATGGATTCGATTGCCGCCCGCTGCAGCGACATCATCTGCGCTTTCATCTGCTCACGTTCGGTTTCCCAACGGGCCTGAGCGGACATGAAATCCTGCTCCACCTGCTGCCGCGCGCGCACGGCTTCTTCCAGATGAAGACGGATCTCCGCGTGAAGATCGTTGGCGATTTCGGTGCGAGCGACTTCCCTGGCGCGGTCCATGGCTTCAGTCAGCTTGTCGATTTCGGTGGTGAAGCGACGCCGTTCTCCGCGCCAGACCTCGCGGGCAGCTTCAAATTCCTGCTCCACGACATCCTGCCGACGTTTCGCATCCTTGAGCTTCTTTTCGTACTGCGCCTGGATTTCGTCAATCAACTGGTCGTTGGAGGTGCCGGACCATGCCACCGCATATATATTGATGGGTTCGATGCGGCCTCTCATGTTGGTATGACCCATCTGGGCACACTGAACACCGATAAGTTTGGCAGCGTCGAGGAGATCTTCGGTGATCAGAATCTGATCGGGCTCTGTCTGGTTCTGCACGCGCGAGGCAACATTTACTACATCGCCATAGACGTCCTTGTCTTTGACAATGCAGGGACCGCTGTGAAGTCCAACCTTGATGTGAATTTGTTCTTCGCCAGGCCGGCTGATGCGATCGCTCTCGAGAATCCGCTGCATGCCGATCGCTCCCTGCAACGCACCCTTGGGATCGGCGAACACGGCCATGATGGCATCGCCAATGGTTTTCACCACGCGGCCGCCGCTATTTTCGATAATCGGAAAAAGCAAATCGTTATGACGCTGAACCATGGCGAGCCCCTGATCGTCGCCGAATTTCTCGAAGTAGGCAGTGGAGCCCTTGATGTCACTGAATAGGACGGTGACAGGAGTTCGAACACTCTCGGGTTGCGGATCGCCCGCATCCTGGTCCGCGAGCAACTTCTTGATCTTGTCCGTTTCCATCTATTCCCCGTTCAGGATCCCACCCAGGTTGCCGAGTATCGAGCCCTGCTCCCGACTTCTGCCAGTCAAGCCAGGCACGGCGGCAATAATTCGATTCGCCATTCGACTCAGCGGGAGTGACTGCAGCCAGACTCGACCCGGTCCCTGGAGGGTGGCGTAAAACAACCCTTCACCACCAAAGAGGGCCGTTTTGATCTTGCCGATGTACTGAATATCGTAATTGACGCTTGGTTGAAAGGCGACAATGCAACCGGTATCGATACGAAGCGTTTCGCCAGCGGAGAGAGTGCGTTCCATCAGGCAACCTCCGGCGTGAACGAAAGCATAGCCGTCGCCCTGCAGGCGTTCCATGATGAAACCCTCACCGCCGAACAGACCCACGCCAAGTTTGCGCTGGAACGCGATTCCGATCGATACGCCTTTGGCTGCGGCGAGAAACGAATCCTTTTGCGTGATCAGTTCCCCGCCAACATCGGAAAGGCGAACCGGAACAATCTTGCCGGGGTAAGGAGCAGCAAAGGCGACCTTTCGTTTGCCGGAAGACTGGTTCATGAAGACGGTCATGAACATCGATTCTCCCATGAGCAGGCGCTTGCCGGCGCCCATCAACGCATCGAGAAATCCGGCCTGTGCGGATGAGCCGTCACCGAAAATGGTTTCCATGCCGACGCCGTCTTCCATGTACATCATGGCACCGGCCTCGGCGAGCGCCGCTTCGCCGGGATCCAACTCCACTTCGACGTACTGCATGTCATCTCCGAAAACTTTGTAGTCCACCACGTCCATCGCAGGCATGCCCACCTCCAGACGGGAATCATACCTTAGAGGCGCTATACTGTTTTCACCCTTTGCGTGTAATGAGGGGACAGTCCCCTCGTTCCCCCATTTCGTGGAGGGTCCATGTCCAGACAAAACCGCATCACCGTTCCTGAATTTCCGCATCACATCACGCATCGTGGTAACCGAAAAGCCGACATCTTTATCGATGACATCGATCGGCACGTCTATCTCAAGAAACTCATCACCCGGTGCATCCAAGAGGCCGTCAAGATCTGGGCCTGGTGTCTGATGACCAATCACATTCACCTGATCGCCGTGCCGGCACGCGAGGATTCGTTAAGCCGGATGATTCAAAGAGTTCACGGGGACTATGTGAACTACTTCAATGCTAGATACTCCAAAACAGGACATCTCTGGGAAGGACGCTTCGATGCATCCGTGATGGACGAACGTCATCTTTGGAATGGTGTGCGCTATGTGGAACGCAATCCAGTCCGTGCCGGAATCGTAAGTCGAGCCGAAGACTATCGGTGGTCGAGCGCCGCGGCTCATTGCGGGTTGCGGTCCGATCGTATACTTTCAGACGACCTCCCCTTGCTCGGGGAGATCCCCGATTGGAGCGCCTGGCTTGCCGAAGAGGAGTCTCAGAAGGATTTGAAATTCATCCGGAGCCGGACACGTACAGGCCGCCTCTGTGCCGACGACGATTTCATTCGAGATATGGAAAAGAAAACAGGCCGACAACTCCTGCTGAAGAAAGTCGGACGAAAGAAAAAGACGCCCCTTTTCTCCGGAGAAATTGGGGAATGAGGGGACTGTCCCCTCATTTCGATGTGATTGTGGTGGGGGCGGGAGCGGCGGGGATGATGTGCGCGATTGAGGCGGCGAAACGAGGACGATCCGTCACAGTGATCGAACGCAACGATGCTTTCGGGAAGAAAATTCGGATCTCCGGCGGCGGACGGTGCAATTTCACGAATATTCACACCGCGCCGGAGAATTTCATCTGTGGGAATCCACACTTTCACAAATCGGCGCTGGCACGATATACCCCATCTGATTTCATTGCGCTCGTCGAACGACACCGCATCCGGTATCACGAAAAAAAGCTCGGACAGCTGTTCTGCGATGGAGCATCCGACGAGATTCTCAACATGCTTCTCAAAGAAGCGGAAAAGGCCAAGGTCCGGATTCAGACCAGCTGCAGTGTGACGTCCATTCGAAAGAAAGACGGATTCCGAATCGAAACCAACAAAGAAACACTCAGCTGCAAATCTCTCGTCATCGCCACGGGCGGATTGTCGATTCCGAGAATCGGGGCGACCGGCTTTGGTCATGCCGTTGCAAAACAGTTTGGACTTCGCGTCACCGAACTTCGGCCCGGACTGGTTCCGTTGCTGGCGGGGCCGTGGCCGGAACTGAGCGGAGTCTCGCTGGATGCCAACGTCTCGCTTCGCGACTCCGCGTTTCACGAAAAGATTCTTTTCACGCATCGCGGACTGAGCGGCCCTGCAATTCTGCAGATCTCTTCTTTCTGGAAACCAGGCGAAACGATTTCCATTCACCCGTTACCACCGCTGCCGCGACGCTTTTCCCAGATCTGGAAGGATCCGGAATGGAAACTCACTCCCACCGGGACGGAAGGTTATGCAAAAGCGGAAGTCACTGTCGGCGGCGTCGACACGGATGAACTCTCATCCCAAACGATGGAGGCCCGGCGTGTGCCGGGCCTTTATTTCATCGGAGAAGTTGTCGACGTTACCGGACAACTCGGCGGACTCAACTTCCAGTGGGCCTGGGCATCGGGATACGCCGCCGCGCAATCGGTGTAGAGGGCTATCTTTTGTTCTGCGCGAGAATCTTCTTCCGCAACCGGATCGACTTCGGCGTGATCTCCACCAATTCATCGTCGCGGATGAATTCAATGGCCTGCTCCAGATTCAACATTCTCGGAGACACCAGCCGGATGGCTTCATCCGCCGTGGACGAGCGCATGTTCGTGAGTTTCTTTTCCTTCACGATATTCACGTCCATATCCTGATCGCGCGCGTTTTCGCCGATGATCATGCCCTCATAAACTTCCGTTCCCGGCGAAATTAGGATCTCTCCCCGCTCCTGGAGATTCCAGATCGCGAACGATGTCGCTTTCCCTGCCCGATCCGCCACCAGCGAACCCTGGGGCCGCGTCGCGATATCGCCCTGCCATGGCGTGTATCCGTTGAACAGGGTGTTTAGGATCGCCGTCCCTCGCGTGTCTGTCAAAATCGCGCTGCGCAATCCGATCAATCCGCGAGTCGGGATATCGAATTCCAGCCGCACGCGTCCGGACCCGTGATTCACCATCTTCTTGATCTTGCCTTTTCGCGGGCCAAGCTTCTCGATCACGACGCCCATGTACATCTCCGGGCAATCGACGATCAGCATTTCCAACGGCTCGTGAATGACTCCGTCGATTTCTTTCGAGAGAATCTCCGGCTTGCCGACCATCAGCTCGAATCCCTCGCGACGCATCGTCTCGATCAGGATGGCAAGTTGCAATTCTCCGCGTCCCATGACGCGAAACGATTCCGGCCCGCCGGCCGATTCCACGCGAATCGAAACATTCGTCAGCAGTTCCTTTTCGAGCCGCTCGCGTAGATTACGAGAAGTCACAAACTGTCCCTCGCGGCCCGCGAACGGCGACGTGTTGATTGTGAAGATGATTGCAATCGTCGGCTCGTCGATCTGGATTTTGGCAAGGGCCTTGGGATTTTCCGCACTCGTGATCGTTTCACCAATGCTGATGCCTTCGACGCCGGCAATGGCCAGAATGTCTCCTGGAACACCCGTCGTCTCGTCCACTCGCTTCAATCCTTCGAACGAATACAGCTTCGTGATCTTTGTCTTCTGCATCGAACCGTCGAGCTTCATGATCGCGACTTCTTCACCGAGCCTCAGCGTGCCATTAAACACGCGGCCGATGGCGAGGCGCCCCAGGTACTCGCTGTAGTCCAGGTTGGCTACCAGGAACTGAAGGACTTCCGTCGGTTCTCCCTTCGGATGCGGGATGTATTTCACGATGGCTTCAAACAGCGGTTGCAGCGTGTCCGACTCTTCTTCCAGGGTGTTTTTCGCAAGGCCGGCGCGCGCATTCGAGAACACCGTCGGAAAATCCAGCTGTGCTTCGGTCGCATCGAGGTCGATGAACAGATCGAACAGCTCGTTCTGCACTTCCTGAACCCGCGCGTCCGGCCGGTCGATCTTATTGATAACGGCAACCACGGGCAGCCGCGCTTCGAGCGCCTTCATCAGCACGTACCGCGTCTGAGGCAGCGGACCTTCACTGGCATCGACCAGCAGCAGCACGCCATCGACAATCTTCAGGGCGCGTTCAACTTCCCCTCCGAAGTCGCTGTGACCCGGCGTGTCGACAATGTTGATCTTCACTCCGTGATACCGGATACCCGTTGTTTTTGCGAGAATCGTAATTCCCCGCTCCCGCTCCAGGTCATTGGAATCCATGACGCGTTCGGTCACTTCCTCGTTGGATCTGAAAATGCCGCTTTGGCGTAGCATGGCGTCCACAAGTGTCGTTTTCCCGTGGTCGACGTGCGCGATGATAGCTATGTTGCGAATCTGGTCACTACTCATAACCTCCCATTATCCACGAAATGAGGGGACAGTCCCCTCGTTCCCCCATTTATTCGGAAAAGAAATTGGGGAACGAGGGGACTGTCCCCTCATTTTTCTGGTAGCATTGGAGGTCGTTTGAGACCGATTGTCCCGTTCGTCTAGCCCGGTCCAGGACACGGCCCTTTCAAGGCTGTAACACGGGTTCAAATCCCGTACGGGACGTTTTACTTTTGAAGAAACGCTACGGTCAGCACTTCATCTCTGATCGCAACTTGCTCCAGCGCATTATCGACTTCGCTCAAATCTCAAGCACGGACACTGTCATCGAAATCGGCCCCGGTTCCGGATCGCTCACCCGGGAGCTTGCTGCGGTTGCAAAACGTGTCGTCGCTATCGAGATCGATCGGGACCTCATCGGCGCGCTGCGCCGAACTATGCCTTTCAACGTTCAGGTCGTCGATGCGGATGCGCTCGACGTCGACTTCGATCAATATAACGCCCCGTATCATGTGATCGGCAATCTGCCGTACAACGTCGCTACGGCATTGCTTCGCATTTTCATCGCCCGTCGGACCCGGATTTCCGACGTCACGGTCATGCTTCAAAAAGAAGTCGCGCAGCGCGTCTGCGCCACACCCGGATCGGCGGACTACGGTCCGCTCTCGGTTCTCATCCAATATTACGCGGTGCCGACCTGGGGATTCACGGTTCCTCCCTCCGCGTTTACGCCGCCACCCAAAGTCGACTCCGCAGTCATTCGCCTCGATTGGAAGCCTGACGTCACCGATTTCCCCGCCTTCACCGACTTCGTGCATCGCGCTTTCGCCTCGCGACGCAAGAAGCTCGTCAACAATCTCGGAGCCATTCTTCCGGGCCGAACGAAGGACGACCTCACCGATATTCTTCGCCGTGCCGGACTTTCCATCGATGTCCGCGCCGAAACGCTGACGATCGACGAATTTCTTCGTGTGTATAATCAAGCCAGTGAGTATTGAAGTCATCCCACTAGGCGGTCTCGGCGAATTCGGAATGCACATGATGGCGTTCCGCTGTAATGGAACGATCATCGTCGTCGACGCGGGAATCATGTTCCCGGACGAAGAACTTCTCGGAGTCGATGTCATCATCCCCGACATCGGATACCTCATCGACCACAAGGAAGAAGTCAAAGCCATCCTGCTCACGCACGGACACGAGGATCACATCGGCGCGATCCCCTTCATCTTTCCCTACCTCGATGTTCCGATCTATGGCAGCAGCTTCACCATGGCGCTGGTGAAAGGCAAACTCGAACAGCACGGCATGCTTCAGGCGAAGCGTCTCAATATCATCAAGGCGAAAGACGTCGTCGAATTCGGCCCGTTCAGCGTCGAGTTTTTTCATGTCACGCACTCCATCGTCGATGCCTTTGCGCTTGCCATCCGGACCCCGGAAGGCGTCATCATCCACACCGGAGATTTTAAAATCGACCCCACGCCGGTCGACGGACGCACATTCGACCTCAACACGCTATCGACGTACGGCAACGAGGGAGTGCTTGCGCTGTTCTCCGACAGTACGAATGCGGATCATGCCGGCCACACGCAGTCCGAACGCACCGTCAACGACCGGTTTGAATCCATCTTCCGATCCTCGAAGGGGCAGATCATCCTCTCGTGTTTCACGTCGTCGATACCCCGGCTGCAGCTGGCGATCGACCAGGCGAAGCACTTCGATCGTGTCGTCACGTTTCTCGGGCGCCGCATGGTGAGCAATACGGAAGTTGCCGAGGAACTCGGGTTTCTGAACATCCCCAAAGGTACGGTGATCCGGTCGAAAGACCTGAAGAAGTACCCTCGCGAGAAAGTCGTCGTGGTCGCGGGAGGATGCCAGGGCGAGGCCCTGTCGGCGCTCTCGCGCATCGCACTCGACACGCACAAGGAAGTAAAGGTGGAGCAAGGTGACACCGTCATTCTCTCCGCGCGCATGATTCCCGGCAACGAGCAGTCGGTAAGCCGGATGATGGATCACTTTTATCGCCGCAAGACCGAGCTCTATTATCCCGACGGTGCTCAGCCGCCGGTGCATGTGAGCGGACACGCGAGCGAGGAAGAACTGACGCTCGTGTTGTCGATAGTTAGGCCGAGATTTTTCATTCCGGTGCATGGGATGTACCGGCAGCTGCATCGACATGCGCGGTTGGCCGAGAAGTCCGGGGCGGTCCGCGAGAAAGTGATTCTCGCAGAGACGGGCGACATCATTCAGTTCAACGAGCATGGCGGGAACATTGTCGGGAAGGCGGAAGTGGGGCGCGTTCTCATCGACGAAGGCAGCCTCGAAGAAGTCGGCGAGCTGGTGGTGCGCGATCGGAAGCACATCTCCGAGGATGGAATTCTCGTGACGATTATCGCCATTAATAAAAATACCGGGGCGATTGAAATCGCGCCGGAGCTCGTGCTGCGCGGCGTGGAATTTGTGGATGCGGAGCGGCTGCTGGCGGAAGGCAAACAGCTGGTGATGGATACGGTGAATGCCTCGTCGGTGGAAGAGCGAGGCGATTACACCGTGATCAAGGAAAAGATCCGGAAGGATCTGAAGAAGTTCATGCAGAAGCAGACCGCGAAGCGGCCGTTCATACTGCCGATTATTGTGGAGACGTAGGGAGAGACAAGAAACAAGAAAACAAGAGAAGAGCGAACTCCCCTCCTGAGTAAGGAGGGGTGGCGCGAAGCGCCGGGGTGGTTCCAAAGCGGCAACCTTGAAAAATGCGGCTTCGGAACCACCCCTCGCGGGATCCGCTTCGCGATCCCGCTGCCCTCCTTACTAAGGAGGGCAGTTTCCTGCCTTTATTTCTTTTGCCCTCTGGCTATTATTTTAAGACCTATGGATCTAACTCAGGCCATCACACTCGGCGCCGTTCAGGGCATCACGGAATTTCTTCCGATCTCCAGCACCGCGCATCTTATTCTTGTCCCGTGGCTCATGGGCTGGCCCGACCCCGGCGCCACATTTGACGTGGCCCTCCACCTCGGCACTCTCGTCGCGCTTTTACTCTATTTTCGAAACGACTGGCTGGGGCTGATCACCTCCGGCATCGGATGGCTTCGCGGCGATCGTACGGACCCAACCGGACATCTGGCTATATATATTGTTCTCGCCACCATCCCCGGCGCACTCCTTGGCGCGCTTTTCCAGCATCAGATCGAAACCGCGCTCCGAAGTCCGTTAATTATTTCCATCACGCTGGTGGCGCTCGCCCTTCTACTCGTCCTCGCCGAACGCGTCGGTCGGCAAACCACCGACATCAAACACATCACCCTCCCCGACAGCCTCACGGTCGGCTTCGCCCAGGCGCTGGCCCTCGTTCCCGGAGTTTCCCGCTCCGGCATCACCATCACGGCCGGACTTTTCCGCGGCATGACGCGCGCGACCGCCGCACGGTTCTCCTTCTTTCTCTCCACACCGATCATTGCCGGCGCCGTCGCAAAGAAGTTCCTCGACCTCTTTAAAGAAGGTATCCCCTCCGGCGCCACCATGCCCTTTATCGCGGGTATCCTTGTTTCGGGTGTCGTCGGATATCTGTCGATCGCGTTCCTCATCCGATACCTGAGCACACACAACACCTACGTCTTTATTTACTATCGGATAGCCCTCGGATTTCTCGTGTTTCTCGCGTTCCTGGGAGGATTCCGCTAACATCTCCGCAGGGCGGCCCTGACTTGTCCGTCATTTCTGATAAAGATCAACCCTTATGAGCCGAACTGTCTTAGGCTATTTCGCACCGACGGAACATCGTCGACTGAATGAATCCATTGGGTTGCTTCTGGCCGTGGTTGCCATTCTAATGGCGTTGAGTCTGGTTTCGTTCTCCGTCGATGACCCGTCGTTTAACATTGCTCGAAGCTCGGTCCTTCAGGCAAAACCCCACAACTTCGTTGGCATTATCGGAGCCTATGTCGCCGACGGTTTTTTTCAGATCCTGGGTTATTCGAGTTTTCTGATACCGATCTTCCTCGGCATATACGCGTTCTACTGGCTCGCCTCCTGGCCGGTTCGCGCGGTTGCCGCTCGATTGACAGGCGCCGTGTTGTTGATCCTCACCCTGTCGGCGATGCTTTCCTGGTCGCCATCCTTTCCGCGCGTGAGCGGACAACTACCGGCGGGCGGACTCATCGGCCGAGTTTTGGAAGATAACCTTGAAGCCCTGGTGAATCCCGCCGGATCGGCCATTCTGCTGATTGCCGCATTCCTGGCATCGCTTTTTCTCACGACAACGTTTTCGTTCGAATGGGCCATGTCCATTCTGAAACCGCGATTCGGTTTCATCTCCGCATGGACGGAGCGGTACGCCGCATGGAAGGACGAACGAAAATTGGCGGATGCCCGTCGTCGAGCCGAAGCTCGCAAGCCGGCTAAAAAACAGATAATCGCGCAAACGAAGGAACGCATTGCCGTATCGGAACGAGAGCGGGAACCCGAGACCGTCGGCACCGCACCGCAGGAACTGCCGCGCGTCATCAAGCCGGCATCGATCATCGCTCCGTCGCAACTGACACCGGCGCCGCGTGCCGCGACGGCAACTGCAAAAGCATCGACGAAGGCGGGCGACCAAACCCTTGCCGAACTGCCATCGACCACCCTGCTGAACGTGGCCATTGCTCTCGCTCCCATCAATGAAGAGGAGCTGCGCCAACGCGCACTTTCCGTTGAAGGAAAGTGCCGCGAGTTTGAAGTCGACGGAACCGTTCAACATATCCACCCGGGTCCGGTCGTGACGACCTTCGAGTTCAAGCCCGAACCGGGCATCAAGTATTCCAGGATCACCGGACTCGGAGACGATCTGTGCCTCGCCCTCGAAGCCGAATCGGTGCGTATCGATCGAATGCCGGGAAAATCCACCGTCGGTATCGAAGTGCCCAACGACAAGCGCGCCACGATCATGCTGCGCGAGCTTCTGGAATCGTCCGAATATCAGCACTCGAATTTCAAATTGCCGCTGGCGCTGGGCAAGGACATTACCGGGAAACTCGTCGTTTCGGACCTGCAGAAGATGCCGCATCTGCTCACTGCCGGCTCCACCGGAACCGGAAAGAGCGTCTCGATCAATGCCATGATCCTGTCGCTGCTTTACCATTCGCGCCCGGACCAGATGAAGATGATCCTCATTGATCCAAAACGTCTCGAACTGGGACTTTATCAGGATATTCCTCATCTTCTGGTTCCAGTTGTGACGGAGCCTAAAATTGCTCAGAACGCGCTCCGCTGGGCCGTGGTCGAGATGGAAACGCGGTATAAGAAACTGGCTCGCCGCGGCGTCCGCAATCTGGAGGCATACAACGAGCAGATTCGTCAGTTGCCGATTCCGGGACTCGGTCTGGAACCCAGCGATCTGGATAACGAACGCGATCCACTTCCCTACATTGTGATTGTGATCGATGAACTCGCGGACTTGATGATGACCGCCGCCCGCGAGGTGGAGGAGTACATCACGCGCCTGGCGCAGATGGCGCGCGCCGTGGGCATCCATCTTATTCTGGCAACACAGCGGCCATCGGTGGACGTCATCACGGGATTGATCAAGGCGAACTTCCCCGCGCGGGTGTCGTTCCGTGTGGCAACCAAAACAGACTCACGCACCATTCTCGACTCCAATGGAGCCGAGCAACTGCTGGGACGCGGTGACATGCTCTTTTTGCCGCCGGGTTCCGCTCGACTCATGCGGGTGCACGGACCCTTGATTACCGAAGATGAGGTGATCAAGGTGGTCGACTTCCTCAAGACCCAGGGCAAGCCGGTGTACAATGAACGGATTCTCGCCGAAGCCCCCGACGAAGATGGCGAATCCATCGAAACCGACGGTGAACTCGATGAACTCTATTCGGATGCCGTCAATGTCGTGCTCGAAATGGGCAAGGCTTCGACCTCCGCGCTGCAGCGCCGGCTCCGCGTGGGTTATGGACGCGCGGCGAGCCTGATCGATGGCATGGAACGCGCGGGCATCGTCGGGCCGCCGGATGGAAGCAAACCCCGCGCCGTCCTCATCAAGAGAGAAGACTTCTTCTCGGAACAATAAAACAATTATGGGATTTAGAACCGACGCCATTCACGCCGGGCAGGAGCCCGATCCATCGACGGGCGCGATCGTCACGCCGATTTTTCAAACCTCGACCTATGTTCAGGAAGGTCTCGGAAAGCACAAAGGCTACGAGTACGCTCGGACGCAGAACCCCACGCGGTTCGCGCTCGAGAAGAACATGGCGGCGCTGGAACGTGGCGTCGCGGCGTACGCATTCGCGTCCGGAATGGCCGCATCGACCGCGATCACGCAGCTTCTGCTGAAGCAGGGAGACCACGCCATCTGTTCGGAGAATGTCTATGGCGGAACATTCCGGCTGTTCGACAAAATCATCCGGCACTACGGCATCGAGTTCACGTACGTGAACACGCCCGATCTGCGGGCCCTCGAGACGGCCATGCGGGCAAATACAAAGATGGTGTTCATCGAAACGCCGACGAACCCGATGATGGCGGTGACCGATATTCACGGGGTGGCGGAGATTGCGCACCGCGGAAATGCGCGGGTCGTTGTGGACAATACGTTCATGACGCCGTACCTGCAGCGTCCGCTGGAGCTTGGTGCGGATATTGTCGTTCACAGCACGACGAAATATCTCAACGGGCACAGCGACAGCGTCGGCGGGGTGGTGATACTCGCGCGCAACGACGACGCGGAGCAGCTGAAGTTTATCCAGAATGCGGCGGGCGCGATTCTCTCGCCGTTCGACTCGTGGCTGATCCTGCGCGGCATCAAGACGCTGCCCTTGCGTATGGATGCGCATAACTCCAATGCGATGAAAATTGCGACGTACCTTGCGTTGCACGGGAAAGTCTCGCGCGTTCTCTATCCCGGACTTCCCACTCATCCCGGCCATGAGCTTGCGAGGCAGCAGATGTCCGGGTTTGGAGGCATCATCGCATTCGACCTGGGATCGCTCGATGAAGCGAAACGTTTTCTCGAACGTGTGAGACTATGCTCCCTCGCTGAAAGCCTTGGCGCAGTGGAAACGCTCATCTCTCATCCCGCAACCATGACCCATGCGTCCGTTCCTCCCGAGTATCGCGCGAAGTTGGGCATCACGGACGGCCTCGTCCGCATCTCCGTTGGGATTGAAGACATCGACGATCTTCTCTCCGACCTGAAAAATGCATTGGGATGACCGTATACTTCCCGATTTGCAGAGGGATCAGACCGACTGTGCCACCCACTGCAAATACTTATCAAACCCGATCTCAATCGGCACCGCGACAATCTCTGGAATATCGTAACTGTGCAGTTCCCGTATCCGTGACTGGAGAGCCAGAAACCGGACTTCCGTCGTCTTGATGAGAAGAAGCGTTTCCTCGGACCATTTCATTTCTCTTCCCCACATGTAACAACTCTTCACCCCCGGCAGCACATTCACGCACGCGGCGAGATGTTCTTCAACAACCGCGCGAGCGATGATTTCCGCTTCCTCACTCCTCTGACACGTCACAAACACAATGAGTTTTCCCGTCATATTCCTTATGATCCCTAGATGACTGCAAAAATTAAATTCGGCACGTCCGGATGGCGAGCCATTATCGCAGACGAGTTCACCTTCTCCAACGTTCGACTTACTGCCGAAGCCATCGGGCGTTATGCCCGGACGCAGAATCCCTCGCCCACGATCCTCGTCGGCTACGACACGCGATTCGCCTCCGAAGACTTCGGCCGCGAAGCCGCCCGCGTGCTCACCTCGCAGGGCATCCGCGTGAGCCTCTGCTCGCGCGCCGTTCCCACGCCGGCCGTCGCGCTTACAATCATGAAACAGAAGCTCGACGGCGCGATCAACATCACGGCCAGTCACAATCCCGGCGAGTACAGCGGCATCAAATTCTCCGGATCCGACGGCGCTCCGGCTCTTCCCAATGTCACCGGTGCGATCGAATCGGAAATCGAGAGCCTGCAGAAATCCGGCTGGGAGTTCAATGCCGGCTCCTGCAACGAATCGCTCATAACCATGGTCGACATCGGTCCCGCGTATCTTGCCGATCTCGCCACGAAAGTCGACTTCGCAAAGATCCGCGCGGCGAACATCGGCATTGGCTACGACGCGCTGCATGGCTCCGGCGCGGGATATCTCGATCGCGTACTGGCCGACA
>Ga0070664_100002204_pt1 | contig 15662 bp, 16 predicted proteins | sample KBSC73metaG_FD_65863 | JGI IMG/M metagenome (GOLD analysis project Ga0070664, IMG submission 65863) | Corn rhizosphere microbial communities from Kellogg Biological Station, Michigan, USA - KBS C7-3 metaG | ecosystem: Host-associated > Plants > Roots > Rhizosphere > Soil ... | reverse complement strand
CCGGCGTTCTTCGACATCCTCCACAGCTGGAACGGCTACCGCACCTGCTACTACCGAACCTTCGCCGTCGGATCAGCCTCGCAGGCACAACGTGACGCCTACTCGCGCGCGCGCGAGTACATGGATCGTGCGATCGCGCTGGTCAAGCCAGGAGCGACGACCGCGGACATCGTGTCGGTCTGGCCCAAGGCCGAGGAGTTCGGATTCCCCGATGAGATGGCCGCTTTCGCGCTGCAGTACGGGCACGGCGTCGGCCTGTCGATCTGGGAGAAGCCGATCTTCTCCCGCTTGACCTCCTTCGACCACCCCGAACTGATCGAGGAGGGCATGGTCTTCGCGCTCGAGACCTACTGGCCGTCGGCCGATGGATGGGGCGCGGCGCGCATCGAGGAAGAGGTCGTCGTCACCGCCGACGGGTGCGAGGTCATCACCAAGTTCCCCGCGGAGGAGCTGATCGTGGCCGGGCGCCAGTACTTCACGGTCGACGGCCCACTGAACCTGAACCGCGACGCTCAGTCCCACCGCAACACGACCTGGGGTAGGGGCGAGGGATGACCACCGTCGGGTTCCTCGGCGCAGGGTCGATGGGCACTGCCATGGTCAGGCGTCTCCTCCGCGCCGGCCACGACGCCCGTGCGTGGAACAGGTCGTCAGGTCCGCTCGAGGCTCTTGCCGACGCAGGTGCGCACATCGTGGACGAGCCGGCAGAGGCGCTTGCCGCGAAGGTCTCGTTCTGCATGCTGGCGAACGACGACGCCGTACTCTCTCCCGCCCGAGACGGGGCGGGAGAGGGGCGAATCCACGTGATGATGGCCTCGATCAGCCCGGCCATGTCGGATGCCCTCGAGAGGCGCCTGAGCGTCGCAGGCGCTACGTACGTCGCCGCGCCCGTGCTCGGCCGACCGGCGGTCGCGGCAACAGGAAAGCTGAACATACCGGCTTGGCGTGGCGCAGGGGCGAGGTTCCGGCGACAGGATTGCGCGACACCGCATCGTGCCGCAGCGCGAATCCGAGCAGGTTCAGCAGCGCGACTGCCGGGCCCGCGAGGATGAGATCGCGGCCTGCGACTTGAGGAACCAGTCGACTCGGCCGGTGGTGATCTCGGCGAGCGTGTAGTGCTCGAACGCCGGCAGGACGTGCAGGCGCACCTGGTCGCGGTAGTGCTGCTTGGTGCCTTCAGCGAGCCTCTGGATGGCAAGGTCGGCCAGCCACACCTCGGCCAGATCAGCGAAAGTGCTCTGCGGCGTGAGGACCCTGGTGCTGCCGAACGTCGGCCGATCCAGGAGCCGCTCCCTGAGGACTTGCCGTGCCTGAGCTGCCGTCCGTGCGGTCACCCCGGACGTGCCGCAGCCGGCGGTCCGTGTCGCGGATCCGGGTTTCGGCGATCACCCGGTCACCCCGGCGCCGTACCGCGATCGACCCGCAGGCTCCTACGGCAGTCCGGGGCCGTGCCATCAGTGTCCCCCGAGCCGACAGATGCCGCCGGTCGGCCTCGGTCTCCAGACGGGTCAGCCAGGCTTCGATCTCACCGATCCGGAAGCGCAGCTCCCGCCCACCCGGAAGCCACGAGGTCCCGCGCAGGCTACGCAGGTCCTCGATCGTCTGGGCGCTCACCTGCAGCTTGGTGCAGAGCTCGGTCAGGGACAGCACACCGTCGACAAGCGACAGGGGTCGTGGTGTTCGTGGAGCGGTCTCGGATCTTCTCGGTCTTGATGACCGTCAGGTGTGCGAGGAGTTCCGGAAGCCATTGAGAGTGCCCGAGACGAGACGGTGCGGTGCGGCCCGGCTGGGCCCAATGTGCGGAGTAAGAGCGGAGTGGCCATGCTGTCTCCCGGTTCGGGATGACGGGCATCGGCCCTGACCTGCAGGTTTGGTGGAGCTGAGGGTGTGATCCGTCAGGACATCCCGGACTGATCTCTCAAGACATCCCGGACTGAAGCAATGCGGGTGTAAAACACCTGCCGAAATGCTGCGCGGGTGTCGAAAGCCCGGCTGGTTATCACCGCTGTCGAGATCGAAGGACGCTTGGTGGCCGAGGTCGTCGCCGCGTACGGCGTCTCCCGCTCATGGGTCTACGAGCTCCTCGCTCGCTACCGCGCCGAGGGCGACACCGCCCTCGAACCCCGATCCCGACGTCCCAAGACCAGCCCGAAAGCGATCCCGCAGACCACCGTCGACCTGATCGTGCTGATCAGGAAACATCTGACCGAGGCTGGCCTGGACGCCGGCCCCGACACCATCGCCTGGCACCTGGCCCACCGCCACGACATCCAGCTCTCACCCAGCACAATCGCCCGGACACTGACCCGGCAATCGCTGGTCGAACCCCAACCGAAGAAGCGACCCAAGGCCTCCTACATCCGCTTCGCAGCCAACCAGCCCAACGAGACCTGGCAATCCGACTTCACCCACTACCGACTTACCGACGGCAGCCCGAACGGCCGTGACGTCGAGATCATCACCTGGCTCGACGACCACTCCCGCTACGCCCTCCACGTCACCGCGCACCCACGCGTCACCGGCCGAATCGTCGTCGAGACCTTCCGCGAAACCGCAACCCAGCACGGATATCCAGCCTCGGTGCTCACCGACAACGGCATGGTCTACACGACCCGGTTCTCCGGCGGCCGCGGCGGCCGCAACGGCCTGGAAACCGAACTCCAACGGCTCAACATCGTCCAGAAGAACTCCCGCCCCAACCACCCGACCACCTGCGGCAAGGTCGAGCGGTTCCAGCAGACCCTGAAGAAGTGGCTGGCAGCCCAGCCGATCCAGCCGGCCCGATGTCTTGAGACATCACATGGTGGAGCTGAGGGGATTCGAACCCCTGACCTTCTCGAAAGGGCGAGCCCCATCAAGTCTTCGATGGATCTCGGCTTCTCTCGACCCAAACCGCTCAATCTGCAGCCCCGCAACGGATCTGAGATCTGTTGGGCGCCAACGCTACCTCACGACCTCTGACGACTTCGGAGAACCTTGGACGTCATTTCTGCTGACTTTTCGCTGCACGAACCTTCCTCGCGGTCGCCTTGGTGTTCGGGACCGGCGAGCCGATCGCGCAGGATGTGGATCTTGGCGATTACCGTCGTACCAAGGGCTTCGCCACGTTCCCGGCAGCGACCCGCCGACGATCAACCAACCCCCGACCCACAACCCTTACCCACCAACACATCCAGACCAGGATGAAAACGGCTCACTGTATCTATTGCTGCACCCTCTTCCTCGGGGCGGCCATCGGTCGATCATCCTCCAGGCTTGATGGCCTCCATCAAACCCGGGACGAGACAACACAGCTCGGTGCCGCTGTTCCGTCCCACTGGTTGAAACTGCCTGCGCAAGGCCGCCGGCCGGCTCCCGAGGTCAGCGCCGCACGGTGACCGAGCCGTCGGGGTGGTGCGCGGCGGATGTCCAGCGCATGGCCGGGAGCAGAGCACCGGCGGCCGAGATGCCGCTGGTCGTCCACCGCGACCGGTTCCACCACGCGGGACACCGCTGAAGTGGCGGGCCTGGCTGTCCGTGATCGTGACGGTGCCGCGCAGGTCTCGTGCGGCCGGGTACCGAGGGCGTTCTCGGGCACGATCGGACGAGCAGGAGGGCAGCAGCGTGGGACGGGTTGAAGGCAAAGTCGTACTCGTGACGGGGGCCGCCCGGGGGATGGGGCGGTCACACGCGCTGCGGCTCGCCGAGGAGGGCGCCGATCTCGTGTTGGTCGACATCTGTGCTCCGATTCCCGAGATCGGCTATCCGATGGCCGGTGAGGCGGAGCTGACCGCGACCGCCGAGGCCGTCGCGGCGACAGGCCGCCGGGTGGTGGTGCGGACGGTGGATGTGCGAAACGAGGTCGCGCTCGCCGCGGCGGTCGACGAGGCCGCGGCCGAGCTCGGTGGCCTCGACGCCGCCGTCGCGAACGCGGGAGTCCTGACCGCAGGCCCCTGGGATGCCACCACCGGCGCGGACTGGCGCACCGTCGTCGACGTCAACCTGGTCGGGACGTGGAACACCAACCGAGCCGCCATCCCCCACCTCCTCGCCCGGGGCGGAGGGAGTCTGATCAACATCAGCTCGACCTCCGGGATCAAGGGCGCACCGCTCACCATCCCCTACACGGCGAGTAAGCACGGCGTCGTCGGGCTGAGCCTGGCGTTGGCCAACGAGCTCGCTGCCCGGTCGATCCGGGTCAACACGGTCCACCCCACCGGTGTCCCAACCGGACTCCGTGGGCCCGGGCTGCACGAGCGCCTGCGCGACACGCATACCGAACTCGCCGGGATCTACCAGAACGCCCTCCCCGTCGAGGCGGTCGAGCCGCGCGACGTCAGCAACGCCGTCCTCTACCTCGTCTCGGACGAATCTCGCTACGTCACCGGGACGCAGCTCAAGGTCGACGCCGGCATGACCATCCGCTGACCAGCCAGCTGTGGCCTGCGGCCAGCGCAGACTGGTGCCGGCGTTGAGGCGGATCGCGCTTCCGGTAGCGAGCCGCGAGTCCGCCGAGCTCGCGCAGGATCTCCTCGGTGTGCGCGCCGACCTCCGGGCTGGGCCGGCGCACCGGCAGGGGCAGCCCGTCGTAGTCGAAGGGCGGACGCACCACGGTTACCGTCGTGTCGTGGTAGGGCATCTTCACGAATGATCCGTTCAGCGCCGCCTGGGGATCGTCGAGCACTTCCTGGTACCCGCGCACGGTCGTCACCATGACGCCCGCCTCCTCCAGCGCCGCGATGAGCTCGCCGCTGGTCCAGCGTCGACCAGGGCGATGTGGTCGACCATGCCACCGGCCGCCATGATCCCGCTGTCCGCCTGGACGATCTTGTCCATCGAGCGCCGCCGGGCAGCGCGCCCGGTCTCGCCGTACCCGGACAGTGAGGCATAGACCAGGTCGGGGCGGTCCGGGAGAAGATCGTCGGCGCCGAGCCCGAACTTCGCCATCACCCCGGGGCGGAAGGAGGAGACCACCACCTGAGCGGTCGCGATCAGGTCCCGGGCCGCCTGGGCTCCCTCCGGGGGTCTTGAGTCCGGCGCGACGCAGCGCTTGTTGCGGTTCATCGACACCCGCATCATCTCGAGGGACTCGGGACGTGCGGTGTTCTCGACCTTGATCACGTCGGCTCCGACGGCGAGCAGCATGGTCGCCGGCCTGTCGTCACCGTTTGTTCCGCCCGGGCCGTGCGCTCCCCCGCAAACCGCTCCTACTCACCGAAACCACCGCCGTCCGGGGGCAGTGACGTGCATTCCGTTCACCGGGACCGCGCAGGATGACAGGTCCGCTCGTGCGTGTTGGCTTGTCAGGCCACGGGTGGGAGTCCCCCGGTTTGCCGGACCCTCAGCTGGTGGGAGTACGTGAAAATGCTCGTTCAGCGCCGGTCGATGACAGCGAGGAGGACCCATGCCGGTCGAAAATGTCATCGCGGAGCAGGAACGAACCGGTGCTGCGTTCCCGAACACACCACTTGTTCCGACGTGGGCGGTGGTGAAGGGCCGGGCGCGGTGCGGCGCGGACGAGGAGCTGGGGACGGTGGAGGGGGTCCGGCTGGGCCGGCCCGTCGTGACGCTCGACGAGATCGTGACGCCGCGGACCGACCCCGGCCCAGCGTTCGACACGCCGGTGGCCGAGATCGTCGAGGTGCTGGCCGCCACGGGCGAGGCGCTGCGCCGGGACGAGGGCGGGTTTCTCGCCGAGTCCCTCGAGCAGCTGCGGCGCACGTCGACCCTCGACGGCAGGATCCTGGAGCAGGCTTACGCGGACCTGTGGCGCACCTTCGACCCTGGCCGCTCGGCCTTCCAGGTCCGCAACGAGCTCGGCGGGCCGGAGTTCCTGGACCGATGGCATCCGCGGGCGGGCCACGACGGCCGGGTCACCTCGGTGCGGGCGTTCCCGCCGCGGCTGGTCCACGTGATGGCCGGGAACGCCCCGGGACTGTCCGCGTCATCCCTGGTGCGCAGTGCCCTCACCAAGGGCGTTCACGTCATCAAGCTGCCCTCCAACGACCTGTTCACCACTCCTGCCCTACTGCGGACGATGGCCGCCGTGGCGCCCGGCCATCCCGTCGTCGAGTCGTTCACCGCCCTGTACTGGCGTGGCGGTGACGAAACCGTCGAGAGTGCGGTGTTCCGACCACAGTTCTTCGACAAGCTGGTCGCCTGGGGCGGAGAAGGCACGATCCGCAACGCGCTCCGCTACGTCGGCCCCGGCTTCGAGCTCGTCTCCTTCGACCCGAAGAACTCCATCTCCTTCGTCGGGCGCGAGGCGTTCGACTCCGACGAGTCGCTGCGGGCGGCGGCGGAGGCTGCCGCGACGGACGCGACGATGTTCAACCAGGACGCGTGCGTGTCGGCCCGGTTCCAGTTCGTCGAGGGAACGGTCGAGGACGCAGATCGGTTCGCCGACGCACTACTGCCCGAGCTCGGCAAGCCGCGGCGCACCGCGTCGGAGCGGGCAACACCGGTGCCCGCGGAACTGCGCGACGAGATCGACGCGCTGCGAGCGATGTCGTCGCTGTACCGGGTGGTCGGCGGGTTCGAGGGGACCGGCATGGTCGTCCGCTCGGACGAGCCGGTCGACTTCCACCCCGCCGGGAAGATCGTCAACGTGGTCCCGGTGGCATCGCTGGCAGACGCCGTGCGGTTCGCCGATGTCTCCACCCAGACCGTCGGGGTGTACCCCGCGGAACGCAAGTCCGAGGTGCGCAACGCGCTCGCCGCGGCCGGGGTCCAGCGGGTCGTGCCACTCGGCGCCGCGGGCCAGATGCCGCCGGGGTTTCCGCACGACGGCTTCCTGCCGTTGCACCGCTTCGTCCGTTGGGTCAACGACGAGGACTGACCAGCACGCGAACCACCGACCGAGTAACACCGGCATAAGGAGAGTCGACGACGATGTCCACCGCACCGCCCTCAGAACCCGCAGCGCTCTCAGAACGTGGATCCTCCGCCGTCGATCGGCTGCTCGACCTGATCGATGCCGAGGACCTGCTGCCGGCAGGTCAGGATACGGTCGAGCTCAACCGGCTGCAGCTCGCCGCGGCGGACGAACGCTTCCAGGCGCAGCGCCGGCGGATCGCGGTCCTGGACCACCGGGCGCGGGAGTTCGGGATCGAGCGCATTATGTCGATCGACGACCTCGTGCCGCTGCTGTTCACCCATTCGGTGTACAAGAGCTATCCCGAGTCGTTCGTGCTGAAGGGTCGATGGGATCGGCTCAGCGCCTGGCTCGACACCGTCGCGGACTGCTCCGCGACGGGGGTCGACGTGTCGGACGTGTCCGACATCGACGACTGGATCGCCCGGCTCGAGTCCGCCGGGGTGCACCTGGTGGCCAGCAGCGGCACCTCGGGCAAGCAGTCCTTCCTGCCCATGAGTGACGACGACGTCGCCCGCGCCAACCAGACCTCTGCCCGCCTGTTCGCCTACCCGTACCGGGTGAATCCTGCGGTGCGCAGGCCGGTCACGCTGCTCGCGCCCGGCAGGGCCCGGATGCGCTACAGCTACAGCTTCCGCACCTACTGCGCGATCTTCGGCCGCGAGGGGGCCACCGCCTCGCTGACCGACGAGCCCATGCTGGTCGCCGACGCCATCGAGACGGCCCGACTGCGGCGGGCCATGCTCGGGGGCTCGATCTCGCCGTCGGAGCTGACCGCACTCGAGGAGCGCGACCGGGAGCGTGCGGAACGGGTCGAGGGCTGGCTCCAGGCGCTCACCGAGCGCATCCTCGCGCAGCGGGACGAGCCACAGATCCTCGTGGGTCCGTGGGCCACCTTCTGGCGGGTCAAAGAGATCGCCGAGGCGGCCGGCGTCGGACCCGGCACCTTCCACCCGGAGACGGTCGCCTCGGTGTCCGGCGGCCTCAAGGGCCTGCAGCTGCCCGACGACTACGAAGAGCAGCTCGCGGCCTTCCTCGGCCCGGTACTCCGGCCCCGGCACTACGCGATGTCGGAGCTGTCCACGGCGCTGCCCTTCTGCGAGCGGGGCCGCTACCACCCGATGCCGTGGGTCGTGCTGATCGTGCTCGACGAGTCGGGGGAGAAGCTGGCCACCCCGGCCGGGGACGGCTCGACGACCGGGCGGGCCGCCTTCTACGATCCGGTCTGGACCCAGCGGTGGGGCGGGCTGGTCAGCGGGGACCGGATCACCGTGTGGTCGACCCCCTGCGGGTGCGGGCGCCCGGGCCCGTCGGTCGAGGACTCCGTCCGGCGGTTCAGCGACATCGCTGGCGACGACGACAAGCTGACCTGCGGCGGCACCATCGAGCAGTACATCCGCGGCGTGACACGATGAGGACGCCGTCGAAGAGGTCGCGGCAGCGAGCCCGCGTCGGTGCGGCCGGCGTCGGTGTGGCGGAGGGCAACGTGCGGTGACCCTGGACCAGGCGACCGAGGATCTGCTCGTGGTCTACTCGGCCCGCGGCCGTCGCCCGATCCACCTGTCCACGCCGGAGTCGGCACGTGCCGCGGGCGCACAGGGATGGCTCCCCCTCGGTACCGGCACGGCGATGTGTTCGGTGAGCGAGCACGTCGTCGGCTCCATCGGCGGCGAGTTCAGGGTCCGGGTGCTGCGTCCGGCCGCACGGACGTCGGCGGTCGTGGTGTACGTGCACAGCGGGGGCTGGCTTCTCGGTGACATCGACGGCTACGACGCACTGGGCCGCATACTGGCGGCGAGGTCCGGGGCGACCGTCGTCCTGGCGAACTACCGCAAGGCCCCGGAACACCCCTTCCCGCTGCCGGTCGAGGACGCGTGGGCCGCGCTCCGCTGGGCGGGCGAGCACCGCGCCTCACTGGCCGGGGAGGACGTCGGTCCCGTCCCGCTGATCGTGGCCGGGGACAGCGCGTGGGGCAGTCTCGCCGCGGTCACCGCCCTGCGCGCCCGGGAGGCTGGCGGACCGAGGATCTCCCAGCAGCCGCTGATCTGTCCCATCACCGACTGCGACCGGGACCGGCCGTCCTATCTCGACCCGGCCAACCAGCTGCTGCTCAGCGCCGACACGATGGCCTGGTCCTTCGACCACTACGTGGGCGAGGGGGACCGCACCCACCCGGAGGTCAGCCCGCTGCGCGCCCGGGACCACCGCGGGCTGCGGACACCACGCTGGTCCTCGCCGGCCACGATCCCCTCCACGACGAGGGACTCGCCTACGCCGACCGACTTCGTGCCGCGGGGTCCGCGTCGACGTGCGGGCCTATCCCGACCAGGTGCACGGCTTCTTCGCAATGGTCACCGTGCTGCCCGCCAGCGCAGATGCGATGGACTTCCTCGCCGGGCCGCATCCGCGGCGTGCTCACGTCGGTGCATGAAAAGTAGATCCGACCGCACAGGCAGCACTCGTGCGCCGAGCGGTCAGCCCGCCCCGAAGGAGAAGAGATGACGTCACCGTCGGCCGAGAGCCGACCCGTCGACGACCCTGCTCGCGAGGACCCTGATCAGGACGGGGCCCTCCTCGACGCCGTGGTCGTCGGGGCGGGCTTCGCGGGCATCTACGCCCTCCACCGGCTGCGCCGGCTCGGTATGCGGGTCGAGGTGCTCGAAGCCGGCGATGGTGTGGGCGGCACCTGGCACTGGAACCGCTACCCGGGCGCCCGGGTCGACGTCGAGAGCCTCCTGTACTCGTACTCGTTCTCACCGGAGCTGCAGCAGGAATGGCGGTGGCTGCACCGCTACGCACCGCAGGCCGAGCTGCAGCAGTACGCCGATCACGTCGTCGACCGGTTTGGCCTGCGCGAGCACATCACGCTGAACGCCCGGGTCGTCGCCGCGAACTACGACGCCGGCGAGAACACCTGGACGGTGACCACCGAGGGCGGCCTGACCCGGCGAGCACGCTACCTGGTCGCCGCGCTTGGCTCGCTCTCGATCGTCAACACGCCGTCGATCCCGGGCCTCGACGACTTCGACGGCCTCACCCTCCACACGTCGCAGTGGCCGGAGGAGCCCGTCGCCCTGCGGGGCAAACGCGTCGGGGTGATCGGGACGGGCTCCACCGGCATCCAGCTGATCACCGCGATCGCGCCCGAGGTGGAACACCTCCACGTCTTCCAGCGCACGCCGAACTTCAGCCTGCCCATCACCAACGCGCCGATGGACCCCGAGTACGAGCGCGGGTTCAAACAGGACTACGGCGACCGGGTGGAGGCAGCACGCCAGTCCTCCGGCGGCCTCAGTGCCGGCGCACCCGTCATCCGCTCCGCGCTCGACGTCTCCGAGAGCGAACGACAGCGGATCTACGAGGAGGCCTGGCAGGCGGGCGGTGCCGGTGTCCTACGCGCCTTCACCGACCTCATGACCAACCGCGAGGCGAACGAGACCGCCGCGGAGTTCGTGCGGTCGAAGATCAGGGAGATCGTCCGCGACCCGGACGTGGCGGAGCGCCTGTCCCCCCGGGGCTATCCCATCGGGACCAAGCGGATCTGCATGGACACGGGGTACTTCGAGACGTTCAACCGCCCGAACGTGACGCTGGTCGACGTCCGCAGCGATTCGATCGTGAAGATGACGGAGTCGAGCCTCGAGACGGCGAGCGACTCGTACCCTCTCGACGTGGTGATCTTCGCGACGGGGTTCGACGCGGTCACCGGGCCGATCCTGAACATGGGAGTCACCGGGCCCGGCGGGACGGAGCTCCCCCCGCGGTGGGAGAACGGGCCCAGGACGTTCCTGGGGCTGGCCACGAGCGGCTTCCCCAACCTCTTCATGGTGGGCGGCCCGCTCAGCCTGGGCGTCCTGGCGAATGGGTTCTTCGCGATCGAGCAGCACGTCGACTTCCTGGCGAACCTGCTGGAATGGGCCCGCGAGCGGGGCTACGGCCGGATCGAGGCCACCCCGGAGGCGGAGGACGGGTGGGTCCGCCACGTGGCCGAGCTCGCTCACCGGACCCTCTACCCCGAGGGGCCTTCGTGGTACGTCGGCGCGAACATCGAGGGCAAGCCCCGGGTGTTCATGCTCTACTCCGGGGGGTTCGCGAACTTCCGCCGCGAGTGCGAGGAGATCGCCCGATCGGACTACGAGGGGTTCGTCTTCAGCAGCAGTTAGCTGGGCCGGCGGGCCTGGACGGGAACCTCGAGGAGCCGGGGACCGTCCATCCGGACCCGGGGTGGGCTTGAGATCCTCGAGGGCCTCGACCCGGGTGGCGGGCCGCTGCAGCCCTTCGCGATCCGCACCACGCCGATGCCTGATGCCGTCCTGCGCGGAGCCCTCCCGAGCGCCGCCACCACGGAGCGAGCCAGGTCGGACAACCCGACGCCGAGTGCCGTTCGTGTCAGACGGGCAGCGGCAGGCCGCACCCGCTACCCGAACCCCATCGCCGGCACCGCCGGAGCAGACGACGCGAGTTCGCGACACCGGGACGTGCTCCCAGAAGGCCGGAAGAAGTGGATCGCCGAGAACTACCCCAAGTCCATGCAAGTCCCTGGCGCACCAATGATCACCGAGCGCCGCCCCTTCGGCACGCGGCACGTCCCCGGCCGCTCACCGTGGGGCGGCTACGACATCTCCCACACGGCAGTCGACTTGGACCGCATTGTCGAGGGCACGAAGCCGATCCGCCGTACGCCGGATTTCCCGGTGGAGCTGGCGCGGACCGCGACGGCACCCGGCATCGGCCTTGGGGATTGACCTACCCGTAGACGATCGGGTCCTTGCTCTCTCGGATGTACTCGAGGACGGGATGGACATTCTTCAATGGCCGCTTGTGCCGGTACTCGTGGAACTTCAGGTTCCGATCCCGCCAGTAGATCGCCCACTGGCCGGCGGTCTTCGTGTAGCGGAGCCGCGCGATGGGGAACCGCGTCGGCTCCGGGCCACCCATCCAGTCCGGGCGGACTTCGACGATGGTCACATGGGATGAACGGCCAGCTGCACCACAACGGCGTCGGCACCGAACACGCCCGAACCCAAGTCCTCAAGCTCGTCGACGGACATCACGTCCGGATCATCAACGCCGCCACCGGCGAACTCCTCCGCGAGCTCACCATCGACCCCACACGGAACTACCAGCCCCTCGGCAGACGACCAGGACCCAAACCGAAAAACAGAAGTCCGAACCCCTGATCAGGGGTTCGGACTGTCCGGGATCTCTTGAGAGATCACACGGTGGAGCTGAGGGGATTCGAACCCCTGACCTTCTCATTGCGAACGAGACGCGCTACCAACTGCGCCACAGCCCCAAGTGCGAGGGAAAAGTTACCATCCGGGTCGACGTACTTCGAATCGAGTCGGCTGTAACGCGGTGTTCCTGTCGCTGAGTGACCGGCCCGCCGGTTGTTCAGCGACCATAACCCCGCGTTACAGCGAAGTTCAGGCGCCGGCGGCCTTGCGCTCCGCCGCGGCGATCTCGGCGTCGACCTCGACCTCGGCCTGCGCCTTGGCGGCCTCCTCGGCGGTGCGGGCGAGCTCGGTGTCGGCGGGGTCGTGGCCCGAGGAGGTCATGCCGGTGATCTCGATGGTCCGGACGGTACGACGAGCGCGCGCCTTGTTGACGTACGTCGGCAGGGTGACCGGCAGCGGGTCCCAGAGGCCGGCCTCGTCGAGCACAGGAGCGGCGACGGCCTCGGCCAGCTGCTCGCGGGAGAGGCCCTGGGTGTCCTCGCGGCCGAGGTCCGGCTCGATCTCGGCCGGGGCGGCGGGCTCGGAGGAGGCCACCGGCTCGGCGGTCTCGGCGGGCTGGACGGGCGCAGCGCGGCGTACCTGCTGCGCCCGGACTGTGAGCCGGGCGACCACGAGGAAGGCGACGGCCAGGCCGCCCGGGATCGCGGTGGACCACCACGGCGTGTAACCGAGGTAGCTGGTCACGCCGACCGCCACCACGGCGAGGAGGAGCACGACGAGGACCCGGCGGCGCCGGCGGGCGGCGCGGCGCGCGGCCTCACGGCTGATCGTGTGCCGGCGCGGCGACGGAGCGGGGGTGCCATCACCAGTTGCCGCGGCAGCGGACGCGGTCACGGTCGCCGAAGAGGGACCGGCCGCCGGCTTCGCGGAGGGCGCACCAACGACCCGCATCGAGTCGGAGAAGGTCTCGACAGGACGGTTCATCGCCAGGTCGTCGTGGTGCTTGAGTGCCTTGGGGATGAGGTAGCCGGCCCACCCGACGGCGAGCACCACGAAGATGATTCCTGACAGGTCCACGCCATGAGGGTAGGAGCGGTCGACGGCTCCGGGACGCAGGCGCACCGGTGTGTCGCCAGAACACTCCTGTGACTGATGGGACTAGTCCATTCGGGTCAGTCGCGGGTGAGTCGCTCCTGCAGGCCCTTGGGGCAGTCCTCGCGGGTGATCGCGAACAGCCGGTGGTCGCGCCAGTCGCCGTCGATGTGCAGGTAGCGCGGCGCGAAGCCGTACTCGGGGATGCCCAGCTTCTCCACGATCCGCAGGGACGCGGTGTTCTCGGGCCGGATCGCGACCTCGATGCGGTGCAGCTTGAGCACGAAGAAGCAGTGGTCGACGACCATCGCGACGGCGCGGGTCATCAAACCCTGACCGGCGTGGCTCTCGTCGATCCAGTACCCGACCGAGGCGAACTGCGCCGAGCCACGGACGACGTTGTTCACGGTGAGCTGGCCGATGAACTCGCCGTCGTACTCCAGTGCGAACGGCAGCTGCCGGCCCGCACGCGCCTCGCGGTGCATCGCGCGCACCATCGCGCCGAACGTGCGCGGCCGCGCGTCTGCCCCGGGCGGCGTGGTGGCGTCCCACTGCGAGAGCCAGGCGAGGTTGCGCTGCCGCAGCCGGCGCCAGGCGCGCCGGTCGCCGAGCGCGAGCGGGCGCAGGCGCAGTGGTCCGTGGCTGAGCACGGCCGGCCATCCCGCGCTCAGTGGTCGCTCCCGAGGATCTGCTCGACCGCGTGCCGCAGGACCGGTACGACGACCTCGAGGCCGTCACGCACTCCCCCGGACGAGCCGGGGAGGTTGACGACCAGGGCCGACCCGACGACGCCGGCGACGCCGCGCGAGAGCATCGCGGCCGGCACGCCCTTGGCGACGCCGTGGGCCCGGATCGCCTCGGCGAGGCCCGGCACCTCGTGGTCGAGCAGCGACCGGGTGGCCTCCGGGGTGCGGTCGGTCGGCGTGAGCCCGGTGCCGCCGGTGGTCAGCACGACGCGGGCGCCCGCGTCGACTGCCGCCCGGATCGCTGCGGCCACCGGTGCCCCGTCGGGCACCACGGTCGGCTCGGAGACGCTCCAGCCGTCGGCGCGGAGCGCGTCGACGATCAGCGGTCCGGTGGTGTCGGCGTACACGCCCGCTGCTGCGCGGTTCGACGCCACCACCACCGCCGCGGTCAGCGGCCCGTTCACGCACGCTCCCAGGAGCCGCTCTTGCCCCCGGACTTGGACTCGACGCGCACGTCGGTGATGACCGCGGCCTTGTCGACGGCCTTGACCATGTCGACCACCGTCAGCGCGGCGACGGAGACCGCGGTGAGCGCCTCCATCTCGACGCCGGTGCGGTCGGCGGTGCGCACGGTCGCGGTGATCGCGACGGCGTCGTCGAGCACCTCGAGGTCGACCTCCACACCGGAGATCGCGAGCGGGTGGCACAGCGGCACCAGGTCGGGGGTGCGCTTGGCCGCCATGATGCCGGCCACGCGCGCCACGCCGAGCGCGTCACCCTTCGGCACACCGTCGCCGCGCAGCAGACCGACCACCTGCGAGGACACGAGCACCCGACCGCTCGCGACTGCCACCCGGGCGGTGGCCTCCTTGGCGGTGACGTCGACCATGCGCGCGGCCCCGCTCTCGTCGACGTGGGTGAGCCGCGACTCGTCGGAAGCCATCAGTACTCCCGGTCCAGGAGCATCACCGGCACGTCGGAGTCCGCTGGCACCGAGGTGACGTCCTCGGCGAGGACGATCAGCGCGTTGGCCTGGGCGAGGCCACCCATGAGGTGCGAGCCGGGTCCGCCGACCGGGGTCACCACCGACCCCCCGACCCGCGGCTCGAAGAACCCGCGGAGGAACTGTCGCCGGCCCTTGATCGAGCCCACCTCCGAGGTGATCCGGGCGCGCACCAGGGCGCGGTTGAGCGGCGTACGGCCCATCATCTTGCGCAGCGCCGGCGCCACGAACACCTCGAACGAGACGTACGACGACACCGGGTTGCCCGGCAGCGTGAAGATCGGGGTGTCGTCCTCGCCGATGACGCCGAAGCCCTGGGGCTTGCCGGGCTGCATCGCGACCTCGCGGAAGTCGACGGTGCCGAGCTGCGACAGCGCCTCCTTGACCACGTCGTGGGTGCCCTTGCTGACGCCGCCGCTGGTGACGACGACATCGGCCCGCACGAGCTGGTCGGTCAGCGCCTCGATGAACGTCTCGGGGTCGTCGGGACTGGCCGACACCCGGTAGGCGATCGCGCCGGCCTGGCGCACGGCAGCGGCGAGCAGGTAGGAGTTGGCGTCGTAGATGCTGTCCCGCCCGAGCGGCTCGCCGGGCTCGACGAGCTCGGACCCTGTCGACATCACCACGACCCGCGGGCGCGGGCGCGCGGGGATCCGGCCAATGCCGACCGAGGCGAGCAGGCCCGCTCGCCGGGCGTCGATGCGCTCCCCGGCACGCAGCACGACGTCGCCTTTCTTCACGTCCTCGCCGGCGCGGCGGATGTGCGCGCCCTCGCGGGGTGCACGGTGGATGAGCACCTTCGCGACGCCGTCGTCGGTGTCCTCGACCGGCACGACCGTGGTGCAGCCGGT
>Ga0070664_100002202_pt1 | contig 15664 bp, 12 predicted proteins | sample KBSC73metaG_FD_65863 | JGI IMG/M metagenome (GOLD analysis project Ga0070664, IMG submission 65863) | Corn rhizosphere microbial communities from Kellogg Biological Station, Michigan, USA - KBS C7-3 metaG | ecosystem: Host-associated > Plants > Roots > Rhizosphere > Soil ... | reverse complement strand
CCACGACACACTCACAGCCTTCAAGCCGTCGCTTCCGAGTAGCCCTTCGACCAGCTGGCGCAGCACGAAGAGCTCTTCCATCGAGGCATGCGCTGAGACGTGGAACCGGACCGATGTGGGATCGGCGGAGCCAGCTTGTTGTATGCGATCACGCAGGCGCGGGCCGACGTCGTGCCACGCAGCCGCTTCAAGCTGACTCCCGCGGCGCATCATCGGACGACGGAGACGGTGCTCGCTGTCGACCCATTGATAGTCGAAGCGGCCGATGTCGCACATCCAGTAGCTGTTGATCTCCGGGTTCATCCGCGGCGTCATCCGGATGAGCCGGGAACCTCGCGCCCATTCAGGCTTGGCCTTCAACCAGGCGCTGGTGTTGCAGCCCTTTGCGCAGAGGGTGCACACGGTATCCACCACGCCTGGGTTGTCCCAGGGACGGCTCTTGAACCGGTACTGTCTGGTGGTAATCGCCCCGACCGGACAGACATCCATCAGATTGCCCGAGAGCAGCGAGTTCACGCCTTCTTCGCGGAAGGTGGCGATTTCGCTGCCGTTGCCTCTGTCCACGATCCCGATCTGTGCGTCGGAATCGATTTCGCGCATGAAGCGGACGCAGCGCGTGCAGAGAATGCACCGCTGGCGATTCAGCATCAGCGTCGGTCCAAAGTCGACGTCGCCCTTGACGCCTTCGCCGTCGAACACCCGGCGCGGAAAGTCCATACGGCTCTCGGCGGGACCGAAGGTGTACGAAAAATCCTGGAGCGGGCACTCACCGCCCTTATCGCAGACCGGGCAATCGAGCGGATGATTCACGAGCAGGAACTCGAGCACGCCCGCTCGCGCGGCGGTCGTCTCAGGATCACGGGTGCTGACGACCATCCCCTCGGTGCAGGCCATCGAGCAGGATGTCTGCAGCTTCGGCATTTTTTCGATCTTGACGATGCAGACGCGACAGGAACCGTCCACGCCGAGGCCGGGGTGATAGCAGTAGTAGGGAACCGAAATGCCCGCCTCGATGGCGGCCTGCAGGACCGTCTTTCCCTTTGCGACAGTAACCTGCTGTCCGTCGATGGTCAGCGTGACCGTTTCCATATCCGGCCGATCATATCAGCCGGTTGCCGCCGCCGGTTAGTGGTTGTGCTTGATTGATCGGTCGCGACGATCCTACAGTTCGCCAGGCAGGCACGCCTCACTCCACCCGGTCACCCCGCTCCGCCCAGGAGGTCGTGATGGACGTAACCCGCAGACGGTTTGGCTCGCTTCTCGAATGGTGTTGCGCCGCCGTGTGTGCCGTCGGCGGGGTTTTGCTGGCATCGCTCGCAATCGAGAACGTCCGCAGCGTCCCGGCAGTCGTTCCGGTCATTGCCGAAGAAGCGCCAGACCCGCCCGCGATTTATGGAATTCCGCCCGGCGTCGCGCGTGTCCCGCTCTTGCTTCTGGCGAACACGCGCGAGATTCATCTTGGCGATCGATTGGACGACGTGGTCGAGCGACTGGGTCCGACCGCCCAGTTGGAATCAGAGTCGCGCGAAGAGGTCAGTAGCGGGCGCCGCGTGATGCGCTTCTATTCCGACGCCGGGGTGCAGTTCATTCTCGTGTTCGACGCGCGGGGCCGCGAGCAGTACCCGCGTGTGTCCGCAATCTTCGTTCGCTGAGCTCGGTCGCGTCGGTCAGCGCTCGTCGAATTCCGCGAGCGCGGCGAAGTCGCGGTTGATCTGCACCTCGCGGACGGGCGTGTCGGTTGGAATCGCACGTACGACCTGACGGTCGGTCACCGGCACCACGACGTCCCGCATCTGGCCATTGGCCAGCACCAGCCGGACCGTGACGGGGACATCGAAGATCGCGGGGCCCATTTGTTCGAACTCTACCGTCACGCGCCCTTCGGCAATCGTCGAATGTACGGAGATGCGAGGCACTTCGGCGTTGTAGATCCAGCGATCGAAGAACCGATCGAGCACCCTGCCGGAGGCGGTCTCCATGGCTCGTTCGAGATCGTCGGTTCCCGCTTTCTGGAATCGCCGGTCTTCATAGAACAATCGCAGTCCGCGAAAGAACGTCTCGTCGCCGAGCAGTCGGCGAAGCATGTGGAGGACGGCAGCACCCTTGTTGTAGACCAGCGCCCTGTACACCTTCAGATCCGACTTCAGATGACCGAGTCGATACCCGAGGTACACCGGCCCCTGCGCTGACTGCTCGAGGCCCCAGCGGCGGAATTGTCGAAGCATGTCGGTGAATACGCGCTCGCCGCGCGTCTTCTGCGCGTACAGAGCCGCGAAGTATTGCGCGAATCCTTCTGACAGCCACTGCTCGTGATAGTTCTTCCAGCCGACGGCCTGCCCCCACCACTGATGTGCGAGCTCGTGCGCGAGGAAGAACTCCGGAAAACCGTCGAATGCTGCTGGATCGTTGCGCCACGTTGAGATACCTGGTTGCGGGAGCTCATTCATGAGCGAGAAGTACGCAGGACTGTGTCCTCCGGGTAGCGTGCTTTCGGTGAGCGCGACGATGGTCGAGGGATACGGCGCATCCCCGACCAGCGACGCGTAGAACCTCAAGATGTCTTCGGTCGTCTGCAGGTAGTTCCGTCCGCGTGCTTGCAGACGCGAATTGGCTTCGACCGTGGTCGTGACCGTCTCGCTGCCACCAGAAAGCTCGTCACGCAGCTCAATCCGGCGTTCCCCTACCTTGACCATCCTGCTGGCGACAAACGCGAGATACCGGAGCGGCTGGTTGGCGCGGAAGGTAAACGTCTGGCCACTCTGGCCGGAGGTCGTGTCGGCTGCGGGCACGACCGCGCTGTCGGCCACAGGTTCGCCGGTCGCGACGACACGGTAGTCGTTCGGCACCGTCAGGCGAAGCGACGCCGACGCATAGTCACCGACGGGATTCTGCGGATACCAGTACGAACGGTTACTCAACAGGTACTTCGATTCAGGCGTGACGATCGATTCGGGCGGCGAGTCGGCGCGCACGGTATCAATGTCCAGATTCTGCGACTCCATGCGTCCCGCGTACTCGACGATCAACGTGAGGTCGGAATCCTGAAGCAGCGTGTGCGGCATGTTGACGGCGATCATGTTCTGCCCGTCGAGTCGAAGATAGAGCAGACGGCCGTATTCAACACTGGACACGGACGAGACGGCGAGCGAGTCTGCGAGCCGCAGCATGACGGTTGGCAGCGCGGTGGACCGCACCCGGATCGAGAGTCGTGCCCGGCCACGAATGAACTGGCGCTGCGGGTCGATCGCCGCCGCAACCGCGTAGTCGAGCACATCGTAATCAGGCGAGCCGTCATCGCTGTAAAAGCGTCCGCGCGCCGCGAGCTTGGCCACCGAGGGATACAACGTGATCGTCTTGCGGTCCGAGCGCCGGAACAGCGACACATCTTCAGCCTGTTGACCGGAGCGTAGGTACGTCAGCGTGTCGAACCGGCGTGTATCCACCTCCGCCAGGAAATCGTCGCCCGCTGGCAGTAAATGCCAGACGTCCTTGCTCATGTCGCTGACGTCCACCCCAAACGACAGGGGCGACGCCTTTCGGAACACGTCCTGCGCCTTCCGCGCGCTGCCCGCGTCACCTGTCGTATCCGTCAGTGTGGCGGTCGCGATCTGCTGGTTGTACTCGTGAGGATTGAAACGGATGTATGCCGTCTCAAATGCGGCGTTCAATGAGTCGGTGCCGGAGAAGATGCGCAACTGCCCGCGCTCGGTTGTCGACGCTGGCGAGTACCGGAGTTCGCCGCGGCCCACAAGCACCATTCCGGTGACGCCCTGGTCGCATTCCACAGGAAACAGCAGCCCTTCTTGCAGCGCGATGATCACATCCTCGGCCCGCAGCTCGAGGTTACGAACGGCCCGCGGCGTGGCGGTATTGAGGCGCAGTTTATAGAGGCCATCGATGGCGGATATCTCATCGATCAACGAGACGCGCCAGGACTCCGCATCGCCGCCCCGCGGACGCTTGATGTCAAGGCCGGCCGTGACAATGCGCGCGTGACCTTTTGTCTCCATGAAGAATTCGACGACGACCCGGAATCCATCGCCGGCTGGAACGCCCTCGAGCGGACTGCGGCTTCGCTCGAACAGCGCGATGCGTACGGCGCCGGGAAAGAACATGTCGTACGAGTACTGCGTGACCATGTCGTCCGAGAGCGATGTATCGAACAGGGTGGGGAACGCGGCTTTGTCGCCAGTGGTCAGCACGCGCTCGAGATGGCGAATCACCGCCTCAACCGGATCGCCGGCAGATCGTGACTGTGCGCGCGCGGGCACCGCGCAGCCGAGCACGCACGCCAGAACGATCAGCGCATTGCGCATGACGCTTTTACACCGGCAGCGGTGGCAGACGGCGGACCACCAGGATCGTCAGGTCATCGAACAACCGGCGCTGTTCGCTGTACTGGTCGACCGCGGCGAAGGTCGCCCAGGCGAGCTCTTTGGCCGAGGCCCAACCCGCACCGTCGATCACCGCCTGCAGGCCCGGTTCTTCGAACGGCACGCCGGCCTCGTTTTCAGCCTCAGTGACGCCGTCGCTGTACATCACGATCACATCACCAACGTTCAGTCGCGTCGAGGCAAATTCGTAGGTGGCGAACTCGAACATACCCAGCGCAATACCGCCCGTCTTCAGGCGGTCGTAGCCACCGGTCGCGCGCCGGACCAACGGCGGGTTCTGCCCGGCATTCACGTAGCCGAATTCTCCCGTCGAGGTGTCGAGGACGCCGAAAAAGAGCGTCACGAAGCGGGACGCGGGCGCATGCTTGACGATTTGCGCGTTGAGCCTGGCAGCCAGCGCTGCGCCCTCGAACCCCTCGTCCACGAGTGTCCGCATCATCGCCAGCAGCAGCGCCATCAGCAGCGACGCTGGACTGCCTTTGCCGGCAACATCGCCGAGCGCAAACAACACACGACCGTCCGGCAGGGGAAGAATGTCATAGAAGTCTCCGCCGACCGTGTTGGCCGGACGCGTCATTCCGAACGCCTCGACGCCGGACGCATGGAAGGCGGCGCGCGGCAGCATGGCCTGCTGGATGCCACGTGCGATCTCCAGATCGTTCTTCAGAGTCAGCCGATCAGCCACCTCGACGAACACCAGAAAGTTCACCAGCAGGAATCCGGCGAGCAGCCAGAGCGTGCCAGGTGCGAACGTGGGATGCGGCACGACCAGCAGGTGCACTTCCTGGAACAGCTCAGCAAGGCCAATCACGATTGAGATGAGCGCCGCCGCGTAGATCGCTCTGCGAGCTGGCGTCAGCTTCATCGTGAACGCCAGGAAGAAGACACGGGCGTAGGCGAGGACGCGACGATGCCATGGAAGTTTCAGCAGTTCCGCGTGATCGATCGTGCGGGAAAAGAAGCGATACGCCTCGGGCGTTTCACGCGTGAACAACCGCTCGAGCTCGATGGTCGTCAGCCCCTGTGTGTACGCCTTGAAAAAGCGGTGCGGTCCGCCAGGCGTTCGTGGCAGCGGAGGAACAGCGGGGCCGCTCACGGAAGAATCCCGAGCTCCGCGCCGACGCGCTTGAAACAGTCCAGCGCGAACTGCAGCTCACCCTGTGTATGTGTCGCTGTGACGATCGTTCGGACGCGTGCCTTCCCACGTGCGACGGTCGGAAATCCGATTCCCTGAGCGAAGACGCCCTCTTCGAACAGCCGGTCTGACAGCTTCATGGCCAGCGCAGCCTCGCCCACGATCACCGGCGTAATCGGGCTCTCGCTGGCCCCCGTGTTGAACCCCAGCGTCTGCAGTCCTGCTTTGAAGAAACGCGCGTTCTCCCACAGGCGCTCGATCCACTGGGGCTCGCTTTCGAGGACGTCGAGCGCGGCAATGCAGGTTGCAGCGACAGACGGTGGATGCGACGTCGAGAATAGGAATGGACGCGCACGATGGTAGAGAAACTCAATCAGCTCGCGTGAGCCGGCCACGTAGCCCCCCAGTGCGCCGATGGCTTTGGACAGCGTGCCGACCTGAACGTCGACACGACCGTGGAGCCCAAAGTGATCCACCGTGCCGCGGCCCTCGCGTCCGAATACCCCGCTGGCATGGGCGTCGTCGACCATCATCACGCAGCCGAATTCGTCGGCGAGATCGCACAGCCCCGGCAGTGCGCCAAGGTCACCATCCATGCTGAACACGCCGTCGGTGATCAGGAGTTTGCGCTGCTGCCGCGGCAGCTGCTCCACGATCGCCCGCGCTGCATTCACGTCCCGGTGCGCGAACACCTTGATGGTCGCGCGGCTCAATCGCGCGCCGTCGATGATGCTGGCGTGGTTGAGCTCATCGGAGACGATCGCGTCGTCCTTCGTGAGGATCGCCGACACTGTCCCGGCGTTTGCCGCGAATCCACTCTGGAACACCACGGCCGCTTCGGTCTTCTTGAATGCTGCCAGCCGCTGCTCGAGTTCCATGTGGATCGCCATCGTGCCGGCGATCGGGCGGACGGAGCCGGTTCCAACGCCGAGCTGCTCCAGTGCGGCGACGGCACGCTCACGCAGTCGCGGATGTGTCGTCAGGCCGAGATAGTTGTTCGACGAGAGATTGATCACCGATCGGTGATCGATGGAGGTACGTGCCCGCTGCTCGGTGTCCAGCACGCGCAGGCGCCGATACAAGCCCTGCTCGTGGAGAGATGCGAGCTCGGCCGACAGATACGCGAGGGGGTCGGCGCGCATCCGGCGATTCTAGCTGTTTCACAGCCACCCGATCGGTCGTGACCGTCGGGGCGCCGTTGCAAACGGAGACTATTCTTCCGCCGCCTGCTCTGCCGCTCGTTGCGCCATTGCTTCTTGGAAAATGACCTGCAGAATGGCGGCAGTGGGAACCGCCAGGATTGCCCCGACGATCCCGAGCAATGAACCGCCGATGAGCAGGGCCATGATGACCACGCCGGCGTTGACCCCCACCTGACGTTCCATGATCTTCGGCACCAGCAGGTGATTCTCCACCTGCTGCTGCACAAGGAAGAAGATGCCGACGAAAAGTGCCGTGACCGGCGACACGGTCAACGCCACGGCAATGGCTGGGATCGCTGACAGAATCGGCCCAACCACTGGAATCATCTCCCCGAGGCCCGCGATCAGCGCCAGAACGAAGAAGTACGGTACGTGAAGCAGCCACAAGCCGAACGCCGCACTTGTTCCGATGATTGCGCCGAGCAGCAGCTGACCAGCCAGCCAGGCGCTGACTTTCGATGTGATTCGCCTGCTGACATCTTCGACGCGTCCGCGTTCGGTCCTGGGAAACAGCGAGATGAAGTTTCGGAACATCTGCCGGCTGTCGAGCAGGAGATAGAACGCCAGGATCAGAATTGTGAGCAGCCCGAACACGCCGCCGACGAACCCGGACAGTGCACCGACAACGGCTGACACGGCGTCGGAGTTGTCACCACCAGCCGCCTGTTGCACGGCCTCGCCAAACGACAGCTTGTGATTGAGGATCCCACGGTCCACCAGCCACATCTGGCCGCGGTCGAGGAGGTCGGGGATGGCCGTCCAGAACGCGCGCGCCTGTTCGATCAGGGGAGGCATCACGAGCACAACGACGGTCACGATCACGACAACCAGTAGCAGGTACACCTCGAGGATGGCGACCCATCGAGGCAGCGGCCGTGTGCCCCTGATGCGGCGCCGCTCCAGTCGGGTCACGACGGGCGAGAGACCGATCGCGACGAGCGCAGAGATGTAAATCAGGAGAAGGGCGCCGCGAACGAGAAAGGCGGCCCAGAGCAGCGCGACGGTCAGCGCGAGGCCAACAAGCGCGTACCGGACCAGCGCTCGCGGGTCGTCTGCCGCCACTTAGCTGCGGCGCAGGTAGTCGCGCGTGAACGCAGCCATGTCCGAATAGATCACGGCCAGGTCCCGCGGCTCTGCGAGAAAGACGATTCGAAGGAAGCCGTCCTCGGGTCGCATGCCGAATCCCGAACCGTGAACGGTGAGAATTCCCGTTTCGCGCAGCAGGGCGAGCACGTAATCCTCGTCGCTCTTGCCCGGCGGCAGCGACACGGATGGGAGCGCGTAGAACGCCGCACGAGGTTCGACGCACGACACGCCTGGAATCGCGTTCAGCGTCTGGGTAGTCAGCCGGGCGCGTTCAGCGAGCGCCGTCCGGAACGCCGGCTGATGCGATCGGTCGCCGGTAAGTGCGGCGACAATCGCGTACTGCATCGGGCCCGGGCTGCACAGCCGTCCGTCGGCGAGCTTCTTCATCGCCGCAAGCGCGTCATCCAGCCTCGACGTTGCGCTGACGACGAGCCATCCTGCGCGCCAGCCTGGCGCGAGATACGCCTTCGACAGGCTTGAGAGGGAGATGATCGGTGCCTCTGGAGCCAGTGTGCCCAGCGGTGCGACCGGCCCCTCGAATCCGAGCTCGCCGTACACCTCATCGGCAAGAATCGTCAGATCGTACCGATCCGCGAAGTCGATCAGTGAGCGGCGGACAGATGGCGGGTAAACGGCACCAGTCGGATTGTTCGGGTCGATCACCACGAGGACACGCGTCTTCTCAGTGACGAGACTGCGCAGCGACTCGAGGTCCGGCAACCAATCCCGCCTGGGATCAGTACGGTAGTAGCGTGGCACAGCGCCAATCTTTGCCAGCACTGCCGTGTAGAGCGGATACGTTGGCAGCGGAACCAGGACTTCCTCGCCCTCGTTGACGAGCGCGTTCAACGCGAGATCAATGGCTTCGGACGTGCCGGTCGTGATCAACACGCGATCCGGCGACACGTCGATGCCTCGTTGCGCGTAATCTGCAGCCACGGCTTCGCGCGCCGGCAGGATGCCTGCGGAGGCCAGATATCCGTTGTTGCCGTTCCGCATGGCGGTGACGGCGGCTTCGACGATGTGCGAGGGCGTCTTGAATCCGAAGGCGACCGGATCGCCAATATTGAGATACCGGACGGTCATCCCCCGGGCCTCAACGGCGCGGGCTTCCGCCACGATGTTTCTGATGGCGTACGAGAACCGGTGCACCCGGGAGGCGACGGGTATCGCCCGACCGCTTTCAGTGGCGTGTTTCAAGTAGCGAGGTACCTTTAGCCCATCTTACACGTCCGCTGGCGATGGATTGGATGGCAGGCAATGCCACACGCCCCACCCGCCTTGTTACAGAGGAGAACCGACGACCGCGCAATTTTTACATGTCTGGCGAGAGGCCAAACGGGGCTGGTGGATAGCCATGCCGCGTAAGTTGTTGATTTTAAGCAGAGAGCGGCGGTGGCAAGACCATTGAAATGGCCGTTCGCCGTGAACGTTAACGGCATCCTTCCGGCGACAGTGGCCATGACCCTGGCAGCCACGCTCTTCAGCACCCCTGTGTCTGGGGCTGCCGAGGCGCAGGACCAGGTGACGTTCCGCGGCGGGATCGACCTGGTAACGGCTGCAGTGGCAGTCCGCGATCGGAAGGGCAAGGTGGTCCGCGACCTCAAGCAGACCGACTTCGAGATCATCGATGCCGGGGTGCCGCGTGAGATCCGGACTTTCGAGTCGGGTGAGTCGCCAATCAGTCTCGCGGTGCTCGTCGACATCAGCGGGAGCATGTCGGTAGGCGGAAACATCGGTCGCGCGCGGTCCGCCGTGAGCGTAGCGATGGCCACGTTAAAGAATGGCGCTGACGAGGCGGCGCTTTTCACCTTTGATTCCAAGCTGGAGGAAATCGTCGGCTTCACCTCGGATCTCGCTCGCCTGCGGCGCGTCCGTCTGGATGGAACACCGTGGGGGAAGACATCGCTGTTTGACGCTGTTGCGGAGACAGCGCGGCGCGTCGGGGAACGCGCGAATCGCCATCGGGCGGTGTTCGTGATTACCGATGGCGTCGACACAGGAAGCCGGCTAACGGCGCCTGAGGTATCCGGGATTGCGAGCGGGATCGACGTCCCTGTGTATCTGCTCACCGTCGTCAATCCGGTCGACCACGCCGGCGGCGAATTCGGCGTCTCTCAGACGGACGGGAAGACGACTGAGAGAGCGACCCTCGCCGACCTGGCGCGCTGGACAGGCGGTGACATGCGGGTCGCCAGCACTGGCGACCACATCGGGTTGAGCATCGTCGACATGTTCGACGAACTTCGTCACCAGTACTTAATCAGCTTCGAGCCGGGAGAACGCGAGGGCTGGCACCCGCTCGAGATTCGAGCCCGAAAGAACGACCTTATCGTCCGCGCACGCAGCGGCTACATGGCCGGCCGAGTGCGTCCCAGCTGAAGAACATGAATCGGGAAGTCCATAGAGGAGAGAACACGATTATGCGTAAGAGCCTTGTTGCTGCATCCCTGCTCGCGCTGACCGTCGCTGTGGCGCCGGCGTGCGCGACAAAGAAGTTCGTTCGCACGGAGGTTGGCGGCGTCAACCAGAAGGTGGACACGCTGACCGGCACGGTTGAAGAAACCCAGGAACGCACGCGTCAGAACGCGGAGCGGATCGGTGTTGTTGATCAGAAGGCCGAGTCTGCGGGCAAGGCCGCAGCGACGGCCCAGACCGCGGCTGATGCCGCACAGCGGACCGCCGTCGAGGCGGGCACCCGCGCGACCGAGGCGGGCAACCGCGCCAACCAGGTTGGCGGACGCCTCGACGAGGTCGTCGCGTCTTCGCGCCGGCTGATTTACGAGGTGACCCTGAGCGAAGACCAGGGCAACTTCAAGTTCGGCAAGAAGGAACTGCCGGACGAGGCCAAAGCGCGACTGGATGAGCTGATTTCGCAGCTCAAGGCTGACCCGAAGGGGATCTACATCGAGATCGAGGGTCACACGGATAACGTCGGTGACAAGACGTACAACGAGGCGCTCGGGATGGAGCGCGCCGAAGCCGTGAAGCGGTATCTCTACGAGCAGCACCAGGTGCCGCTCCACAAGATCAACGTGATCAGCTACGGTGAAGAAAAGCCGGTGGCGCCGAACAAGACTCGCGAAGGCCGTGCGCAGAACCGCCGCGTGGTTGTTCGCGTCCTCTCGTAACCAGGTCGTCGAAGTCCTCCAAAAGAGGGGCGCCCGCGCAAGCGGACGCCCCTTTTTTTGTTTGCGCCTGTTTGCCCCCACAATGCACATTCCGAATCAGCAGCGACTGAATGGCCGCTCACGAATGGATTGTCGTCGCCTACTTTTCGGGACTGACACTGGCGGCGTGGCTGTCGCCGCGTCCTCCCGCGCGTCGTCGCCAGGCTACCGTTCTGGCGAGCGTCGTCGTGATGACGGTCTTTGTCGTCGCCTTGACGGACCTGCGCGCTTTGCGCGCGTGGATTCCACTCGTCTATCTGTTTGCCGGGTATTGGCTGCCAGCCCTGCTGGTCATGTCCCCGCGGGGAGAGCAATTCGAAACGTGGCTCGACCGGTCGGACACGATTCTTCGCCGATGGCTACCGCCCATTCCAGCCGCGGTCGTACCGCTGCTGGAGCTCGCCTACCTGTTTTGCTATCCGCTCGTCCCGCTCTCGTTCATCGTCGTCTGGATTTCGGGTCGTGATCTGGACGTGGAGCGCTTCTGGCTCGCCGTGTTGCTGTCCGGGTACGCGTGCTACATCACGCTACCGTGGTTGATCAGCCGCCCGCCGCGAATGCGCCGCAACAGTGCGATCGCGGAGACGGGGATCCGTCATCTCAATGCGCGCGTGCTCAAGGGTTGGAGCCATCAGTTCAACACGTTCCCCAGCGGACACGTGGCCGTTGCGATGTCTGCGGCCGCCGGGGCGGGCTGGGTTTCCGCTCAGGCGGGTGTCATCGTTGGCGCCGTTGCCGGTGCAATCGCCGTCGGCGCGGCAGCGGGCGGCTATCACTATGTGGTGGATGTGATGCTTGGCCTTGTCGTGGCCGCGATTGCCGTGGCCGTGGCGGCCATCCTGTAACCGTGTGCGTGCGTCGCGGCGGGGACGCGACGCACACACCCCTGGCCCCGGACGGCGGAATGCCGGAAGGGCCAGGTGAGCTCGCGGGAGCACGAACCAGACCACTGCCAATTCACGACATCTCAATGACTTAACGGATGTTCTGGGGCCGATTCCTTACGGGCCCGGAAAGCGCTTTCGAATACTGCCGCACGGCTCCACTAGACTAGTCGCCGAATGGAGCTCGTCGGGCGCGTTGCGCTGATAACCGGTGGCAGGAGAATCGGGGCGGTTGTGGCCTCCGAACTGGCCCGCGCCGGCGCTGACATCGCCCTTGTGTACAGACGGTCTCGAGCAGAGGCGGAAGAAACCGCCGAGAGCCTGCGCGCGCTCGGTCGCCGCGTATTCCTCGTCCAAGCCGATCTCAGCCAACCCGAATCATGTGATCGCGTCATCGATGAGACCGTCAACGCTCTCGGGCGACTCGACGTGCTCGTCAACATGGCGTCGCTGTATGTTCGGAAGCCGCTCGACGAGTTGACCGTCGAAGACTGGGACAATCAGCTCGCCGTGGACGTACGCGCGGCGTGGTTGTGCGCGCGGGCCGCCGTGCCGCACATGCGCCGATCGCGTGGGGGCCGGATCATCAACTTCGGGGACTGGGTCGCGCGAAGTGGCCGGCCCCGTTACACAGGTTACCTGCCGTACTACGTGGCCAAGGCCGCAGTCATCGCACTTACCGAAGCGCTGGCGTTGGAGCTCGCGGCCGACCAGATTCTCGTCAACGCTATCGCACCTGGCCCGATCGTGGCGCCGGAGGACACGTCGGATGAGGAGTTTGCCGGCGTTGAACGGGCAACCCCGTTGGGGCGATGGGGCGGCGAAGTTGAAGTTGCGAAAGCCGTACTCGCATTAATCGATAGTGATTTCATCACGGGCGAGACGATTCGCGTCGACGGCGGCCGTCATCTCAAATAGCCAGCCGGCTACTCCCGTTGGACGCGGTGCGCGTCCTCGATCTCATACGTCGCGATGTTCTCGGTCGCCGGGCCACACCGGACTTCGCCGGTCTTCACATCGAATTGCGATCCGTGCCACGGGCATTGCACGGTCCCGCAAATCAGTACGCCGTCTGACAGGGGTCCTCCCTTGTGCGTGCAGCGGTCTTGAAACGCGGCGTAACCATTCTCGGTCCGCGCGACCACCACCCTCGACTGCTCGACGTGCACCAGCTTCATCTGGTCGACACCCAGCGGCGCCGCAGCTGACGTCAGCGCGCGGCTCCCGCCGTTGGTGCGCGTTTCTTCCTGCCATCGACCCGCATTCGCATACCGGTGGTCGACCGAGATTTGATTGCGGGAGACAAGCGTTCCGCCGAGGTAGCCGGCCACCGACATAACCGCGGACCCGAGTCCCTGCAGCAGCAGCGACACGCCAGGACGGCGTCGGCTTCGCTCGAGCAGCCAGCTGGTCGTGAACAGGCTGAGTCCGGTTACATTCAACAAGGCGTGCTTCCGGGCGCGCTCCTGGCCGGAGCTCTGCGGTGGAACGACCGTCAGGTAATCGATGACGCCGGGTACCGCGGCGGCGACCCCTGCGACAATGCCTGCCGGAACAAGGTGGCGGCCGACGTCACGCAGGTCCTGTTTCTTCAGTGCGGCCGCGGCAGCAGTGAATCCAAAGGCCCCCGTCAGGAAAGCGAATGGATAGACGATCAGCATCGGATGAATCGGATGCGCTTTGATGGATGCTCTGCTCTGCATGGCCGGGTTGAGGTGCAATCGACAGACCGGCGACGTCGCGGCCGAGGTGAACCGGCACAGCTCCACTAATATCTCTGAGTGGCTCAACTGACATTTCTCGGGGCTGCGCGAACGGTCACCGGCTCGAAATACCTCGTTCAGCATGGCGACAGCCGGGTGCTTGTCGACTGCGGCCTCTTCCAGGGCTTGAAAGAACTACGCGAGCGGAACTGGGAACCGTTCCCCATCCCTCCATCGTCGATACACACGGTTGTCCTGACGCACGCCCATCTCGATCACGTCGGCTATCTGCCCAGACTCGTGGCGCAAGGCTTTACGGGCCGCGTGTTCTGCACGGCGGGCACGATGGATCTCTCTCGCCTGGTGTTGCCGGACTCGGCGCGAATTCAGGAGGAAGATGCGCGGCAGGCAAACAAGCATGGATATTCGAAGCACGCCCCGGCGCTCCCGCTCTACACCGAAGTCGAGGCGCAACGTGCGCTGACGAAGCTGCAGCCGATTGGGTACCAGCGATCGGTTGAAGTGGCGCCGCAGGTATCCGTGGAATTCATGCCGGCGGGTCACTTGCTCGGGTCAGCGTTCGTGGTCATGCGGCTCCAGGGAGGTCCGACGATTCTCTTTGGCGGCGATCTCGGTCGATACGGCCGGCCGGTGCTGCCGGATCCCGTTGCCGCCGTTCGCGCCGACGTCGTGCTTGTCGAATCAACATATGGCGATCGCGATCATCCGCAGGATGACGAAGGCGCTCAACTCGCACAGGTCATACAGGACACGGCCACGCGCGGCGGGAAGCTGATTGTTCCTGCGTTCGCAATCGGTCGCGTGGAGGAGCTCCTGTACTGGGTGCGACGGCTGGAACGCGAGCGCCGGATCCCCGTCTTGCCGGTCTACGTCGATAGCCCCATGGCGACAGAGGCGCTCAAACATTACATCGCGCGTGTCGCAGAGCTCGATCCGGACATGAAGCCGTCGCGCGCCGACGTATCGACCTTCGCCACCGCGCGGTTCCAGACGATTGCGTCGCCCCAGCAGTCGAAGGAGCTCACTGCGAGTCGCAGGAGCGCAATCGTGATCTCGGCGAGCGGTATGGCGACCGGCGGGCGCGTGCTGCATCACATGGCGGCAGCGCTCCCTGATGCGCGCAATACCATTCTCTTCGTCGGTTATCAGGCAGCAGGGACGCGGGGCCGCTCGCTGGTGGATGGTGCCCCTGAGGTGAAGATTCACGGCCAGGCCGTTGCTGTCAACGCGCGGATTGCCAGGAACGACTCGATGTCGGCACATGCCGATCGCGACGAGATTCTGCGGTGGCTGCAGACGGTGCCCGCGGCACCAGGTCGTCTGTGCCTGGTTCACGGTGAGCCAGGCCCGATGGACGCGCTGAAACAGCGCATCGCGGACCAGCTCGGCTGGCACGCGGCAACGCCGACACACCGCGAAGTCGTCAGCCTGTAGGGCATTACCGTGCGACGCGAGTCACCAGTTTCGTCACGGTTGCCGCCGTCACTTTCGACGAACCGTATCACCCAGGTGCTGGGTCGATTCCGGCAGGACGGCGTCGCCGTCGCCGATCTCACCGAGTCGAACCCCACCCATGTACGGCTTCCATATCCGTCCTCGATTCTTGAACCACTGGCAGACACACAGGCGCTGCGTTACGAACCAGAGCCGTTCGGTCTCGCCAGTGCACGTGAGGCCATCGCGCACGATTGTGCCCGGCGTGCGGCCAGCATCGATCCTCGCGATGTGATTCTGACGGCGAGCACCAGCGAGTCGTATAGCTGGCTGTTCAAGCTTCTCTGTGCGCCGGGTGAGACCGTCCTGGCGCCTGCTCCCAGCTACCCGTTATTCGAGCACCTCTCACGGCTCGAGGGCATCAACCTGGCCACGTACCGTCTCGACTATCACGGTCGGTGGGAAATGGACGTGGCCTCGATGGACACCGCGCCGGCGTCCACCCGCGCGCTCATTCTCGTCTCGCCGAACAATCCGACCGGCTCGTACATCACGACTCGAGAGCTCGAGTCGGTGCTTGCCGTCTGCCGCGACCGCGGCTGGGCGTTGATCGTCGATGAGGTGTTTTCCGATTA
>Ga0070664_100002195_pt1 | contig 15681 bp, 11 predicted proteins | sample KBSC73metaG_FD_65863 | JGI IMG/M metagenome (GOLD analysis project Ga0070664, IMG submission 65863) | Corn rhizosphere microbial communities from Kellogg Biological Station, Michigan, USA - KBS C7-3 metaG | ecosystem: Host-associated > Plants > Roots > Rhizosphere > Soil ... | reverse complement strand
CAGCGGCGGTCCGTTCCGCGGCCGGTCACGGGACGAGCTGGCGAACGTCACGGTCGAACAGGCCCTCGCGCACCCCACCTGGAACATGGGCCACGTCATCACGATCAACTCCGCGACGCTGGTGAACAAGGGCCTCGAGGTGATCGAGGCGCACGAGCTGTTCGGCGTGGGCTACGACGACATCGAGGTCGTCGTGCACCCGCAGAGCGTGATCCACTCGATGGTCGAGTTCACCGACGGCTCGACGATCGCGCAGGCCAGCCCGCCCGACATGCGCCTGCCGATCGCGCTGGCCCTCGGTTGGCCGGACCGCGTCCCCGAAGCGGCCGGACCGGTCGACTGGACGGCGTCGCACGGTTGGACGTTCCAGCCCCTCGACGGGGCGGCCTTTCCCGCCGTCGCGCTCGCCAAGGCGGCCGGACGGGCGGGCCGGTGCCGCCCGGCGATCTACAACGCGGCGAACGAGGAGTGTGTTGCGGCGTTCACCGCCGGTCGGCTCCCGTTCACAGCCATCGTCGACACCGTCGAGCGGGTTTTGGCGGGCGCTCCGGACTATGCCGAACCAGGTACCGTCGAAGACGTGCTCGCCGCCGAATCCTGGGCGCGGGCCCACGCGCGCGAGCTGATCGCGGCGGTGGATTGAGGGGAGCCTGATGGCGTACGCGTTGGGGATCGCACTGTTTGCATTGGCGATCCTGGTGTCGGTATGCCTGCACGAGGCCGGTCACATGATCACGGCCAAGAGTTTCGGCATGAAGGTCACCAAGTACTTCGCCGGGTTCGGCCCCACGTTGTGGTCGTTCCGGAAGGGCGAGACCGAGTACGGCGTCAAGGCGATCCCGCTCGGCGGGTTCGTGAAGATCGTCGGGATGACCCCGCAGGACGACGACGTCGAGCCGGGCGACGAGCACCGGGCGATGTGGCGGTTCCCGGTGTGGAAGCGCACGATCGTGCTGTCAGCCGGCTCGATCACCCACTTCATCCTCGGGTTCGTGATCCTGTGGATCACCGCGTCGTTCGTCGGCATGCCGAATCCCGCGCTCGCCGACCCGCAGCCGGCGGTGATCAACGTCCAGCCGTGTGTGATTCCCACCACTGAGGTCCGCGAGTGCCGCGCCGGCGACCCGGTCTCGCCCGCCACGAAGGCCGGCCTGCAGACCGGCGACAAGATCATCTCGGTGTCCGGCACCCCGGTGAACAACTGGGACGAACTGCTCGTCACGCTGCGCAACACCAAGCCCGGACCCGCCACGATCGTCATCGACAGGGGCGGCGTCCAGCAGACCGTCAACGTCGACCTGGCGGAGGTCGAGCGCCAGAAGGAGACCCGCAACGCCGACGGCGAGTACGTCGCGGCCGAGGGCACCGAGAAGCGCGCGGCCCTGGGCGTCGGGCTCAAGCGGGTCATTCCGCTCGAGGTCACCTACGGACCGGTCGAGGGCTTCACGAAGTCGATCGGGTTCACCGGCGACGCCTTCGTCGGCACCTGGGAGGCCATGAAGCGGGTGCCCGAGAAGGTGCCCGCGCTGTGGGCCTCCCTCACCGGTTCCGAGCGCGACCCGAACACTCCGATCAGCGTCGTGGGCGCGAGCCGGCTCGGCGGCGAGACCGTCGAGCAGAGCCAGTGGGCGCTGTTCCTGCTGATCCTGGCCTCGCTGAACTTCTTTGTCGGCATCTTCAACCTGCTGCCCTTGCTGCCCCTGGACGGCGGACACATCGCGATCAGCTGGTTCGAACGGGCCCGCTCCTGGCTCTACGCGAAGATGAAGCGCCCCGACCCGGGCCGCGTCGACTACTACAAGCTGATGCCGCTCACCTACTTCGTGATCCTCGTGTTCGGCGGGTTCACGCTGCTCACCGTCGCCGCCGACATCGTCAACCCGATCACGATCTTCGGTAACTGAGGGAAGCAGAGGATGACCGCAGTACAGCTCGGGATGCCGGCCGCCCCGCCGCCGGCTCTCGCCCCCCGCCGCAAGTCGCGGCAGATCATGGTCGGGCCGGTCGCCGTCGGTGGCGGCGCGCCGGTGTCGGTGCAGTCGATGACCACCACGAACACCGCCGACGTCAACGGGACGCTCCAGCAGATCGCGGAGCTGACCGCGTCCGGCTGCCAGATCGTGCGGGTCGCGGTGCCGTCCCAGGACGATGTCGAGGCGCTTCCGGCGATCGCCAGGAAGTCGCAGATCCCCGTGATCGCCGACATCCACTTCCAGCCGAAGTACGTGTTCGCCGCGATCGACGCCGGCTGTGCGGCGGTCCGGGTCAACCCGGGCAACATCCGGCAGTTCGACGACAAGGTCAAGGAGATCGCCAACGCGGCGGCAGCGGCCAAGGTCCCGATCCGGATCGGCGTGAACGCGGGCTCGCTCGACAAGCGGCTGCTCGAGAAGTACGGCAAGGCCACCCCGGAAGCGCTCGTGGACAGTGCCCTCTGGGAGTGCTCGCTGTTCGAGGAGCACGGCTTCCGCGACATCAAGATCTCGGTCAAGCACAACGACCCGGTCGTGATGATCCGGGCGTACCGCCTGCTCGCCGAGCAGTGCGACTACCCACTGCACCTCGGCGTCACCGAGGCCGGGCCGGCGTTCCAGGGCACGATCAAGTCGGCCGTCGCATTCGGCGCCCTGCTCGCCGAGGGCATCGGCGACACGATCCGCGTCTCGCTCTCCGCGCCACCGGTCGAGGAGGTCAAGGTCGGGCTCGCGATCCTGGAGTCGCTCGCGCTGCGCGAACGCGGCCTCGAGATCGTCTCCTGCCCGTCCTGCGGCCGCGCCCAGGTCGACGTCTACACCCTTGCCGACCAGGTCACCGCCGCCCTGGAGGGCTTCCCGGCCCCGCTGCGGGTGGCCGTCATGGGCTGCGTCGTCAACGGTCCGGGCGAGGCACGCGAGGCCGACCTCGGCGTCGCCTCCGGCAACGGCAAGGGCCAGATCTTCGTCAAGGGCCAGGTCATCAAGACGGTCCCCGAGTCGCTGATCGTGGAGACGCTCGTCGAGGAGGCCCTCCGGCTGGCCGACGAGATGGGCGTCGAACTGCCCGACGAGCTGGCCGGCCCCACCGTCACCGTGCACTGAAGTACGCGGTCGGGCTCGCGCCCAGGACCCGCTTGAACATCGCCCCGAAGGCGCTCGGCGTCGCGTACCCCACGTCGGCCGCGACCCGCGTCACCGGCTCGCCCGCCGCGAGGCGCGGCAGGGCCGCGAGCAGCCGGGTCCGCTCGCGGTACTGGCCGAGCGTCAGCCCGGTGTCGGCGCGGAAGATCCGTTCGAGCTGACGGCGGGAGAGGCCCTCTATCGCGGGGATCCGCACCCGGTTGTGGAGCGCATCTGCCGCCACCCGTGCGCGAGGATCGGCGGGCAGCGGCAGGCGCAGCGGAGCGGTGGGCGCCGCGGCCAGCTGATCGATGATCACGCCGATCAGCCGCTGTTCCGTCGGCTCGGTCAGACGCAACGGGCAGCGCGGCACCGCGTATGCGATCAGCTCGCGCAGCAGCGGCGGGACGTTGACGGCCCGGCATCGCGGCGGTAGGGGCACGAGTCCGGTGCGGAAGTAGAGGGTGCGCACGGCGGTACGGCCGGCCATCTCGATGCGGTGCGGCACCGGCGCCGGCACCCAGACCGCCCGGTCGGGCGGCACGGCCCACGTGCCGTCGCCGGTGTGCACCGTCATCACGCCGCTGGACGCGTAGATCAGCTGATCCCAACCGGCCGACTGCGGGAGCACCGCACCGCCGCCCGGATGCGTGACGGCGTAGCCGCGGACCGGCGGCTCGCCCTCGGCGTCGTGTCGCATATGCGAGAGTGTGCGCCGCACTAGCGGCAGCGCGCCACCCGACGTCGCCATACGGTCGTCGCATGAATGAGATCTCGCACTTCGCGATCAACGCCGACGACGTCCCCGCGGCCCGGGCCTTCTATGAGAAGGTGTTCGGCTGGCGCTTCACCGCGTTCGGGCCGCCCGACTTTTACCGCATCGAGACCCCGTCCGGCCCCGGTGGGGCGCTGCAGAAGCGGCGCGAGCTGGTCGAGGGTCAGTCGACGATCGGTTACGAGTGCACGATCGGCGTTGCCGACGTCGACGCGACCGCCGCGGCCGTGACCGCGACGGGCGGCCGGATCGTCATGCCGCGCACGACGATCGCCGGCGTGGGGCACCTGATCTTCTTCACCGACCCCGCCGGCAACGTGGTAGGCGCCATGGAATACGACGCGGCTGCCGAGTGACTCCTCCGCGATCTTGGACTGCTGGCGGTGCCGGGACACCGGCAGGCGTCCAAGATCGTGAAATTGGCGGACCGGGCGGGCGGTGTGCGTTCTGGCCGGATCTGGCACGCTAGACGGCATGCTCACGGTGCCGCTGCGGCTGCTCGGTGACACCGATGCCGCCGACGTTCGCCGGTTGCTCGACAGCGCGCCGTTCGCGGGCGCCCAGGTCGCCGAGCGGGTCAGCTCCGGCGGGCTGGCATGGTGGCGGCACGAGGCCCGCATCTTCGGCTACGGCCGCCGGCTCGCGTCGCTGTGCTGGGTGGGTGCCAACCTGGTCCCGGTCCTCGCGACGCAGCCGGCCGCGGCCGCGTTCGCCGAGTTGATCGCCGGCGAGCCGCGCGGCTGTTCGTCGATCGTGGGCAGTGCGGATGCGGTGCTGACCATGTGGGACCGGCTCGCTCCGCTGTGGGGTCCGGCCCGCGACGTGCGGGCCTGCCAGCCGCTGCTCGCGACCGACCGCCCGTCGAGCGTGCCGGCCGACCCGCACGTGCGCCCGGTGCGGCCGGACGAGGTCGCCGCGCTGTACCCGGCCGCCGTCGCGATGTACACCGAGGAGGTCGGCGTGCCGCCGGCCGCCGATGGCGACCCGTCCTACCACGACCGGGTGCTCGACCTGGTGCGCACCGGTCGCGCGTACGCGCGCTTCGCCGGCGGTCGCGTCGTGTTCAAGGCCGAGGTCGCCGTGGTCACCCGGCACACCGCGCAGATCCAGGGCGTCTGGGTCGATCCGCGGTGCCGCGGCCGCGGCCTCGCCACCGCCGGCATGGCGGCGGTGGTCGACGATGTCCTGCGCCGGGTGGCGCCGACGGTGAGCCTCTACGTCAACGACTACAACGAACCGGCCCGCCGCGCGTACGCCCGCTGCGGGTTCCGCGAGGTCGGGACGTTCGCGACAGTGCTGTTCTGACTTCGCCTCCAGGTAGGAGGCCACCGGCGCGAGGCGGGAAGCGAGGCGCCTCGCGCCGGTGGCGGGGCCGCGACGGATCCAGGAATCGGCCGGGTGCGGCACGGTGCTGCGGTTGGGTTCGCGCACCCGGTGCCGCTCCGGCTCGATATCGCCGCGGCGGAGACGGTGAATTGCGGGAGGCTTTCGTGCACCTTTGTCGCCCGGGCAATTCGGCGGGCGACAGCACGCGTCAGCGTGCCGGCGAGCGCCGATCCGGGACCTGGATCGGGGCGGCTGTCATGCGTTCGATGATGCGGCACCGGGTGCTGAACTGCCACCGATTATCGATCAGTCGCGCACCGCCCGTTGATCAGTCAACTACGCTGCGAATTTCTCTCGCCGACAGGTTGCTATTGGCTGATCGTGTCCGAATGATGCTGTGGAAACGCTTTCCGATCCCATAAGCCGGGAGATGCTAATGGCTGAGGTCCACCACTTTGAGTACGGGTGGATTACGCCCCTGATGGCCTATTCGCTATCGGTGCTTGGATCCCTTCTCGGGTTGATTTGCACCGCTCGCGTGCGCCGGCTGCCGACCGCTCGCAAGCGCGTCTCCTGGCTCGTACTCGCGTCGGTGGCCATCGGCGGCACCGGAATCTGGGTCATGCATTTCATGGCGATGCTGGGCTTCGCGGTGGTTGGGTCCGATATCCGCTACGACATTCCGATCACCGCGCTGAGCGCGGTGGTCTCGGTGACGGTTGTCGGAATCGGTCTGTTCATCGTCGGTCTCGGCAAGCCGACGGTGTTGAAGATCGCACTCGGCGGCATCATCACCGGCCTCGGCGTCAACGCGATGCACTACATCGGCATGGCCGCGATGCGCGTGGAAGGCACGATCAACTACGACATGCTCCGGGTCGGTGCGTCGATCGCGATCGCGGTGGTCGCCGCGACGGTGGCGTTGTTCCTGTCGGTCACCGTGCGTACCGGTGCGGCCATCTTCGGCTCGGCCATGGTGATGGGCGTCGCGGTCTGCGGCATGCACTTCACCGGCATGTCCGCGATGTCGGTGCGGCTCGAGGACGGAAGCGGGCACGTTGCCGGCGCGACGAGCATGACCCTGATCGCGCCGATCGCGCTCGCGGTCGTCTTCGTGGTCATGGGGCTGATCTACTCCGTGCTCGCGGCCCCCACCGATGAGGACCGGGCCGGCTCCGCCTACATCAACGCCCGCCTGAACGGCGGGCCGGTCGGGCCGAACGCCGGCTGGGGCGGCGAGAGTGCGCCGCAGCCCGCCGCGAGCGGCGCCCCACGTCCGGGTGCGGGCGGCCTCTGGGCGGCGAGCCGCGACGCCGCCGACCGTGAGGCCGCCGGCCGCGAAGCGGCCCGGGAGGCGGCCAACCGCGACGCCGCCGCGCGGGCGGGCGCGGTGCCGGTCTCCGGCGCCCCCGGTCTCGGCGCCCGGCTGGCCGGTGCCGGGGCGTTCGGCGGAGCGACCGCCACGGGCCCGAACGGCACGGCGGGACTCAACGGTGCCAACGGCGTGCCGGCCCACGGCGGCTTCGCGGGTGCGGCGCAGGGCGGCTTCGCCGGGGCCAACGGTGGCAACGGCGCGGGCTTCGCACCGGGAGCGATGGGCGCGGGCCTGGCGGCCACCGAGCCGACCAGCGGGGCGCCGCTGGCCGGCTCCGGCCGCTGGGACGGGCTGACCGACTCCGCGCACCCGATCGTCCCCGCGACGGTCGACTACCAGCACGGCGCCGGTGAGCCGCAGCCGCAGCGGCCGAACGGCGGGCCGGCACCGAACGGCGGGCAGGCACCGACAGCAGGGCAGGTTCCGACGCCACCGTGGCCCCCGACGAGCCCGACGCTGGCCCAGCAGTTCCAGAACCGCCCCCGCACCACGCAGGACCACTAGGCCGGGCCGTCGATCTTGGAAGCTCGGAGCTCGAAATCGAGCCTCAAATCTCCAGATCGCGCGAGCGGGTTCAGCCGCGGACCCGCGCGTTCTCCGGGTCGAACAGCGGCTCGGCCATGACCCGCGCGGGCACCCACCCGCCGAACACGCCGACCTCGACGGCGGTACCGACGTCCACAGTGGACGGCAGGTAGCCGTAGGCGATCGACGCACCCACGCGGTACCCGACGCCGCCGGAGGTGACCCGGCCGACCGGCACGCCGTCCACCCGGACGGGTTCCGTGCCGAGGCACACGGTTCCCGGGTCGTCGAGGACGAGGCAGCAGAGGCGGCGTCCGGAGCCGCCGGCCTCGCGGGCGGCCAGCAACGCCGTGCGCCCCAGGAACTCCTTGCCGACCCGCACCGCGAACGACAGCCCAGCCTCGTCGGGCGTCGTCTCCGGGGTGATGTCGGAACCCCAGACCCGGTACCCCTTCTCCAGCCGCATCGAGTCGATGGCCCGGTATCCGGCCGGCTTCGCCACCCCGGAGTCCAGCAGCAGGTCCCACAGCGTCAGCGTGTACTCGGCGCCGGCGTACAACTCCCAGCCGTACTCGCCGACGAACGTGACCCGCTGGGCGAGCACCGGCACCGCGCCCACGGTCAACGACCGGGCCCGCATGAACCCGAAGTCCAGCGGGTCGTCGGTGAGCGGTGCCAGCACCTCCCGCGCCCGCGGCCCCCACAGACACAGGCAGCCGTAGGCGCCGGTGACGTCCACGATGGACACTCCCGCCGGCGCGTGCCGGCGCAGCCAGTGCGCGTCCCGCCCACCGCTGGCGGTGCTGGTGACGACGCGGAAGTGGTCGTCGGCGAGCCGGGTCACCGTCAGGTCGGCCTCGATGCCGGCCCGTTCGTTGAGCAGTTGGGTGTACGTCACCGAACCGGGTGCCCTGTCGACGTTGCCGGCGCACATCCAGGACAGGAACGCCGCCGCACCGGCGCCGCGGACGTCGAGCTTGGCGAACGACGACTGGTCGAACAGGCCGGCGGCCGTGGAGGTGGCGAGACACTCGGCGGCGATCGCCGGCGACCAGTTCCGCCCGGCCCACCCGCGCGGCGCGTCCGCGGCATACGAAGCGCCCCAACCGAACCAGTTGACCCGCTCCCAGCCGGCCTTCTCGCCCAGCGCCGCGTCGAGTGTGGACAGCCGAGGCCAGACCGGCGAGCGTCGCAGCGGCCGGGCCGCCGTCCATTCCTGGTTGGGGTAGACGATGTCGTAGTAGCGGGAGTAGGCGTCCAGCGCCTTCGCGGTGGCCCACGAGCGCGAGGCGGCGTGCGCGCCGAAGCGGCGGATGTCCATCGTGGACATGTCCCATTCCGGGACGCCCTCGACGATCCACTCGGCCATCACCTTGCCGACGCCGCCCGCGGCCGCGAGCCCGTGCACGCAGAAGCCCGCCGCCACCCAGAACCCGCGCACCGCCGTCTCGCCGAGCAGGAACTCGCCGTCCGGCGTGAACGCCTCGGGGCCGTGCACCACCCGGGCGATCCCGCTGGAACGCAGCGCCGGCACCCGTCGCTTCGCGTTGGTCCACGATTCGGCGAACTTGTCCAGGTCCGGCTCGAACACGGTGCGCGGTTCGGCCAGCGCCGCGATCGGCCAGCAGGTCTCGGTGTCGCGGATGTACCCGCCGACAAGCAGTCCGTCGCCCTCGCCGCGGAAATAGACGATGTGGTCGGGATCGCGCACGGTGGGCAGGCCGTCGACCGCGCCGCCGAGCGGTTCCGACACGACGTACTGGTGCTTGATGGGCACGACAGGCACGGCGGCGCCGGCCATCCGTCCAATGTGGCCGGACGCGGCGCCGGCGCAGTTCACGACCACCTCGGTCTCGACGCGTCCGAGCGTGGTCGTGACCGCGCGGACCGATCCGTCGACCGTCTCGATGCCCACCACCCGGACGCCGGTGAGCAGCGTCGCGCCGAGTGCCCGCGCGCCGGCGGCCAGCGCCTGCGCCAGGCGGGCCGGTTCCAGATAGCCGTCGCCGGCGAGCCAACCGGCCGCGAGCACGTCGTCGACGTCGAGGGACGGCGCGAGGGCAGCCGTCTCCGCCCGGTCGAGCAGGTGCAGGTCCAGTCCGTACGTGGTGGCGGCACTGACCTGCCGGTGCAGTTCCTCCACCCGTTCCGGCGTGGTCGCCAGGCGCAGGCCGCCGACGCCGCGCCAGCCCGGGTCGAGCCCGGTGCGGTCGCGCAGTTCGGCGTAGAGCGCCGACGAATACATGATCATCTTTGTCTGGGTGATCGTCGAACGCAGTTGGCCGACGAACCCGGCGGAGTGCCAGGTGGTGCCCTCGGTCAGGTCGTGCTGCTCGAGCAGCACGATGTCGGTCCAGCCGAGCCGGGCCAGGTGATAGGCGACGCTGCAGCCCGCGACGCCGCCGCCGATGATCACGGCACGCGCCCGATCGGGAAGGGTGATCGTCACCGGGGAGTCATAGCACCGGGCGCCGGGCAGGGGGAAGGGTAAAGGTCTGGCCGCAACGGAATATTTCCGGGCCCGGAGTATTGACGGCCGCGTCGCCCGCGGCCCAAACTGCGTCGATCACTCCAGTGGATGACGAAAATCACCCACCGGGTGGAACGTTCTCGGCGGAGGGCGCCCGATGGAGGCAGTGCCGGCAGTGGACGACCTGCTGGGCCGGGTCCCGGCCTGGGCCGGCCGCGCTGTCGCGTGGGCACCGCTGCCGGGCGGGCTGAGCCACCACATCTACCGGGTCACCGCCGGTGCCGACGAGTACGTGCTCCGGGTGCTCCAGCCGGCCGTGTCGGCGGCGGGCCTCGGCATCCCGCCGGAGCAGGAGGTCGCCAACACGCTCGCCGCGGCGCGGTCGGGCGCGGGCGCCGCCGTCGTCGAGGTGCTGGCCGACGTGCCGGCGCTGGTGCTCGAGTTCATTCCCGGCCGCACGCTCGGCGCCGCCGACGTCCGCGATCCGGGCCGGGCCGAACCGATCGCCGCGGCCTGCCGCCGGCTGCACGCCGGCCCCCGGTTCGGCAACGACTTCGAGATCTTCGCCAAGCGGGCGGAACTGCTGGCCCTGTGCCGGCGCCACGACCTGCCGCTGCCCGACGGTTACCACGACCACGACGACGCCGTGGCGCGCCTGCGGGCGGCGCTCGCCAGCGAGCCGCCGAGAACGGTGCCGTGCCACAACGACCTGCTGGCCGAGAACTTCATCGAGGAGAGCCCGGGAACGGTACGCATCATCGACTACCAGTTGTCCGGGAACAACGACCCGGCGTTCGAGCTGGGTGACATCGCCGCGGAAGCCGACTTCGACAACGATCAGACGGAGCGGCTGGCCACGGCCTACTTCGGGCCCGAACGCAGTGCGGCGTTGCTGGCCCGGGTGCGACTGAACCTCATCGCGTCCAACGTCACCTGGGCGCTCTGGTTCGCGGTCCACTGTGGACTGCTCGCCGACGGCGGCAACGACAGTGGATTCGACTACGCCGGGGAGGCGGCCGACAAATGGGGGCAGGCGGTGCGTGATCTCACCGCCGCGGACTTCGGCCGGCTACTCGACACGGTCACGGGTCGTCGGCCCGCGACCTTCCCCTCCTAGGGGCCTACCCCCTCACGGAAAGAGGTGCCATGGCAACGGCATCGCAACAGGTTCGCGAACCGGACGACGACGAACGGCGGCTCGCCGAACTCGGTTACAAGCAGGAGCTCAGGCGCAAGTGGAGCGGCTTCTCCAACTTCGCTATCTCGTTCAGCATCATCTCGATCCTGGCCGGCTGTTTCACCACGTTCGGCCAGGCGTGGAACAACGGCGGTCCGATCGCGATCTCGTGGGGCTGGCCGCTGATCTCCATCTTCATCCTGCTCATCGGGTTCTCGATGTCGGAACTGGTGTCGGCCTACCCGACCGCCGGCGGCATCTACTGGTGGGCCGCGAAGATGGGCAACGCGCTCACCGGGTACATCACCGGCTGGCTCAACCTGGCCGGCCTGATCGCGGTGACCGCGTCGGTGGACTACGGCTGCGCCACGTTCCTCAACCTGGTGATGGCGAGCTACTTCGACGGGTGGGACGGGACGCTGAACCAGGCGTTCCTGCTGTTCGTGATCATCCTGGTGGCGCACGGCCTCATCAACATCTTCGGCCAGCCGATCATCCACCTGCTGCAGAACGTCTCCGTGTACTGGCACGTGTTCGGCGCGGCCGTCATCGTCGCGATCCTGATGTTCGTTCCGGAGAAGCACCAGAGCATGTCGTTCGTGTTCACGGAGCGACTGAACAACTCCGGCTTCGCCGACGGTGACACCGGCGGCGGGATGTACTGGCTCTACGTGCTCCCGCTGGGCTTCCTGCTCACCCAGTACACGATCACCGGCTTCGACGCGTGCGCGCACGTCTCCGAGGAGACCAAGGGCGCGTCCCGCGCGGCCGCCAACGGCCTGTGGCAGTCGATCGCGTACTCGGCGATCGGCGGCTGGATCCTGTTGCTGGCGCTGCTGTTCGCGGCCACCGACGTCGACGCCATCAACGGCGCGGCCGGCTTCTCCGGCACGGTGCTGGAGACGTCGCTGTCGTCGGGCTTCTTCAAGGCCGTCATCCTCATCTCGACGATCGGCCAGTTCTTCTGCGGCATGAGCTGCGTGACGAGCATGTCCCGGATGACCTACGCGTTCGCGCGCGACCGCGGCATGCCGGCGGGGCGCGTGCTGTCCAAGGTGGACCGCAACGGCACGCCCGTCGCGGCCATCATCTTCGGCACCGTGGCCGGCCTGATCCTGACCCTGCCGGCGCTCTACAAGGCCCCCAACGGTGTTCCGGTGGCGTTCTACGCGGTGGTGTCGGTGGCCGTCATCGGCCTGTACGTCGCGTTCCTCATCCCGATCGTGCTGCGGCTGCGGATGGGCGACCGCTTCGTGCGCGGCCCGTGGACGCTGGGCAGCAAGTACAAGGTGATCGGCTGGATCGCGGCGATCGAGATCGTGGTCGTGTCGATCTACTTCATCCTGCCCTTCAGCCCGGCCGGCATTCCCGGCAGTGACGACTTCGACTGGAAGGCGGTCAACTACGCGCCGATCGCGCTGGCGATCCTGTTCGTGTTCGTGGCCGTCATGTGGTTCACCAACGGCAAGAAGCACTTCACCGGCATGCGTCGCACCGTCGACGAGTCGGCCGACAAGTAGGCACGTGTTCGTTGTGGGGGCGGCCCGGCCGCCCCCACAACGTGGATCGAGGACGCGGGTGGCGGCGAGCGGGGTGACCGACCTGACCGAGGTGCCGATGTGGCGCCCGGTACGGGGAGGCAACGCATTCGAGATCACCGTCGCCCGCCTCGCGCAGGCGATCCGGCTCGGGATGGTCGCCGTGGGCGAGCGGCTGCCGCCCGAGCGGGAGCTGGCCGAGCAGTTGCGAGTGTCCCGGGTCACCCTGCGGGAGGCCATCGGGGCGCTTCGCGAGGCCGGGTACCTGGAGTCGCGGCGGGGTCGCTCGGGCGGCACGTTCGTCGTCCGGGCCGGGCCGCCGGCCCACGGCGCCGACGGAGCCGACGGTGGCGGCCCCCCGCCCGACGCCGGCGCGCTCGCCCGCGAGATGGGCGAGCAGTTGCACGACGCGCTGGACTTCCGGCGCGTGCTGGAGCCGGGGGCGGCCGCGCTGGCGGCGGCCCGGCCGTTGTCGGCGGCGCAACGGGCCCGACTGGTCGGCTGCCTGACCGCGTCCCGCGACCGCGACCCGACCACGAGGCGGGTCAACGATTCCCGGCTGCACCTCTCGATCGCGGTGGCCAGCGGCAGCGAGTCGGTGGCGGCCGCCGTGGCCGACGTCCAGTTGCGGCTGGACCAGTTGCTCGCGGCGATCCCGGTGATCCGCCGCAACCTCGATCACTCCGACGTGCAGCACACCCGCATCGTCGACGCGATCCTCGCCGGCGATCCGCACGTTGCCCGCTCCACGATGGAGGAGCACTGCGACGGGACGGCCGAACTGCTGCGCGGACTCCTTGGCTAACTAAATGGCATGCTGGTAGACCTTAACTCGTGGAGGGCACATGTTGACGCTGGAGCAGCTGGCCGCGCTCGTCGACAGCGATGAGATCGATACCGTCATCGTCGCGATCACCGACATGCAGGGACGCCTGCAGGGCAAGCGGTTCCACGCCCGGCACTTCCTCGACGAGGTGGTGAAGAACGGCACCGAGGGCTGCAACTACCTGCTCGCCGTCGATGTCGAGATGAACACCGTCGACGGGTACGAGATGTCCTCCTGGGCGCGCGGCTACGGCGACTTCGCGATGACGCCCGACTTCAGCACGCTGCGCCGCGTCCCCTGGCACCCGGGCACCGCGATGGTGCTCGCCAACCTCGGCTGGCTCGACCACGACCACACGCCGGTGCTCGCCTCGCCGCGGCAGATCCTGCAGCGCCAGCTCGGCCGCCTCGCCGAGGCCGGCTACCGCGCCTACGCCGGCACCGAGCTCGAGTTCATCCTGTACCGCGACTCATACGAGGACGCGTACGCGAGGAACTACCGCGGCCTGACGCCGGCCAACGTGTTCAACGCCGACTACTCGCTGCTGCAGACGGCCCGCATCGAGCCGATGCTGCGCCGGCTGCGCAACGACATGTACGGCGCCGGGCTCGTCCCCGAGAGCGCAAAGGGCGAGTGCAACCTGGGCCAGCACGAGGTCGCCTTCCGCTACGCCGAGGCGATGGTGTGCTGCGACAACCACGTCATCTACAAGAACGGCGCCAAGGAGATCGCCGCGCAGGAGGGCATGTCCATCACGTTCATGGCGAAGGTCAACGAGCGCGAGGGCAACTCCTGCCACATCCACTTCTCATTGCGCGGCTACGACGACGACGAACCGGTTGCCTACGGCGACGGGCCGGGCCACACGTCGCCGGTGATGGCCTCGGCGATGGCCGGCCTGCTCGCGACGATGCGCGAGTTCACCCTGCTGTACGCGCCGAACATAAACTCATACAAGCGCTACGCCGTGGGCTCGTTCGCGCCGACGGCGGTGCGGTGGGGCACCGACAACCGCACCTGCTCGCTGCGGCTCGTGGGTCACAACGCGGCGAGCATGCGGGTGGAGAACCGGGTGCCGGGCGCCGACGTCAACCCGTATCTGGCGGTCGCCGGCCTCGTCGCCGGTGCGCTGCACGGCATCGAGAACAAGCTGACGCTCGAGGACGAGTACGTCGGCAACGCCTACACCGACGAGTCCGCGCCGCACGTGCCCGGCACGCTGCGCGAGGCGCTGGCGCTGTGGGAGGGCAGCGAGGTCGCGAAGCAGGCGTTCGGCGACGAGGTCGTGGCGCACTACGCCAACAACGCGCGCATCGAGCTGACCGCCTTCGACGCCGCCGTGACGGACTGGGAACTGGTCCGGGGATTCGAAAGGCTGTAGATGACCGAAACAGTCGGTTTGTCGCCGAGGGAGGCGACGAGCGTCCTTAGCCCTGTCACCGAGGAGGTCGTCGCGACCGTTCCGGCCGCGACGCGCGAGGAGACCGACGCGGCCATCGCGCGGGCGGCGGCGGCGTTCGAGGGGTGGCGGGCCGTGACGCCGGGCGACCGGGGACGGCTGCTGCGGCGCTTCTCGTCCATTGTGGACGACCACATCGAGGAGCTGGCGCGCCTGGAAGTCCGCAACTCGGGGCACACCATCGGCAACGCCCGCTGGGAGGCCGGCAACGTGCGCGACGTCCTCGCGTACTACTCGGCCGCGCCCGAACGCCTTGTGGGCCACCAGATCCCGGTGCCCGGCGGGATGAACGTGACGTTCCACGAACCGCTCGGCGTGGTCGGCGTCATCGTGCCGTGGAACTTCCCGATGCCGATCGCCGGCTGGGGCTTCGCCCCGGCCCTGGCCGCCGGCAACACGGTCGTGCTCAAGCCGGCAGAGGTCACCCCGCTCACCGCGATCCGGTTGGGGGAACTGGCACTGGAGGCCGGCATCCCCGAGGGCGTGTTCACCGTGCTGCCCGGCAAGGGCTCGGTGGTGGGGGACCGGTTCGTCACGCACCCGGCCGTGCGCAAGATCTGCTTCACCGGCTCGACCGAGGTGGGCAAGCGCATCATGGCCGGCTGCGCCGAGCAGGTGAAGCGGCTCACCCTGGAACTCGGCGGCAAGAGCGCGAACATCGTATTCGCCGACGCCGACCTCGAACGGGCTGCCGCCGGCGCGCCCGCCGCCGCGTTCGACAACGCCGGGCAGGACTGCTGCGCCCGGTCCCGGATCCTGGTGCAGCGGCCGGTGTACGACCGGTTCCTGGAACTGCTGGAGGCGTCGGTCACCGCGTTCCGGTGCACCGACCCGGCCGACCCGCAGGCGGAGATGGGCCCGCTCATCTCGGCCGGGCAGCGGGACTCGGTCGCGTCCTATGTGGACGGATCCGACGTCGCGTTCACCGGCTCCGCTCCGGGCGGCAAGGGCTTCTGGTTCCCGCCGACGGTCCTGTTGGCGCACGACGCCAGCGATCGGCACTGGCGCGAGGAGATCTTCGGCCCGGTGGTCTCGGTGCTCCCGTTCGACGACGAAGCCGAGGCGGTCCGGCTCGCCAACGACACGGAGTACGGCCTGTCCGGCTCGATCTGGAC
>Ga0070664_100002192_pt1 | contig 15695 bp, 12 predicted proteins | sample KBSC73metaG_FD_65863 | JGI IMG/M metagenome (GOLD analysis project Ga0070664, IMG submission 65863) | Corn rhizosphere microbial communities from Kellogg Biological Station, Michigan, USA - KBS C7-3 metaG | ecosystem: Host-associated > Plants > Roots > Rhizosphere > Soil ... | reverse complement strand
GTGCTGCTCGGCAGTCCGCGCGAACAGATGCTGGCGGGCCTGATCGGGCGTCAGATCGAGGAGCTCCTCGACTTCGGCGAGGCCTCGACCATGGCTGTCATCCTGCTGCTGGCGACGCTTGGGCTGGTCGCGATCTACAACCGTTTCGTCGGCATCGACAAGCTATGGGGATGACCGGACAACGCCCGATCGGCCCGCTGACGTGGCTGATCCTGGCTTTCATCGCGGCACCGCTCCTGATCGTGGTGCCGATGTCGTTCAGCACGGCGCCATCGCTCGAATTTCCGCCGCCGGGATGGGGCTTCGATTACTACCGCGCGTTCTTCAGCGACCCGCGCTGGCTGCAGCCGCTGCTCAACAGCTTCATCATCGCGCTGGGCGCCGCGGCGCTGACGATGCTGCTCGTCGTTCCCGCGTCATTCGCGATGGTGCGCCATCGATTCCGTGGGCGGGCACTGACCAACCTGCTGCTGCTGCTGCCGCTGACCGCGCCGCACATCGTCATCGCGCTCGGCTATTACTCGTACTTCGGCTCGCTGCACCTCACGCAGACGTACGCGGGCGTCATCCTCGCCCATACCTGCCTGGCGGTGCCGATGGTGTTCCTGACGCTGTCCGCCGCACTGAAGGGATTCGATCGCAATCTCGAGCGTGCGGGCGCCAATCTCGGCGCGAGCCCGCTCCGCGTCTTCCGTCACGTGACATTCCCGGTGCTCAGGCCGGCGTTCGTCGTCGCCGCGCTGTTCGCGTTCGTACAGTCGTTCGACGAGACCGTCGTCGCGCTCTTCATCTCAGGACGCGATGCCGCGACGCTCCCGCGGAAGATCTTCGACGCGATGCGCACCCAAGCCGATCCCGTCGTCGCCGTCGTATCGACGCTGCTGCTCGCAGCGGTGATCGCGGGAGTGATCGGGTCGAGGGCCTGGCAGCGGCGCCGCAAACGGATGAACGCGATCGCGTTCGCGCCGCAATGACGGCCGCCGCCGATTTGAACGCTGAGCGGCGGGCCGCGCACTACCTCGACATCGTCGACGTAGTGAAGACCTACGACGGAATCCGCCGGGCCGTCGACGGAGTGTCGCTTGCGATCCCGAAAGGCGAGTTCGTCACATTCCTGGGCCCCAGCGGCTCGGGGAAGACGACGACGCTGATGATGATCGCGGGCTTCGAGGATCCCAGCGCAGGTGACATCCGGCTCGACGGCCGTTCACTGGTCAGCATTGCGCCGCACCGCCGGAACATCGGAATGGTGTTCCAGAACTACGCGCTGTTCCCGCACATGACCGCCGCCGACAACGTCGCGTTTCCGTTGCTGATGCGCGGCGTCGAGCGCACCGAGCAGCAGCGCAGGGCTGCGGCGGCTTTGGACACCGTGGGCCTCGCGTCGATGGCCAACCGGCATCCGCGCGAGCTGTCCGGCGGTCAGCAGCAACGTGTCGCGCTCGCCCGCGCGCTGGTGTTCGAGCCCGACGTGCTGTTGCTCGACGAGCCGCTTGGCGCGCTCGACAAGAATCTGCGTGAACAGATGCAGGTCGAGATCAAGCACCTGCACCGATCGCTCGGGATCACGACCATCTTCGTCACGCACGACCAGAGCGAGGCGATGACGATGTCGGACCGGATCGCCGTGTTCAACAACGGGCGGATCGAGCAATTCGCGGCGCCGCTCGAGGTCTACGCTCGACCCGCGACGCAGTTCGTCGGCGGATTCGTCGGCGACAGCAACTTCCTCGACGTCGTCGTCAGCGATCCGCTGCTCGGCGTCGCCCGGTCGAGCGTCGTGGGCGAGCTAGTCACGGCGCCTTCGGCGCTGACGGCCGGAACGGCTGCCCGGCTGATGGTGCGACCGGAATCATTTCGCATCGATGCCGGATCCGACCCGCCCGAGGGGCGATGGAATCACTGCTCGGTGCGCATCGAAGGTAGCGTCAACTACGGCGACAGCGTGCTCGTGATCGGACGTACCGGCGACATCCCGATCCGACTGCGCCTCTCGGGAAGCGATGCGATGCCGCTGCGGGAACGCGATACCGTCCGCGTCCGCTGGCGCGCCGAGGATTCATGTCTGCTGGCGCGCTGAGGCGCGGCGCGCGGACGCCAGAAGCGCAAATTTAAGGAAATCCAATGATCAGCAATTCGGACTTGCAGGCGCGCAAGGACGCGGCGACCCCGCGGGGCGTCGGCGTCTTGAGCGATTTCTTCGCAGCGCGCGCCGAGAACGCCGAGCTCTGGGACGTCGAGGGACGGCGTTACATCGATTTCGCGAGCGGCATAGCCGTCAACAACGTCGGTCATCGCCATCCGCGCGTCGTCGCCGCGGTGCGCGAGCAGCTCGATCATGTGATGCACACGAGCTACCAAGTGGTGCCGTACGCCGGTTACGTCGAGCTTGCCGAGAAGATCAACGCGCGAGCACCGGGCGAATTCAAGAAGAAGACCGCCTTCTTCACGACCGGTGCGGAAGCCGTCGAGAATGCAGTCAAGATTGCGCGACTAGCGACGGGACGCTCGGGCGTGATCGCGTTCGGCGGCGCATTCCACGGCCGGACGTTGATGGGCATGGCGCTGACTGGCAAGGTCGCGTCGTACAAGACCGGTTTCGGCGCGATGCCACCCGAAGTTTTCCACGCGCCGTTCCCGAGCGCGCTCCAGGGGATCGGCACGACCGACGCCCTGCGCGGGCTCGAGCACATATTCAGGTCGGACATCGATCCACAGCGCGTCGCCGCCATCATCTTCGAGCCGATCCAGGGCGAAGGCGGCTTCCATCCGGCGCCGACCGATTTCGTCCTCGAGCTCACGCGCATTTGCGACGCGCACCGGATCCTGCTGATCGCCGACGAGATCCAGACCGGGTTCGGGCGCACCGGAAAGCTGTTCGCGATGGAGCACCATGGCGTCGCGGCGGATGTCATGACCTTCGCCAAGAGCCTTGCGGGCGGCATGCCGCTGTCGGGAGTGACCGGAAGGGCCGAGGTGATGGATGCGGCGCCGCCGGGGGGCCTCGGCGGCACGTACGCGGGGAATCCGCTGGCGATCGCGGCTGCGCATGCGGTGCTCGACGTCATCGACAACGAACGGCTGGTCGAGCGCTCGGCGTTGCTCGGGCTGCAGCTGCGCGAGCGGCTGGCGCGCATCGCCGCCGTCGTGCCAGAGCTGCGTGAGGTACGAGGCGCCGGCAGCATGATCGCCGCCGAATTCTGCAAGCCGGGCAGTAACGAGCCCGACACCGAATTCGCCAAAGGCGTCATCGCCCGCGCACGCGAGCTCGGCTTGATCTTGTTGAGCTGCGGCGCCTACGGTAATGCGATCCGGTTCCTGTATCCGCTGACGATCCCGCAACCTGTGTTCGACGAGGCGCTGGACATCCTTGCGGCGGCGCTCGGCGCGCAGCCGGCACCGGCCGGCCGGGCCGCATCGCCGGCGCCGGCGATCGCGTGAGCGCCATCCGCCGCGACGAAGAGGCTATTGCTGTCCGTCGCGGCATGGCAGCTATTGCAAGCTCTTGCATACCCCATAGTCGCAACGAACCAACAGCGGTTCGGCACCGTTGCCACAGCGCAACGTGAACACCTCGTAGTTCGGCGTAGATATATTCCTGGTCGCTACTAAAGCGCTACAGCCGCTGGCCTTCGCGTGGCGTTCTGCGTTGATCATGTGCTTGGACGGACCGCCGGCGATGCTGCTTGTCTGTACCAGGGTCGGTTGCGTACCTGCCGAGCTGACCGCCGGTTGCGGCGTTGCTGTGCGCTGCGGCGGCGCTACCGGTTGCGGCGAAGTTGCTGCCGGCATTGTGGCCGCTATCGCAGGCGGCACACCTGTCGTCGGTTGACTCGGCGGGAGCGTCTGCGTACGGACTAGCGTAGCTCGTTCTTTGCACTCGTCGCACAGCCCGTCGTCGTCAGAGCGATGAACGGAATGATGACGCCCGCTGAAATGACCTGCTGCATGCCTGCCTTCATGCGCGCCTCCCTAACGGATCCCGTGGTGCTGTCGGCTCGCGCTCGTTCGGTCCTTCAGCAGATCAGGAGCCAAAACCCCATCCATTTGAAGTTGCGACGGCCGGCGGGGGCGGGCCATACCGTTGTGCGCGCATCGGGGCTCGCCGGTCAGCGTTGTGACGGTCGTGCCAGTCCAGCTGGGTAGCTCGTGACTACGCCGTTCTCACGCTTTCGGTCAGGTTGACAGCGAGGTCATGCGGAGGCCACAACCAGGCGTCCCGCAGCTCGGTCTTGTGGGCCGGCGCAAAGAGCACGACGCCAGGAGAGATCGGTTCACAATATGGACTTGACGGTCCTCGAGCCGGGCGCCTTTTACAGCCGGCCGCTGGACGAGCCGATCGCCCAGGGCGTACGCTGGCGGCCGACAGTCGGAGGCTGCGCTCACTTGAGTCACGGAGGTCATACCATGGCGTCGATTCGCCAGATGTTCCGGCGCTCGCTGCTGGCCATTGCCGGATTGATGTGCGTCGCTGTGCCGCTTTCCGCCGCCGCTGCGGCGGGCAAGACGGACAAGGTCATCCTGGGCTCGGGGCTCGGCCCGCCTTACATCTGGTACATGACGGCCGTCGACGGCGGCATCATGAAGAAGTACGGCGTAAATGCCGATTACAAGATCTTTCCCTCCGGCGTCGAAGCCATCATTGCGGTCGGCGCAGGTGAAGCGCACGTGTCGAATGGCAGCTGCTCGACCGTCATGCGCGCCCGCGCCAATGGCTCGAAGCTGCTCGTCGTCGCGCGCAACATCTACAACCCTTCCGAGCACAAGCTCATCGCACTGGCGAACATCAAGACGCCGCAGGACCTCAAGGGCAAGAAGGTCGGGCTGCTCACCGGGTCGAGCGGCGACTGGTACGCGTCGAAATACTTCAAGGCCTTCGGGCTCAAGGAAGGCCCGCCGCCTGACGGCGTGACGGTCGTGAACGTCGCCGCTCCCGAGTTCATCCCGGCGCTGCAGCGCGGCGACATCCAGGCTTTCTTCGGATGGGACCCCTGGGTCACCAAGGCTCCGCAGATCGTCCAGGGCGCACACGTCCTGAACAACGGTGGCGACAATGGGCTGTTCATATTGATGAACTGCATGGTGATGAACGAGGACTGGGTCAAGAACGATCCCGAGTCGGCCAAGGCAACCATGCGTGCGCTCATCGAAGCGCACGACGTGGTCAACGGCAACATCCCGCGAGCGGTCGATCTTGCCGCGGGCAAGATGCGCATCCCTGCGGCCGAGCTCGTCGACATGACCAAGTGCTGCACGTTCAAGGTCGACTACACCGAGGACTTCCGCGAGCAGGCGATCGAGGCCGCGGACTGGGCCAAGACCAAGGGTATGCTCAAGGACGTCTCGCCTTCGGCGCTGCTCAAGGACCTCATGTACCCCGATTTGCTGCGCTCGGTGGCGCCCGACCGCGTGACCATCAAATAGCGGGCCGCGCCTTGCGCGCGAAAGCGTCGCTGCGGCCATTCCGCGACGGGCCGCCGCATGGGATCGTCGTCCCATGATCCGTTTCGAGGGTGTCGGCTTCCGCTTCGGTGGAGGCTCCGACCGGCCGTGGGTGCTTTCCGACTTCGACCTGCGGATCGCGCACGGCGAGTTCCATCTGGTGCTGGGGCCCTCCGGGTGCGGCAAGACGACCGCGCTCAACCTGCTTGCCGGATTCGAGCAACCGACGACGGGCGCGATCCTGGTCGACGAGCGCCGGATCACCGGTGCCGGCGTCGATCGCATCGTCATCTTCCAGGGCGACGATTCGCTCTATCCCTGGCTCACCGCGATCGAGAATGTCGAGTTCGGCTTGCGCGTGCAGGGCGTACCCGCTGCGGGCCGACGCGCCAAGGCGCGTGAATATCTGGCCATGGTCGGCTTGAGCGGACACGAGTCCAAGTTCCCCGGCGAGCTGTCGGGTGGCATGAAGCAGCGCATCCAGATCGCCCGCGCGCTCGTCTGCCAAAGCCCCGTGCTGCTGATGGACGAGCCATTCGCGGCGGTGGACGCGCAAACGCGCAGCATGCTGCAGGAGGAGCTGAGCCTGATCTGGCAGCGCACCGCCTGCACGATCTTCTTCATCACGCACGACATCTCGGAAGCGATCCTGCTCGCCGACCGGATCAGCGTGATGCAGGCCGGTCCCGCCTCGCGCATCAAGGAGACGATCGCCGTGGACATGCCCCGCCCCCGCAGCCCGGCGTCTGCAGACTTCGCGCATTATTACCAGCGGGTGCACGCGATCCTCGCCGGCGAGGTCCAACGCGCCGCCCGGACGGAACGCGAGTCGCAGAAGAGCAAGAGCGCATGAGCACGCATACTGCGCCGGCCCTCGCCTCTGCCATGGCATCGCCACGGGGCGTGTCGCGCGCGCTCCGCCTGCTGGGCGGCGGCCTCCTCACCTACGGCCTGCCCATCGCGACCTTCCTGTTCCTGTGGGAGCTGTGGAGCGATGCCTACGGCGTGCCGCAGCTCTTCCCCTCGCCCCGCGCCACCGCGCGCACCTTCTGGCAGATCGTCGCCGACGGAACGCTCCTGCACGACGCGGCCACGAGCATGCTGCGCATCGTCGTCGGATTCCTGATCGGCAGCGCGATCGGTGCGCTGCTCGGGCTCTTGATCGGCACCTTCCGGATCGTGCGCGAAATGCTGGACCCCTACGTCAATTTCCTGCGCTTCGTCTCCGGGGTGGCATGGATCTCCATCTTCATCGTGTGGTTCGGCATCGGCGAGATCAGCAAGGTCGTGCTGATCGTGTACACCACCTGCTTCGGTGTGCTCCTCAATACCGTCGCCGGCGTCGCGGCCGTGTCGCGTAACAAGCTTCGCCTCGCGCAATGCTTCGGTGCGAGCGCAACGCAGATCTTCTTCTGGGTCACGCTGCCCTCGACCACGCGCTACATCCTGACCGGCATGCGGCTTTCCATGGCCAACGCATTCCTGGTGATCGTCGCGGCCGAGATGGTGCAGGCGGACAGCGGGCTGGGCTTCGCGATCATGGCGGCGCGCCAATTCCTCGCGCCGGACCTCATCTTCTGCGGGATGATCACGCTCGGCGTGCTGGGTCTCTTGTCGGACCGGATGTTGATGCTCGCCTCGCGCCTTCTTTTCGGTCGCTACTACCGGCACAACTAGCATGGCCGCAACGGTACTGCCGTCGACGCGCATCCCCGGCCGGGGCTTCGTGGTCGGCGCCCTTGCGCTGGTCGCGGGCGCGATCGCGTGGGAGATCCTCGCGCGCCGCTACTTCACGCCAGTGCGCTTGCCGCCGTTGTCGCAGATCTGGGACCGCGCCGTAGAGACCGCGATGGACGGCCGGCTGCTGCAGCATATCGGCGCCAGCATGTTCCGCATCCTCGCCGGATTCATCGTCGGCAGCGTGGTGGGCATCGTGCTGGGCCTCGCCATGGGCGCATTCGCCAGCGTCCGTCGCTTCCTCGATCCGATCGTCAACTTCCTGCGCTTCATCCCGCCGATCGCGTGGCTGTCGCCATTCCTCATCTGGTTCGGGATCGGCGAGACGACCAAGGTCCTTTTGATCGTCTACACCGTGACGTTCATGGTGATGCTGAACACCCTGGCCGGCATCGTCGCCATCCCGAGGAACCGGATTCGCGTCGCGCAGTGCCTCGGCGCATCGCGCCTGCAGGTCTTCTTCCTGGTGATGACGCCCGCGTCGGTCGCCTACATCCTGACCGGCATGCGCATCGCGATGACGAACGCGTTCGTGACGATCGTCACGGCCGAGATGATCGCAGCCCAGGCGGGCCTGGGCTATCTCATCCTGGTCAGCAAGAACTTCGGCGGCACGGACCTCATCTTCCTCGGCATGATCACGCTCGGCATCCTCGGCTTCCTGACCGATCGCGCGTTCGTGTATGCCATCCGCCGGTATGCGCACCGCTATCACCTGCAGTGAATGTCCAAAGTACGGAGAGCTCCATGACGCCACCCCAAGCTTCCCTCGCCAAGCCACCCTCCTCCGCGGACGCCGCGCTCTACGTCACGCGGCGATCGGAGCAGCTGTGGCAGGAGGCCTGCAAGCACGCGCCCATGGGCGCGCAGGGCGAGGGCAAGTACTACGCGCCGTACCCGCTGTTCATCGACCGGGCCAGGGGATCGCGCCTCTGGGACGCCGACGGCAACGAGTACATCGACTACTGGAACGGCGCAGGGCCCTGCGTGCTCGGTCACTCGCATCCCGAGGTGAACCAGGCGGTCAAGGACACCTTCGACGAGCGCGGCGTGTTGTATTGCGCGCCTCATCAATGGGAGATGGAGCTTACGCGCCGCATCAGCGAAGTCGTGCCCTCGGCGGAGATGAGCGCGTTCGGCTGCGGCGGCTCCGATGCGCTGTGCTACGCCGTTCGGACATCGCGGCTGTACACCGGGCGCAGCAAGATCCTCAAGTTCGAGGGCTCCTACCACGGTTGGTACGACGGCGTCCTGTTCAGCGTGACGCCGGACCTCGCGGCGGCCGGTCCGGACGACGCGCCGATTCCCGTCCCCGAATCGCTCGGACTGCCGCCGGAGGCAGCAGCGCACATCACGACGCTCCAGTACAACGATGAGGCCGCGGTCGAGCGGCTTTTCGCGGCCCACGGCAGCGAATACGCGTGCGTGATCGTCGAGCCCGTGCTGCACGGCGCAGGCGTGGGCGTGCTGGAGCCGCGACCCACGTTCCTTCCCTCCCTCCGCGAGATCTGCTCGCGGCATGGCGTCGTGCTCGTGTTCGACGAGATCCTGACGGGCTTCCGCCACGACATCGGCGGCGCGCAGAAGCTCATGAACCTCGCACCCGACCTGACGGCGTTCGGCAAGGCGATGTCCAACGGCTTCCCCATCTGCGCGCTGTCGGGCAAGCGCGAGTTCATGTCGCTCATGTCGCCGCAGGGACGCGCCTATTTCTCCGGCACCTACAATGGCAACGTCATGTGCGTCGCCGCCGCGCTCAAGACCATCGAGCTGCTGAGCGACGGCACGGCGCACGCGAAGCTGTGGTCGCTGGGCAAGCGCTTCGCGGACGGCGTCAATGCGTCGGTGCGGCGCCTCGGGCTGCGCGCTCGTGCCCGCCACTACGGCTCCATGGTGTCCGTGCATTTCACGGACCGCGAGCTCTTCAACTACCGCGACGTCGTTCGCAATCACGACAAGGCGCTGAATCGCGCCTTCGTCGACTGGGTCAATGCGCGCGGACTGTATACCAAGCCAAGGCGCGTGAACCGCTTCGCGATCTCCACCGCGCACACCGAGCAGGACATCGACCGCAGCGTGGAGATCGTGGACGCCTTCCTCGCCGCGCACCAATCCTCGCTCGCGTAGATGAAGCGCACCGGTATCGACATCGGCGGCACCTTCACCGACGTCGTGATCTACGACGAGGCGACGCGCACGCTGACTCGCCGCAAGGCGCTGTCCACGCCCAACGCCCCCGAGGAAGGCTGTCTCGCGGCATTCAGGGAAGCGGGGCTCTCGCCCGCCGAAGTCAGCCACCTCATCCACGGCACCACGATCGTCACCAACCTCATCATCGAGCGAAAGGGTGCCAAGGTGGGCGTCATCTCGACGGCCGGCTTCCGGGACGTGCTCGAGATCATGCGCGCGACGCGCGAGCGTCCGTACGATCTGCACTGGAAGCAGCCGGCACCGCTGGTAGCGCGCCACCTGCGCGTCGAGGTCACGGAACGGATCGACGCGCGCGGCAACGTCGTCGTGCCGCTCGACGAAGCCAGCGTGCGACACGCGGTGCGCAGCCTGCTGAACGAGCGGGTCGACGCCATCGCCGTATCGCTCATGCACTCGTACGTCAACACCGCGCACGAGGACCGCGTCGCGGCCATCATCGCCGAGATGGCGCCGGACGTTCCCGTGTCCGTGTCGAGCAAGGTCTGTCGGGAGATTCGCGAATACGAGCGCGCGAGCACTACGGTCGTCAACGCGTATGCGATGCCGCGCGTCGATGCCTACCTGGCGAAAATGGACGCCGGCCTGCCGATCGCGCGAGGCATCAAGTACATGAGCTCGGAGGGCGGCATCGTGCCTTCGCGCGAGGCACGCCGCCTGCCGATGACCCTGGCGCTGTCGGGCCCGGCGGGCGGCGTGCTCGCGAGTCTCTTCCTCGGCGACACCATCGGCCTGCGCGATCTCATCACGATCGACATGGGGGGCACGAGCCTCGACATCGCGGTCATCCGCAAGGGCGCCGCGCAACTCACGAACACGCTGTACGTGCAGTGGGGCATCCCCATCCGCACCCCGGCCATCGACGTCAAGACCATCGGCGCCGGCGGCGGCAGCATCGTATGGATCGACGAAGGCGGCGCCATTCGAGTCGGCCCCCAAAGTGCCGGCGCGGTGCCGGGTCCCGCCTGCTATGGACGCGGCGGCAGCGAGTGCACCGTGACGGATGCCAACATGATTCTCGGCATCCTCAATCCGAAGTCGCTGCTGGGCGGCAAGCTCGCGGTGGATCGCGCGCGCTCGGTCGAGGCCATCGCGCCGATTGCCGCTCACGTCGGCCGAGATGTGCGCGAGACGGCGGAAGGCATTTACCGCATCGTCAACGCGAACATGGCCGCGGCCATCCGTCACGTGACCGTCGAAAAAGGCATCGATCCACGCGGCTTCGCGCTCGTGCCGTTCGGTGGCGCGGGTGGACAGCACGCCGTAGCGCTGGCGCAGGAGATCGGGATCCCGGAGGTCGTGATTCCGAACTTGCCGAGCGTCTTCTCGGCGTTTGGCATGGTGAATGCGAACATGCGCCATTCACGTTCGCGAACCTTGATGGCGGAGCTCGACGATGCGACGGTGGCTGCGCTGCCGGCGCTGTTCGAGGAGCTCGAGGTCGATGCGCGGGAATCGCTCGCGGGCGAATCGGCGGTGACCTCGGTCGTAGTCGAGCGGACCGCCGACCTGCGTTACGTCAAGCAGGCGCACGAGATTTCGGTCGAGATCAAGGAAGGGGATACCGCGGCGGACTTGTACGCCCGCTTCGAGGCGCGGCACAAGGAGCTCTACGGCACCGCGCTCGGGCATCCGGCCAGCGTGGTCACCTTGCGCACGACGGTCATCGGCGTCGTTCAGCCGATCGCGCTCGCACGCCACCCGCCCGAGCCCGGCCAGCCGCTGCGCACGGTACGAACCTCGGACGTTCATCCCCACAAGGTGCCGGTCCCTGTGATCGACCGCTCGTCACTGCGCGCGGGCGCGGTCCTGCCCGCTCCGTGCCTGGTCGAAGAAGTCGATTCCATGCATTACATCCCCCAAGGCTGCCGCGCGCAGGTGGACGAATGGCTCAACATCCGGGTAGCGACGAATCCATGAGCACCGACCCTTTCACGCAGCAGATCATCCGCAACTACCTGGTCGCGACGGCCCAGGAGATGGTCGACACCACGGTGCGCACCGCGTATTCGCCGACCTTCGCCGAAGGCCACGACTTCTCATGCGCGCTGTTCGACAACGCCGGGCGGATGGTGATTCAGTCGCGAGGCATCGGCGTGCACCTCGGCTCGCTCGTCGGCGCGATGCAGGCGATCTGCCGCCGCTACGACACCTTCGCGCCCGGCGACATCGTGATGACCAACAATCCCTATCTCGCCACGCATCAGCCGGATTGCGTGGTGTGCCGCCCGATGTTCTACCAGGACCGGCAGATCGGCTTCGCGGTCAACATCGGACATTGGACCGACATCGGCGGCATGGCGCCGGGCGGCTGCGCAGGCACCGCCACGCACGTCGTGCAGGAGGGACTCATCATCCCGATCTGCAAGCTCTACCAGGCCGGCGCGCTGAACGAGGAGATACGCGATTTCATCCTCGAGAACGTCCGCCTTCCCGAGGACGATTGGGGCGACCTGCAAAGCCAGATCGCGGCGACGGCCGCGGCGGAAGCGCGGCTGCGCGCGCTCATGGATCGTTACGGGGCCGCAGCCGTGCTCGACGGCATGCAGGAGACGATCCGCTACTCGCGCGAGCGTTTCCTCGCGCGCATGCAGACCATTCCGAACGGCCGCTACACGGCGCACGACGTCATGGAGGACGACGGCGTGACCGACCGCCGCTACGACATCGCGGTCGCGGTCGACAAGCGCGACGATGGATTCACCGTCGACTTCACCGGCACCTCGCCGCAGGCGCCGACGCCGATCAATGCGACGATCACGTCGACGCGGGCGGCGGTCTACGCGGCGTTGCTCGCGCTGGTCGATCCCACGCTCCACGCGAACGCCGGCATCTTCGAGCTGATCGAGGTGATCGCCCCACCCGGCTCGTTCGTCAATGCGACCCGGCCCGCGCCGGTGTTCGGCTGCACGTTCGAGATCTCGAAGCGCGTCCCCGAGACGATCGTCAAGGCATTCGCGCGGGCGCTGCCCGAGCGGGTGAGCGCCGGCGGATTCGGCTCCGGCAACAACATGTCGGCGCGCTTCATCGATCCGGCCACCGGTCGCGAATCCCTCTGGTACAACTTCTACGAAGGCGGCCAGGGCGCGACCGCGCACGCCGACGGCAACAGCGCGCTCTACTTCTGGGCCGGCACGGCGCTGAACCAGCCCATCGAGGTGTGGGAGCACAAATATCCCGTGCTGGTGGAACGCTACGCACTGGTGCCCGGAAGCGGCGGAGATGGGGCGCGCCGCGGAGGGCTTGGCACCGTCCACGAGATCCGCTTGCTGGCCGACCATTTCCTGTCCGGGCTCGGCGATCGCCATCGCGTATCGCCCTGGGGTCTCGCCGGCGGCAAGGACGGCCATCCCAATCGCTGGTCGCTGCGCCGCAACGGTGAATCGCGCGAGCTGCAGGCCGTGTTCAACCTGCCAAGCCCCTCCAAGTTCTACAACCTGCCGCTCAAGGCGGGCGAGGTCCTCGTCATCGAGACCGGTGGCGGCGGCGGCTTCGGCGATCCACGTGAACGGTCGCCGGCCGCAGTCGAGCGCGATCGCCGCGACGGCTACGTCCTGATGTGAACGACATCGCTCCCGTCGCGGGGGACGAGGTTGCGGCGATCCTGGCGCGACTCGCGCAGAGGCATAGCTGCCGTGCGTTCGACGGCAGCAGCATCGAGCGCGATGTGGTCGAGGCGATCATTCGGGACGGACTCGAGGCGCCGTCTTCGTGCAACCAGCAGCAGTGGCATTTCATCGCCGTCGATGATCCGGCGCTGAAGCGCAAAGCGCAGGAGATCGCGCGAGGCAACCCGCATTTCCTCGACGCCGCTGTCGTGGTCTATCTCTGCTTCCAAAAAGGCTGGACCCACGACAAGTTTTCCGTTGTGCAGAGCGTCGCAGGGGCGTGCTATCACATGATGTTGTCGGCGCACGTGCGCGGATATGCGTCGGTCTGGAACGCAGGCATCGGCGACACGCGGGCGGTCGCGCAAATGCTCGACGTGCCACCGACGTTCGAAATCCAGGGCGCGCTGTGTCTTGGAAGGCCGCAGGCCGGCGCTCCTGAGATCAAGGCGCCCCGCCGCCCGATGCAGGCCGTGCGCTCATGGAATCGCTTCGCTCGGCCGGACGTTTCGCTATACCCCGCCAAGAGAGCGAGGGCCTATCCGTATTTCGAGATCACCAACGCGCGCAATCCATTCGCGGTCTGGAATCCGGCCGCGTGGGGCTGGGATCGTCTCGCCGACTTTCGTGGCTATGCGGTGTGGAACAAGTCGCCCGTCGCGGGCGTATACGCGTACCCGGAGCAGGTTCAGGCAATGTCGAGCGAGATCTCCGCTTTGCCGGATCTGCGACCGGGCGCACATCTCGTCGAATTCATGCCGTGGGGCGGCACGTGCACGGCGCTCCTGCGGCGGCAATACGGACCAGACGTCCACCTTCACGTCGCCGAGCTGTCCGCGCACAACCACGCATTCATTTTCGAGCGCGTTCGACAGGAGGGGCTTTGCGTCGCGAACCTCCACGCCGAGACGTGGATCGGCGGGCTGTCACTCGCCGATGCCAGCATGGACGCTGCGATGGTGCCGCGCGTGCTGGAGCACACGCCGGATCCGTGGCATGTCCTCGACGAGATGCGGCGCGTCCTGAAACCGGGAGGGGTCGCGGTCGTGAGCGTACGCAATGCGCTTTCGCGCGAGGCATGGCGGTACTACACGAGCACGACCCGGGGTCAGGTGCCCAATGCGGGGCCCTACCGGCTGCTGTCCGCGCGGAGACTGCGCCATGAGCTGGCGCGGCGCTTCGTGATCGACGACGATTTCGGGATGTCGATCGATGATCCTCGCGTGCGTCGCGATTGGCGCCGCCTTCACGCGCCGATCTACGTCGCGCGCGTTACGCGTCCCTGAATGCCGCAGCCTCACATACGACCGAGTGCGAGCCATGGAACCATCGAGCTACGGCCCCTTCCCCAATCTGCCGATCACGCGGCGCAAGCACTTTGCGTGGCCCGATGGCAACCACCTGGCGCTCTGGGTCGTGCCCAATCTCGAGTACTTCCGCCTCGACGACCCCCTGCCCGGCATCCACAACGAGCGCGTGCCGCGCACCGTGGCAAGGATCCCCGACGTGCGCAGCTGGGCGATCCGCGAGTACGGCAATCGCGTCGGCGTGTGGCGGATCTTCGAGGTACTGTCGCGTTACGGCATCCGCGGAACTGCCGCGCTCAACAGCGACCTGTGCGACTTCCACCCCGAGATCATCGCCAAGGCGCTGGAATCGCGTTGGGAGCTCATGGGTCACTGCCAGACGAACGCATTGCGCTTGAACGAGATGCCGCCCGTGCAGGAGCACGCCGCGATCAGCGCGACCCTGGATCGCATCGCATTGGCGACCGGCGCGCGGCCCAAGGGATGGCTCGGCGCCGGAGTCGCGGAGACGTGGAACACGCTCGACTACCTCATCGAGGAAGGTGTTGAGTACGTCGCCGACTGGACCTGCGACGACCTGCCGTTCGGCATGAAGGTCGGCGGCAGGACCATATTCTCCATTCCCTACACGCTGGAGGCGAGCGACTCCTGCCAGTGCTACAACCAGAAGGCGACCGCGGACCAATTCGAGCGCGTACTGACGCGGCAATTCGACTGGCTCTATCGAGAGTCGGAGCATACGCCGCGCGTGATGGCGATCTCCCTTCATCCCTTCATCGCCGGGGTGCCGCACTGGATCGGCGCCGTGGACGCGGCGCTGGAGCACATCTGCTCGCACGATGGCGTGTGGCTCGCGACCGGCAGTGAGATCGTCTCGCACTTCGCGCTGCAGGACATCGACGAATAGCGGGTCACCGCTGTCCTGCTGCGACGCGCGGGTCACAAACATCTCTCGGCGAGCTGCAGCCTACCCCGCACGGCTGATCGGTGCCCAAGCCTCGGGCGGTCGATGGGAAGAACGCGCTTTTTCCCCCGGGCCCCGTAATACGCGGGGTGGCCGTCGACATGTATCGCGTTCGGGCGCAGAATCTGCGCGCCCTCCCTTCACGCGAGGTGGTATGCGGGGCGTGCCTGTGTTGGTCATGGCGGTGGCCGGTGTGTTGGTTGCGACCGCCCAGAGCGCTCTCGCCAACGCGCCGGCGGAACAGCATGTCCGGCCGCTCGAGCCTTGTGCCATGTCCAGCGCCAAAGGTCGTTGGAGCCAATACGAAAGCAGCCAGCTTCCCCGCGGCGTATGCGCCGATTCAGCCGCCTGCACCGTCTGGACGCGCGATTCCTGCCCTGGACCCGAGCCGAAGCATCCCGGCCCCGCGATCCGATGGATGTGCTCGTG
>Ga0070664_100002188_pt1 | contig 15703 bp, 13 predicted proteins | sample KBSC73metaG_FD_65863 | JGI IMG/M metagenome (GOLD analysis project Ga0070664, IMG submission 65863) | Corn rhizosphere microbial communities from Kellogg Biological Station, Michigan, USA - KBS C7-3 metaG | ecosystem: Host-associated > Plants > Roots > Rhizosphere > Soil ... | reverse complement strand
GTAGAACGTTTCATCAGGTTTTGGACATACTCGTACATATTTTCACAAAAATTGATGTCCCGGGTCTGCATATAATTAATAACCGTATGACACATCAGTGCCATTTTTGTTCCTTCAAGCAGCACAATAAAACTATTATCTCCCAATATCACTTCGTTAAAATAAACCCTGTAAGGAGCGAGGGGCTTCATATCGGGATCATCATGCTTAAATTTATATCCAGCTGAAGCCTGTTTTTCTACATGATCAATTACTTTTTCCCAGATTTCGTACAATCTTAAAACATCCTTATCTGATTCAAACATCTGGCTGTCGCGGTAAAATTCGATTTGCCGTATAGCGATATTTATATTTTCCACATTCCAGAGTTCTGTGCTGGGTAGTTGATTATAAAGATCAAGCACTTTTTCACCAAGGTTATTTAATTCATCCGAATAGTCTGTGAACTGAAAACGACGGTGCTGAAATTCCGGAAACTGAAAAATTGTTTTCATCCAGAAAAAATATTTAAAAGCCGCGATTTCCCGGAAATAAAAATGATTGAAGAGGGGAACGTCCTTGCACAGGTAATAGAAATGTTTGTCTTTAAAACCATTCATGTAACTGAGATCTCTGACAATACTTTTTAACCACTCTTCGAAGCGAAAAGTTTTGTTATTCAGAAAATTTCCTCTGAACATAAAGGCGCCCGTTTGAAGATTCATGAGCTGATCAAGGGAAATTTTGTAATAAGAGCAGAGCTTATAAAGTTCGTCCAGGGAAATACTTTTTTCGCCACGCATACGCCGGTACACGCTGTCCACACTCACATCCAATACCTTTGCGATCTCCTCCGTAGCCGATAAGTTAGCCGGTATACTTGCCTTTATTACCTGGAAAAGTCCCTGTTGGATTTCAGATGCGTCCATAATTATTGTTGGGTAGTTATTTATAAATTTTTTCAGTAATGCCAAGGGGCGTCGCCCAATTTTTTCCAACCTTTTTTGCTTCAAGTCAACCCAACGCTTGTTTTTTTCTTGAAATTTTGTCGCGCAAAATGCGAAAAAACCTTGAGCGTTCTTTTTCACTAACCCCACTGATCAGCGTCGACCTCTTGATAAAATTTTGCATGCTCTTGTACATATTTTCCGTAAATGCAACATCCCTCGTCGTCATATAGTTAATGGCGCTATGAACAATGAATCCGATTTTTTTCCCATCGAGCACTATAACATATTCATTATTTCCAATCTGCATTTCATTAACATACAAACTGTATTCACCCAAAGGTTTCCGTGCGGGATCACCATACTGAAATTTATATCCCAGCGCGGCCTGTTCTTCTAAATGGTTTAGGAGATTTTCAACTGCGTCATACAACCTATACGCATCCTCAACTGATTCGAAGATCAAGCCATCTTTAAAGTATTCGATTTGCCGGATCATACTGTTAATCGTTTCAAGACTCCAGATCTCAACATTTTTCATTTGATTATACAGTTCAAGAACCTTTTGTTGCTTTACGAACCGTTCGTCGGGGTGGCTACTGAATGAGAATTTTTTATTTCTGAATTCTGGTAGTTGTAAAACATTTCTCTGATAAACAAAATCTTTAAAAGCCACAATCTCCCGAAATTGAAAGTGATAAAAAAAATGGATGTCTTTTAATACGGCATGAAATTCTTTCTGCTGAAATTTGTTAAAATAAGTCAAGTTCTGGACCATGCTATCGACATATTTATCAAAACTAAATGTACTTTCATCCAGGAACTTTCCTTGAAATAGAAAACCATCAGGTTGAAGGTTCAGCAACCGATCCACTGAAATATTATAATGTGTGCACAAGGCTTGTAGTTCATCAATAGAGATTTCCTTTTCACCGCGTACACGGCGATACACCCGGTCCGTACTAATATTCAGCACTCTCGAAATTTCCTCTATAATTGATAAATCGGGAGCAGCGTTGGATTTGATCAAGTTAAAAAGTTCCTGCTGTATTTTGGAAACGCCACCCATAATTAGTTTATATTTTCTTTATACGGTCTTCGATCTTTGCCAGTAGTATCCCAAAGAAAATATTTCTTTGTTTTTCACTGGTCTGGCTGATCACAGTAGCCCTTCGCATCAGGTTGTTCAGATCCTCCATACATTGGTCGCAAAAAATCTCATCGCGGGTAACCATATAGTCCAGAACATCGTAATTAAGATAGACCGTTTTAATATCGTCAGTCGTCACTAAAATGGTATTATCACCAAGCACCACGCGGTTATAAAAAAAAGTAAAATTCAATTTTTTGGTGTGCGGATTTTCGCCGGGCATGAACTTGCAACCATACTCCACCTGGTCTTTCACGTGGAGGATCGTTTGTTCAACCGCCTTATACACCTCCCTGATATCTGCCGCTGAAGAAAACAGTCCGCTATCCTTATAAAATTCTATTTGTGAGATAACGCTGTTGATCCCTTCCGTATTCCATATCTCTATAGAGGGTATTTGTGTATAAGCCTTTGTCAGTTCCATGCTGAGCGCTACGATCTCTGGTGACAAGCCATTGAGGTCAAATGCTTTTGTTAAGTAATCAGGATGCTGTAAGATAGTTTTCATCCAGAAGTAAAAGCGAAAGGCGATCAGTGGCTGAAAGTAGAAGTTGTGAAAAAGCGGTACGTCCTTGGTAAGATAGATGATCTCTTTTTGTTTGAAGCTGTCAATCTGTTTCACCAAACTGATAAGATCAGAAATATATTTCTTGTAAGAATACTGCTGGTTATGAATACGGATGTTTTCAAAAAGAACTGAATTACTTTTTAAACTTAGCACCTGGTCGAGTGAAAGATGGAAATGTTCACACAATTGCTTTGCTTCCTGCAGCACAAGCGGAGTTTCATTTCGAATGCGGCGGTAAGCACTGTCACTGCTTACATGCAATACCTCCGATATGACGTCAGTCAATGATGCCGATGGCGGGATCATTTCCCTGATGCGCTGAAATAAAAATTCCTGTGCCTGGTCCGAAGGCATTCTAAAATGTTGATGGTGATAAGGTCGATTTTGGTAAAAATAGCAGTTCTCCACTGTCCGTTTCAAAATAAGCGTTTTTTCTTGAAATACAATGTCAAAACAACAGTGGTTTAGTAAAAATTACCAAACGCCAATGGCAAACTGCAAAATTCAATTATAAAAACGCCCTGCTGAAAAGTAGTTTGGTGTTAGAATTAAAAACAAGGTTATGCATCTGAAAGCTATCAACTCTTCCCTGCTGTTTTTGGTGGACCGCCATGCCCCCGCAGAAATATTTGTTATCGCTCCCGGCCAAGTAAATACCCTTATAGATCCCTTTATATCGGGCCACTACTTACAAAAAAATCAGACACAAATATCTTTCCCGGCCATAACCACAAAATTCAACTTGCTTCAAATCAATCACCACCAAAAACCTTTCTTATGATCCCTGTAATTATCATCTGGCTCATCAGGCGGTATCGCGAAAAAAACAAAAGAAGAAACGTTCCGATACTTCCAAAAAATTCAAAAAAATATCTGTGTTCTGTTTCGGTTGTTCTGTTTCTTATTCTTTTGTCAGTAAAAAGCCACTCACAAAACAAGACTCTTACTTATCAAATCGTTCGCAACGGAAACATAGTAGGTACATTGCGATTCTCAGAGACATCTACCGGCGACATGGACCATCTGAAGATGGAATCAGACGTGAAGACAAGATTCGTCTTTACGTTTACAGCCCATTCAAATGAAGAAGCCGTTTATCATAATGGAGTTCTGCTGCACTCTTCTATCTACCGTAAGTTAAATGGAACTGAAAAAGCAAATAAACAACACCAGGCCGGCAACCAACAATATATCATTCATGCAGGGGAAAGAACGGAGATCACTAAGAATTATCCTATTACCTACAACATGCTGAGCCTTTATAGTAAAGAACCTGAAAATATCAGCCAGGTGTACTCAGACAATTTCCAACGTTTCCTCGCCATTCAAAAAACAGATCAGCATAGATATAAGATCACCTTACCAGATGGTAATTACAATTATTACTATTATAAAAATGGTGTATTAAATCTTGTAGAAGTGCATCACAGTCTTTATTCGGCAAATATCGTTTTAATCAATTGAGACATGAAAAACACAGAATTGATATTGATCCTCGTCCTTTCCTATACTGTCATGCTATTGATGATCGCAGTAGTAAGTAAATTGCGGCCAGGCGTAACGCTCCATAGTAACCTTTGCCCTGAGAATTTCGGAGCGCTTAATTTCCTGCACATTACCGGAATAGTGATCATGCTGATAGTTCCTTTCATGGGAGCGTCCCTTCCGGTCTTTCTTTTTTCATTCCCGGATAAAATAAGTATTGGACAAGCCACGATCTTCCTTCTTTGCTTTTTTGCAATTGCGTTGTTCCCATGGAAAGATTTTTCGAACAGGCATCATAGAACTGAACAGCCTATCTCCTCGCTACCACTTGTTCTTTTGTACGCGTCCCTGAGATCTGTCTTCCTGGTTTCATACGAGTGGTTCTTCAGAGGTCTGCTATTATTGAGTTTTTCTCTGTGGTTTGGAGTCGGCTGGGCCGTCCTGGTCAATATTTCACTATACACACTCATGCATGTTCATAAGAAAAAGAATGAAGTGATCGGCTGTATTCCCTTTGGGTTGCTGGCTTGTGTATTTACGTTGTGGTGGCAATCTGTCTGGCCGGCTATCATTTTGCATCTTGAAATTACGATCATCCACGAATGGCCCATGTTACAAAAATTTATCTCACCACAAAATCAAGCCGCATTATGAACATATTTATAACAGGCGCCTCCGGGTACATAGGTAACCAGTTGGCTCATAAACTCGCCGATGAAGGTCATTGTATACATGCTTTCGTTCGTAACAAAAAAATGATTGGATCGCTGCAGCACCGGAACATTAAAATATTTTTTGGTGACATTAACAACAGAGAGGAAATCAGGACAGCCATTTGTGGCTGTGAACAGGTTTACCACGTTGCTGGACAAGTAAAGTCATGGATGAAGGATCCTTCGATCATCTATAAGGTAAATGTTGAAGGAACATCAAACGTATTCGAGGAAGCCATTAACGCCGGGATAAATAAAGTCGTCTTCACAAGCACATGCGGAGTGATAGGTCCAAGTCTAAAGGGACCCATGACTGAGAAGGATCCCAGGGTCACGGGGTTTGTACTTGACTACGAACTGTCAAAAAAAATGGCTGAGGACGTCGTTCAACAATTCATCAAGAGAGAGCTCAATATAGTCATCGTTAGTCCCTCAAAAGTATATGGGCCCGGCCAGATCTCTCATTCGCTTACGTATAATGCCTTTATTAAAAAATTTCTGCGAACCGGCATTGCTCTTATTCCTTACCCCGGAAACTATCGCGGCTGCTTTGGATACTTAGATGACATAGTAAGAGGTCATATTCTTGCCATGGAAAAAGGAAGAGTAGGAGAAAAATATATTTTGGGTGGAGTGAATATCTCTTACAAAAATTTCTTCCAGGAAATAAAAAACATAACCGGGCATGGAAAGATCATCCCGATCCCAAAGTTCATCGTTAAGGCATGGGCTTACTGGCAGTGGATCCTATACAAAATCTTTCGTAAAGATCCACTCTTTACCCCCGGTGTCATTAATCACTTTTTCCGGAGCTACATTTTTTCGAGTGATAAGGCAATCGCAGAACTGGGTTACCAGATCACTCCTTTTCAAGAAGCCATTCACAATACCATCCACTTTTTAAATCCACCACATCATGAGCAGTAAATCTTACGCCATCATTACCGGGGCCAGTGAAGGCCTCGGCAAAGCATTCGCGATCGAATGCGCTAGCAGGCAAATGAATTTGATCCTGGTATCGCTACCCAATAGCGGACTCACCGAGTTATCAAATTTCATCCGGAGAAATTTTAACGTTTCGGTCTTTGCATTTGAAAAAGACCTTTCGATCTCTTCTGCGTGCTATGACTTGTTCATTGAAATAGAAAGACGGAACATCCCAATAAATACCCTTATCAACAATGCAGGCATGGGAAACACAGGGTTGTTTGACGAAGGAAATCCTGAATTCTATGAAAAACAGATAAGGCTAAATGTACTGGCAACAACAGTGATTACGCATCTGTTTGTTAAGAATTTAAAGGGGCAGCAGCCGGCTTATATCCTGAACGTTGGAAGTCTTGCATCATTCTTTTACTTGCCCAAAAAACAAGTATACGGGGCCACGAAATCTTATATCTATTATTTCAGCAAAAGCCTTAAAAAAGAATTAAAAACCAAAGGCGTAATTGTAAGCGTCCTTTGCCCCAGTGGCATCAATACTAATCTTTCGGTCACATTGATCAACAAAAATTCGCCGTGGTCTACCCGGATCACGATCATGAATCCCGAAGAAGTAGCTGTTATTGCGATCAACGGATTGCTGAAAGGCAAAGGGGTGATTATCCCGGGCAGGCTTTGTAAATTCTTTTTATTCATGGATAAGGTGCTGCCCAGTGTGCTAAAAACTTTTATGACCAGTCGTACGATGCAAAAAATAAATACGCCTGAATGGGTCAAATCTTATTTAATAAAACCTGCCGCTTAAATTTTATGAAAAAAATCTTTTTGCTCCGATATATAAAATACCTGATAGTTTTTGTTTTACTTTTAGCGCCTCTCGTTTTAGGTTTGTTCTGCAGGTATCCGGTTGCGGGAGGCAAAAACCTGGCTGTAAGCCACTCAACCATGCATAGCACAAACGTGATAGGAACTGCCGTATTGTTTGGCGCGTTCTTTTTGGAATTCTTTCTCATTTTGCTACACAGCCCTGGCAAGGAGTTGGTAAAGGATACGGCAGCAAACTTTTTGATCGGCATGGGTACAATTGTGGTTGGCGCCATTGAAAAAGGATCAGCGTTTGGTCTCTATTCGTTGATGTACTCCGCATCCTTCTTTAAACCTGAACCCAGCTGGTGGCTTTGGCTCATCGCATTCTTTTGTTGTGACTTCATTCATTATGCATACCATTGGCTTGGTCACAAGACCCGGCTATTTTGGGGTGCGCATGTAACGCATCATTCATCCAAGCACTTTAATCTGTCAACAGGTTTAAGAACAAACGGCATTCACCTTTTCTATCGTTTTGTATTCTGGTCTCCGTTGTGCTTTTTCGGTGTTCCACCGGAAATAGTTCTTTTTATAGAATCCATTACCGCCAGTCAGAATTTTTTAGTTCACACTGAAAAGATAGGAAAGCTTCGCGTGCTCGACTGGGTCTTTAACACTCCATCTAATCACCGCGTCCATCATGGAGTTAATCCTGAATACATAGACAAAAACCTGGGCGGCGTATTAATGATCTATGATCACCTGTTTGGCACGTATGCCAAAGAGACGACGCCTGTCGTATATGGCATCACGCACGATATTGATACCCACAATCCACTTAAAATTATGTTTCACGAACACCTCGGAATGGCAGAAGTATTTTCAAAAATAAAAGGTCTTCCCGCCAAACTGCATTATCTTTTTTCCAGACCCCAATAAATCCCGGTATGAAAAAAATCAGTCTGTTCTCTTTCATAATTACCATCAACGCGGCCGTGTATTCGCAGCCTTACCTTGATATTGTTAAGTTGAACTACACCTATTCTCCAATGAATGGTATAAATGAAAAGAAATCTCCCTTGCAGTCAAATTTTTTTACCGCCGATGTTACGTTACCCATTGAATTGAAAAAAGGTGGTGACGCTATTATCGTCAATCCCTTTTTTACGAACAACACAGGAGAAGTTTCATCAACAGATTTCCATGTGACAAGCAAGGCCTTACTGGTTGGCTTTTTGAAAAAAGATATTTTTCCCAACTGGAATCTCCTATCAAGTTTCATAGTTCGCCGCAATACGGAAGTTGATATCCAAACAAAAGACAACTGGCAATATGGGGGAATTATTCTCACAACCTGGAAAAAAAACGAAGATCTTTCGTTCAAATTTGGTATGTACTACAACAGAGAGTTTTTTGGAAATTACTTTATGCCACTCGTTGGCCTTGACTGGAAGATGGATGCAAAGAACAATCTCTTCGGCGTACTGCCCGGTTACATGATATTTGAGCATAAAGTGGTTTCGAAATTTTATTATGGTTTTGCATTCCGGGCATTTACTAATTCTTATCGGGAAGATACCCGTGATCCATGTTATAGCGGCGACTGTGGAGGAAAGAGCTATTTGCGGATAGATGACAACCCTCTCGGCATCTATGCTGACACCTATTTGTCAAAAAAAATTGTTTTGTCTGCCGAAACCGGGTATACCATCCTGCGCAGGTATCGCTACGGATTTAAAGGAGAGGATGTGCACACGAAGACCGATTATAAAAGCGATAATTTCTATTTCAAGGCATCCCTCGCCTACCGCCTCCGTCTACGATAGGAGCTGTAATCAGCACTCTTCTCACAGAGAGATCCCTTTCGTCTAAACGGTAAGGTCTCCAAGATTCCTTTTGCGGCAATTACTCAATTGCAAAAAATGCCAAATGAGAATGCCCAACTGCAAAATTCAATTATAAATGGGCTCTTGCACTACCTAATTTTCCTTCACTAAATTTTTATAAAATAATAAACAAGCCATCATGAAAAAGATTATCGCTTTTACAACAATATTGATCATTGGGATGAATTGCTTTTGTCAACAAACTCAGAATTTGCAACCCATCCAGAAAACCGATTATTTGGACAAGAGTAAAAACCAAAAAACAGCAGCCTGGATATTACTAGGTGGTGGTGTAGCAATGACAATAACCGGCACCGTCATCTATCACAACGCTTATAGCAAGGCGGCGGAAGAAGATCCGTTCGGTACCCTGGTGACGTTAGGTACTAACGTAAATCCCGGGGGTGCAGTCCTTGCAACCGTAGGGCTTCTTTCAACAATAGGTAGCATTCCTTTTTTTATTGCCTCAGGAAAAAATAAAAGAAGAGCATCGTTTGTCTCAACCAGTTTTAAAATGGAGAATGCAGCGATCGTTCAGCGAGCCAGTCTTGTTAAAAGACCTTATCCTGCACTTTCCCTAAAGATCGGGTTGTAAAAACTCACATCAACAACTATTCAAAATCCGCAGTCCGAAAAGATGCCATGTTACGAATTCAATCTTTTTTGCGAGAATGTTTTTGCAGCTATTGCAATTTTATCTGCACTCTCTGTTTAAAAAACGATTTTTTGCTTGTGCCCGTTACGTTCTTCGGTTCGATTAGTAATAATTGCCAATTCAAGACAATGAACTGCAAAATTCAATTATGATTCGCTTTCACCAGGTATTAGTTTGCTGTCGGAAAATGTAAAATGGCTGCAACAAAACGTTAACCAAAAACTGTTTCCCTACTATGTTTTATTGCGACCCATTTGGGTACACGGTGTTTTCCCTATAAAATCGTTTTTGTTCGTTAAGGCAACTTACTGAACCGGGTTCATTTTAGTCTATCATTACTTAAACACTTTTTTATGAGAAATCTTCTATTCTTTCTTCTGCTTATCCTGGCAGGCTTGTCATCACAAGCGCAACAGGTTATTACTGGCAAGGTAAAAAGTACGGACAATGATTCGTCTCTTACCGGAGTTTCTGTTTCGGTCAAAGGGACTTCAAATGGAGTGGTTACAGACGGAACCGGCAATTTTAGCATCGAGGTCCCTACTTTGCCGGTGACACTAATCATTACCCATACCGGCTTTACAAGCCAGGAGATTACCGTTCGTTCAAAAGTCTCCACTCTTATCACTTTGGACCGGGAATACAACGTCCTCATCCCGGTTATTGTTGGTCCCACAAGGACAAGGGGACTTTTGATAAACGCACCTACGTCTGCTGAACGAATTGGATCGACGCAAATAAAGAACATGGCCGGCAGTGATTACTATGCCTTGGCTGGTATTAAGAAAGGCATCGATCTTACCACATCAAGCATGACGTTTAAAACGATCAGCACAAGAGGGTTTAATGGAAGCGGCAGTTCAAGAGTAAACCAGATCGTTGATGGAATGGATAACCAGGCACCAGGATTAAATTTCTTTGTGGGGAATTTTTGTGGTCTTACGGAACTGGATGTTGATAACATTGAATTATTGCCAGGTGCTTCATCGGCACTGTATGGTCCCGGAGGTATGAATGGGACAGTATTGATCAATAGCAAAAGTCCTTTTGATCACCAGGGATTGAGTGTACTGTTGAAAGAAGGAGTAACCAATATCGATAAATCACAGCGGCCCGACGCATCTTCTTTCCACGATTTTTCATTGCGTTGGGCAAAAGCTTTTAACAACAAGTTTGCTGTAAAGGTCGGCGTGCAATATATCAGTGCCACTGACTGGCTCGCCCATGACAGCAGCAATTACTCCGGTGCAGGCATCCTTGGAAAAGTAATTCCCGGTACAAGGAAAACCGATCCCAATTATGATGGTGTAAATGTGTATGGTGATGAAACAAGTGTCGACATATATCCCTTCCTGGCCGCACTTACCGGCGACCCCAACCAACCACATATTAAGGTATCAAGAACCGGCTATGACGAAAAAGATGTAGTCGATCCTAAAACAAAGAATGTAAAATTATCGGGCGCCATTCATTACAGGCTAAGTGAAAAACTCGAAGCACAATTGGCGGGTTATTGGGCAACAGGCAATACAGTATATACCGGCAATAACAGGTATGCGCTCAAAGACATAAAACTTGGACAATATAAATTAGAACTAAAACACAGAGATTGGTTTGTACGTAGCTACACGACGCAGGAAAACGCTGGCCAGGCTTACACTGCAACGCTTGCTTCTCGATTCTTCAATGAAGCATGGAAATTAAGTTATGATCCTACTAATCCTGCAGCAAGTTGGTATCCCCAATATGCTGGCGCTTACCTTCAGGCTAAAATGCAGGGAGCAGATGACGTTACTGCACACAACATAGCCCGTAGTTATGCCGACAATGGTCGGCCGGTTGCAGGTTCAGAGCAATTCAACCAAATTTTTGACCAGGTTAGAAAAACGCCAATACCAAAAGGAGGGCTTTTCCTGGAGAAATCGCAACTGTGGATGACAGAAGGACAATACAATTTCTCAAATAAAATAAAGTTCGCGGAAATAATCATTGGAGGCAACTGGAAGAAATATGTGCTGAACTCAAAAGGAACATTGTTCATTGATACGCTGAAACCAATTGCTATTAATGAATATGGTGCTTATGCGCAGATCACAAAGAGGCTCTTCGATAATAAATTATCATTGTCTGCATCGGGTCGCTACGACAAAAATGAAGATTTCAAAGGTCACTTCACGCCACGAGTCACCGCGCTGATCAGTGTTGCAAAGAATCAGAATATTCGCCTTTCATACCAGACAGCGTATCGTTTTCCAACAACTCAGCAAAAATATATTCGTCTTGATGTCGGCGATTACATGTTGCTGGGCGGATTGCCGTGGGTAATGGACTATATGCATGCAAATGAAAGCCCTGTTTTTGAAGTTGGCCCGGATGGCAAGGTATCCACTACACCGTACGTGTACAAGGAATTCAAACCAGAAAACATGCAGTCTTTTGAAATTGGTTATAAAGGACTGATTGGAGAAAAGCTGCTTGTAGATATGTACGCATATGCAGGACACTATGAAGATTTTCTCGGAAGAAATATATTAGTCCAACCAGGAACGGGTAAGGTCTATTCAACGGTTGTTAACAGCAGCACCAAGGTAAAGACACATGGATTTGGTCTAGGATTCGATTACCAGTTACCAAATAATTTCTCTGCATTTTTCAATGCTTACTCCGACGTGATCACTGACGTGCCATCAGGATTCCAGTCATTTTTCAATACTCCCAAATACAGGTTAAATGCTGGGTTTGCCAATTCAGGATTGGGCAAAGGCAAACACTTTGGCTTCAATGCAATCCTTCATTGGCAGGATGCATTTATGTGGGATGGCGAGTTAGCGAATGGCCCCATAAACGCGTTTACTTCAGTCGATGCACAGGTAAGCTATCAGATCACAAACATAAAATCAGTGATAAAACTGGGTGGATCCAACATATTTAATCATTACTATAAAAATGCTTTTGCAAATCCAGAAGTTGGAGGGTTGTATTATATAAGCTTTGGGTATAACCTCTGATATCTTTCTCATACAAGCAAATCAAATAAGGGCCCGATTTCTTTCGGGCTTTTATCTTTTGAGGATGTCTCTCTTTTGCCTTCTCCCTTTCAACTGCTACCTTTGCAGCAATTTTTTGAAAAGCGCTACATGAGTATACATTTATCAGAGCAGGAGCAACTAAGAAGAGAGAAGTTGGCCGAGTTGATCATGATGGGTATTGACCCCTATCCCGCTGCCTTATACCCGGTAAACGGAAATGCATCAGAGATTAAAAAGAATTTTACAGAAGAAAAGAAAGATGAGTTCGCCGATGTTTGTGTAGCAGGCCGGATCATGAGTGTACGTGATATGGGTAAGGCAAATTTTGCTGTGATCCAGGATTCTAGTGGGAGAATACAACTTTACATCCGGCGCGACGATATATGTCCTGGTGATGACAAAACTTTGTATGACGTTGTCTGGAAAAAATTAATTGATCTCGGAGATATCATTGGAGTAAAGGGGTTTGTTTTTAAAACGAAGACTGGTGAAACTTCCATTCACGTAAAGGAGATAACGATCCTCGCAAAATCCCTGAAACCATTGCCCGTCGTCAGGGAAGCGGAAGGACAAGTTTTTGATGCAGTGACTGATCCTGAATTTAAGTATCGTCAGCGCTATGTTGACCTTGTCGTTAATCCTGATGTAAAGGAAGTCTTCACGAAACGAACAAAACTGATCAATGCCATGCGTAATTTTTTAAATGAGCGTGGCGCGTTGGAAGTTGACACCCCGGTATTGCAAAGTATCCCGGGTGGTGCCGCAGCAAGACCATTCACCACGCATCACAATGCGCTGGATATTCCGATGTATTTGCGCATCGCCAATGAACTTTATTTAAAACGCCTTATTGTCGGCGGTTTCGACTGGGTATATGAGTTCAGCCGCAATTTTCGCAATGAAGGAATGGATCGCACTCACAATCCTGAATTTACCGTGCTGGAGTTTTATGTAGCATACAAGGATTATTTGTGGATGATGGAAACCACCGAACAGTTGATGGAGAAAACTGCTGTGGCTGTGAACGGGACAACAAAGGTTTTGATAGAGGGAAAAGAAATTGATTTCAAAGCTCCTTACCCACGCATCAGCATGTACGATGCAATAAAACAATACACCGGTATCGACATATCTAACATGAACGAAGAACAGGTTCGTGATGTATGCAGGCAATTGCATGTGCATGTCGATAAAACGATGGGGCGCGGTAAAATGATCGATGAATTGTTTGGTGATAAATGCGAGGAGCATTTCGTACAACCAACGTTCCTGATCGATTATCCTGTTGAAATGAGTCCGCTCACAAAGAAACACAGGACTAAGCAAGGGCTTGTGGAACGTTTCGAATTACTGGTAAATGGAAAAGAGATTGCAAATGCTTACAGTGAATTAAATGACCCCATCGATCAAAGGGAGCGTTTTGAGGACCAGCTCAAGCTAATGGAACGTGGTGATGAAGAAGCGATGTATATCGACTATGATTTTTTGCGTGCATTGGAATATGGTATGCCTCCTACTTCAGGCATTGGTTTTGGAATTGACCGCATCTGTATGTTGCTGTTGAATCAACCTTCGATACAGGATGTTCTTTTATTTCCGATGATGAGGCCGGAAAAAAGGGAGGAAGGTGATTAAAAGTATAGATATTGGGATATTTGGATATTGCACGCCATCCAAAAATCTCCTTAATGATCCTAATATCTTAATATCCTATTATCGCAACACGAGCATTCGCATCTCGTCTAAACAAACAGATCATTATACAATTTACCGCCGGGTGTAATCGCATATTTATCGAGGTCAGTAATACCTTCTTTCGCCAGCACTTCTTCATCAATGAATAAATTTCCTGTGCATTCGACCGATGATTGTTTTAAAATATAGTACGCAGCATCAGCGAGTATCCCAGGTGTCCTGCTCATCTTTACCAATGCTTCGCCTCCCAATAAATTTTTGACTGCGGCGGTGGCTATAGTCGTTCGCGGCCATAAGGAGTTCGCTGCCACTTTATAATTTTTGAACTCTCTTGCCCAACCAATGGTCATCATACTCATATTATACTTGGTGATTGTATAGGCTACATGACCGGCAAACCATTTTGGGTCAAGATTAAGCGGTGGTGAGAGAGTAAGAATATGGGCGTTCGAAGATTTTTTTAAAAAAGGAATACAAGCTTTGGTGACGAAAAATGTTCCTCTTACATTGATGTCATACATCAGGTCGTAACGCTTCGCCTCTGTTTGCTCAGTAGTTGTCAAAGAAATTGCCGAAGCATTGTTAATGAGAATATCAATGCCTCCAAATGTTTCTTTGGTTTTTTCTATTACTGCAGCCACCTGGTCTTCGAACCGGATGTCACACTGGACCGGTAATGCCGCGCCACCAGCCGATTCGATTTCCTTAGCGGCTGAAAAAATTGTCCCACCTAATTTTGGATTTTCCTCAACAGTTTTTGCAGCAATAACAATGTTGGCACCCTCTCCGGCCAATTTTACAGCAATCGCTTTTCCTATCCCGCGACTGGCGCCCGTTATGATTGCAGTTTTATTTTTGAATGACATATAACCGTGTTTACTAAAGACATAGGTGAAGATAGACAAACAGCCGTACTTGATCTGAGTTAAGGGGGTTTTCGAATATTTACTAAAGCACCAGTAAATCCAGCAAAGAGAGAACGAGCATATCTTCTCTTGTGCTAAAAAAATGTGAAGACTATTTTTGATTCGAAGTTGATTGGTCGATGATTCAATGTCCAAAAGAAAAACCAGAACGTCCGTTTAAATGAATTTCCAAATCCGAAAAACCAAAAAATCCGTATCAATCAACTTTCTTTATCCCTTTGAAAAACCAAGTCCCGTTTAAGTCCAAGTATCCTGGCTAACCGGTATCCGGAAAGCAATGAAAACAGAGCTACCTTAAGGAAGTAATTTATAACCTAGAAAACACCAACAGTGCTATAAGTTTTACCTTGAAGGTATTGAAAAGTCCCACATAGTTTATGAGGGACTTTTTTATTGTGTATTATTATTTGGAGAAACTTGTGTCCGATACATGAACTATTCCCGTTGGTTCTTTAAATGTAATTCTCTTAAAATCCTGGGTAGCTTCAAGACCTTTGCCCGGGAATATTTGTTTATCGATGCGAAGGTATTCGGCATATTTATCGGTATAAAATAATTCCTTTTTCTTATCCCACCAGAGATCCTGGCTTTTTAACGTATCACCTTTTACATTGATCACCACTACACTATCCCATAGATACACCTTATCGATGTTCTCAAAATATTTTCCATGCTTAGCATCCACCCAGCTTTCGATCTTAGTGCTATCATCATAAAAATCTACGTGGAGACTTTTGGGAAACTCTGTGTAGAGCGAATCTGTTTGCCTCAGCATTAGGGGTGCCGTAAGTTTTGCCTTCACTTTATTTTCCTGGCTCAGGTAAGCTTCAATATTTTTTCCTATCTCAACCATTTCTTTTTTCTTCGACCAATCCTCGATCATTTTTGGATCATTTTCACAGGCAGAAATAAAAAAGCAGC